>Ga0181468_100251_pt1 | contig 10537 bp, 9 predicted proteins | sample InSIn1SAF170_2_FD_119080 | JGI IMG/M metagenome (GOLD analysis project Ga0181468, IMG submission 119080) | Clean room microbial communities from NASA Spacecraft Assembly Facility at Jet Propulsion Laboratory, Pasadena, California, USA -... ... | reverse complement strand
TGAGAGAAATTTTGGCTTTGAAATTTAAACTATATGCATTAGGACATTATTTCATTAACCTAGTTCCAACATGGAATAATTTTGTAGGAACAAAGATGTTGTATATGGAAGGATTGATTGTTTTTTTGGTATTCAAGGCAATTGTAAAGGGTTCACTCTTGTTTAAATCTAAGATGTTCACTAGTGGTATCTATGATCTCCCATTCTCTTTGAAATGATGACGAAGATGAATACAATAACCTAGCTAAAATTTTGATGCCTAAGAAGCGAGGTGTGAAAGCTTTTGAATTTTTTTGGACAATCTCATGTTCCAAAATAATCTACATGTTAATAGAAAAAGTGTTTTCTTTATGGATTGAGCCAATATTGAGTGACTTATTATCATAAGTGTAGTTTAGATTTGTTCTAAAATGGTATATTCACAATATATTGGGTTTAGCCCAAGATCATATACATTTTATCAAAATGGAAAACATTAAATTTGTTGTTCTGAAGATTAACCTTTGAAAAGCTTATAATCATGCAATTTGGTCTTAAAAAAGGCTTATTATAATTTAGATGTGAAGGAATTTTAACTCATACAATTGGATCATGGGTAGAATTTAATCAATAATCTATAGTTATGATTAATGGGTCTTCATTATGTTTTCTTCCTAATGTTTAATATGTTGTCATTGATATGAAGGTAAGGGGGAGTTGCTATAGAATACACGATTATCAAATTTAGGGGGAGTTCTCAACCAAGGCCATGAACAAAATATGGTGTTTTCCTCGAAAGAAATTTGGTTATTCTTCCTTGAATGAAGTTTAGAATTTCTATGACATACCCACATGAAGTTTGGTAGGTCCGGTATAACCTGAAGGAACGATTCAACATATGAGAATGTAAACATGATTTAGTATGAAATTAGCACAAAAACATTCTAACTAAGTCAATTGGTGTTTTCCATGGACTTGACCCTCTGTAATCATTACCACTAATCCATCATTAGAATTAATTAAATCTTGGTTAAGTCTCTATTGCACTAGTTTAGGCAAGGTTTAAGTATATTGGGGTACTAGAGAATTGGGTACTGGATGGAATAGATCAAATGTTAGGATGGTATGACATGGCACTAGTGTGATGTGGTAGTAATGTCAAGGAAAGGAAGTGACATGGTAGAAGTCGAGTGTGACATATGGTAGAAAGAAATGGAATATTTAGCTAGCCCACTAGAACATTGGTAGGTGATACATGGTCGATACAGTCAATGCCCAAACACATGGTAGGATCTGATTTGTCAAATAATATGACATGGGATGTGACTTGGAAAGTGACATAGCTCATTTGAGGCTCTATACTAAGCTACGAGAGGATCAGAGTGTTGAAATAAACAAACAATTAAATGATATAAGTATGAGAAGTCCCGATGTTACAAGAAGTTTTCCAACAACAATATATTTGGTAAGTCAAGTATGAAATTCTTATTATCCTAGGGTATTATAATACAAGAGTTTTAAAGTTAACCAAAATTTGAAATGATCTAGTACACAATAGTTTGGTGTGATAGAAATAATTTTTTTGGTTACATTTTGATGTGAAAAGGCCATCATCTGTAGTTCTATTTATTGGGATACTATATAAAGGTAATTATTCGAGTTATCTTAGTTTTGCATAGAAGGAAAAGGTCTCAACATGCAATCATGACTATTTGAGAGTTAAGGACCTAGAGTTGAAAGGTCAATGAAAGGGCATCTAGGCATCCACTAAACCATATGGTTATGAAATCATCCTCCTCAACAATGTCCTAGACCATAGATTCATTATAATGATGATTTAAGATCACGATTATAACATATGGTCATGAGGAGTTAATGGTTAACATTTTGAGCCAAAAGGAGTAATGAAAAGAAATTCTAGGATATAGTAATCTAGATTATTAAAAAAAATCATCATTTGAAAAGGTACCTAGACTTCAAATTCATTACAATAGTGACTTAAGATCATGATTACATCATAGGGCTACTAAGAGTTAATGGTTAGCACTTGGGGCGAAAGGAGCAACGAAAAGAAATTTGGGCATTCAACAATTTAGATGATTAACAAAGCATCATCATTTACAATGTGCTTGGACCCTCGATTCACTAAAATGGTGACTTAAGACCCTAGTTCCAATGCAAGATAAAAAGGAATTTCCAGATTAAAACTTGGAGCTGAAGGTGCTAAAATGAATTTATGGATATTTGTGTGTCTAGTGAGATAAAAGGTGAGTTTGATGATTGACTTGAACACCAGATTCAGTACAATTCTGGGTTAATCCAATGGTCGCATCACATGGTTGTGTAGAAGGGAGTTAGAACAAAAATAAAGGACTTAGGTAGGAAAAAGCGCCAAGGAAGATTTAAAGGAAAAATTAAAATGTCAGGGCCATGTATAAATATGGATGATCTATAAGAGAACAATTGTGAACAAAGTGTGTGATAGATCATATGTGTACTCTGAAAGCACATTCATGTATGCACATGCATGAGGAGAAAACATGTGTGAAGAAGGCTAATTGTGAAAACTATGTGTAAGTACATGATCATAAGGGTTATATATACATCAATAATGAGTGTGAAGAGTTGTATGGTGTGCTAAAAGGCTGCTACTTAAGTAAGAAAGAACAAATCATTGTCAAAGAGAAGGAAAGGAAAGAATATATGAATTAACTATTTATGGATGTGTAAGAATTAAGAAGGTGCTAGATCCAATCTGAAAATGTGAAGAATTATATATTTGATAGGAAAAGAGCTTGTATCAACAATCCAAAGGGGATTAGTGTCCAACAAGTTTCTTCTTGAAAATATGAGAGGATTTGCATCTCCTACAAGTTGGTGCTTGTAAATCTAAGGGAATTAGTGTCTCTTGCAAGTTGGTTCTAAAAAATATGAGGTGATTGGTTTTCCTTATAGGTTGGTTCCTGATATCACTCAGAAGTATTCCCTAGAAGATATCAAAAGAATGAATAATTCGAGGTAACCACAAACCTAATCTTTTAGACTCGTGTTCTAGCCAACCTAAGTCCAGAGAAGACTCTCTCTTTATAATTTAACTTTGTTTTGGGTGGGATTTTAGGCTTGTTCTTAGTGTTCATAAGGTTTTGAATTTGGTTAGGTGGTGGAATTCTAGGGACAAAAGGATGGAGTAATGCCTTCAAGCCATTGGGCTATGGAGTCAATCAAAGGATGGCTTAGCTAGAGTAGATCACTAAAGTGAGTGTTCACAGCGCAGGCTAGCAAAGAAAAAGGCAAATCTTTAGGTTCAATGGATGAGATAGTCCTAACCAGGGTGAAAGGGAAATGAAGAATCCTTAGACCGGGATCAAGATGAAGAATAGGAAGTGATCATGAGAAAATGGAAACTAAGAATCCTTTACTATAGACTGAGGGGGTAACTACAGAAGTAAGGGAGCATTTAAGAATTCCCTAACTAAGATAGTTTAGCAGAAAACATTAAGAATGTAAACAATCAAGACAGAGTGCATTAAAGCAAGTTATGAAATATCATTCCTAGTTTACCATTCACATTTCATAGAAACAAATATGATTATTAATAAACATAAAGAAAAAAAATAATACACAAGAGAGAAAATACTTATTTGATTTCCACTTTACACAAGAATCCTATGAAATCTCTTTACTTTATTCCTTGATCCAGCAAGCAATCTAGTCTTGATACAATAGCACTTTAACTTGATAGGAAAATGTCTACATAAATGTGTTTGAATCCACAATAAATACTTGAAAAGATGAAGTATTTATACAAAAAATATTTGCAAAATATCTCATAACAGTTTGAGATTTAATCTAGGAAATCAAAACATCTTCAAGCATGAAGATAGAGACATATGGAAAATTGCATCATGTTGACCCTTTTATTGTGATAGTGCTAGCTATCTGCAGTTCAAATTTGAGCTCTTTAAGTTGGCTGATATTTGTATGCTGGAACCACATTTGTCTTTAATATTTTACTTATACTCTTTAACTTGTTACTCTTTGACCCTCTTTATCTGTCCTGTCACCTGCCTTCAGATTTACTGTGGTAACTTATAGTAAATCTATCATTTTTTCTCACCATTCATCTTCAGATAACTTTACCTTGAGAATCTTTCTATACATCTCATCTATCTCAGTATATTTAGAAAATTTTGGCTGGGTGACAAATAGATGTTTCACCTCATGCTCTAGGAAGAATAGATTTTCTAAAGTATCATAAAATACTTTCCCTATTGGCAATGCTTTGATTCCTGAAGTGATTTCCTATTCCTTGGAGAATTTCTTTAATCTGTCAACATAGTCCAATTGGGTCATGAGTTTTTCATTGATTACAATGGGACTGGGAAGGCCTTTATCCCTAAAAATTTGAGACTTTGCCATGAATCTATCAATGCCAACTTGCATGTTATGGCATTTTTCCTCTAGGTTAAGCATAAGGTTTCTTTTAGAAAGAACAATTTTGACTTTAATGATGGCTTCAGTTTTATCCTCCACACCAAGCTCATTTAGTTCATGCCTGTTCTTACTGTTCAAGAATTGGATGAGTTGATTAAAATCCTCAGGCTAGTCTCCTAGGTCTTCCTTTACCTTTTGTATTGCTTTGGTGGCTACTTTCAACAATTCTGTTTGCTCAAATATTACTTGAATTGATGGCCAAGTATCATTGATAGAGTCAATGGTATTGGCCTAGAGCATACCCTTAGTTTGTCCTAGTGGATTTTTTAATGTTAGATCCTTCTCTAGGACCTTAATCTTCTCACCTATCATTAGGGCTTTTTGTGCTTCTTCTTTCTTCTGTATTTGGGCAAGCTTACAATTAGTTTCTAGGATTGCCATTTTCTCCTTAAGATTTTTTAGCTCTGTTGCTTGGATGGACATTTCCTCCATGGATTTCACTAACTTTGTTGTCTTCTCTGTTGAAGTACCTACCATTTTAAATCCTGTTGTGATTGGAAGTGCTATAGCAGGTCGAGCTGTTGGTGCTAAAGAGGTTTCCATTGTTGAACGGACTGTAGTTGTTACTGTGGGAATGACATCTATAGAGGTAGTCGCTAATTCAATCTATTTAGACTAAATCAATGTGGCCAATTCTTTCTTTGTTTCTTTCAACTGGTCATTTAGATTGAGGAACAAGTCCATAAGCTCTTCTTGTCCTTCTTCTATTTCCAAGACTTCTATTGTTTGTGGATGTTGCAATGGTGGAATTTTGAGTTACTTCTTCAAAGAAACTATGTCATCATTCTTCTTTTTTATCCACTTTTTAGTGTCCTTTACATCTTTGTGATTATGTCCCAACTCAATGATTAAGTCCTCTACGGACTTGTTTCTGGTGTATTTTACCTGTGAAGAGGCCTTCTCCAATTTGAACTGAGCTGATATATTATTCAGGGAGTTCTGCAATTGGTGGACTGCAATGGCTTTCCCTATTGAGGTGGAGCAAATAATCTCCCCTGTCTGTTTGTGCAATTGAATCTGGTCAATAGGATGTATGTCCTTTGCCAGCGCTTCAAAATCTATCTTCTAGAAGTTAGCTGCTGATTTTGGTTGTTGAGTAGTGGGTTTCATGAATGTCATTTGCATTTTTCCTTCTTTCACATCATAGGCTGACATCAGCCTTGTCTGGTTGGTAGGTGCCATCTTGAGGTATTGTCCATAAGTCTGAGCCTTTAGCCTCTCATTCCTGGCTTTGATTTCCTTGTAACTTTCTCTGATATCTTGATCTTTGTCTATTGGCATCCTAAATGAGGACACTTCAACACTCTATTGCCTCTCCAACATCTGAGTATGAGATGTGGAAGGTTCTGGTGTGTTCCCGGAAGGAGTAGCAGGCTTACTTATTTCTTTCTCTATGCTGGTGGCCCCCACTATTTCTTCTATGAATTATTTCTCTAAAACATGAATTAACCTCTACCTTTTGACTAGGTTGGTTTATGCATATGTTTGTATGGTTGCTCTACTTAATGTAGTGGTCTGTCCCTATCCCTTTTGAGGCTTCTTTCCTCATTTAGAGGAGTTTGCAAGTTAGGGGGAGTACTCATATTGGGTTGCTGTGTACCTGTTTGACCTAATTCCTCTAATCGGTCTGGCTACTCTTATTCTTCTTGTACCTAGGATTCTTCTTCTGTGTGTTGTTCACTGTGTGCTTGTGATTCTCCTTATGCTTGAGATTCTCCTTGCACCTGCAGGAAAGAACCTTCATCAAGCCTTTTCTCTAAATCAATTAGTGCATTTTCAACAACAACTTCAGTGCTATCTCTGTCCACTAGAGAATTCTCCACCCATTCCAACTGATTTGCATATTTCTCAATTTTAGGGATTTGGTGGTGAATGTAGGGAGTCATATTATTTTTCTGTCTTCTATTGCAGATGAAGTCATAGGGGTCATATCTCCACATGAAGCTTTGTGTTAGTTTGAGATTTTGAAGGATTTCTTCTGCTTCTCTTCCAACTTCTCTGATATTGTATACAAAGGGGTTGATCTGATAATGAGATGTTAGACAATTATTAAGGTATTACAAACTCATGTGCATGGATTTTCTTATGTTACTTTGTGCAATGGATTGATAACATTGCGAAATACATAGACAATCAAGTAGTTAAAGAGACATAATACACAACACACATAAACATAGTAAGTTTAATATGGAGTTCACCTAAAACTCCTGGGCTACGTCTCCTAGTCCAGCCTTTGGTGGTGGCCTCTCAATTTGAGTCTCAACATACAATAGATACAACAACAAGAGTTTTTCTTGAACCCCTCAAGCCTCTCTGAGTACACAGACTCTCTTTATCACTCTCTATCTTTGTCTTTGCTTTGTCTCAACACTTCTTGTTTGTTTTCTGTCAATTTGTGGCTTTAAAGCCAATCAGCACTACCTGTTCGTTTCCTCTTCTCGAGCTCTCTAGCTTCCCGACCTCTATCTACTCAGATCCCCCTCTGAGCATTAGTAATCATTGCTAAATGCTTTCAGGGATGGTGGCCACCTATACTATAATGGAATGGGTCATATGGTCTTTGAAATCCTTAGAAATTTTCATTCTCTATTTACACAAAGGAATACGTTCAAACATAGGAAAATTCCACCAAACACTATTTATCGGACTTCAAATATCCATAAATCTACCTTATACTCCTATCAGGTCTGCCACTATATCGACATTGCATCTCCACCATTGATCGAGGAGATCCAAATCCAACGGTTGTGGTCCATTTTGGGTGGCTCTTTCATAGGGGAGTTAACTGCCCAATAAGGGTGGTTTTCTCTCTCCTTCCTAAACATGTGGTAGTTAGCGTATGGGCTGTTTACACAAAGGAATACGTTCAAACACAAGAAAATTCCACCAAACACTATTTATCGGACTTCAAATATCCATAAATCTACCTTATACTCCTATCGGGTATTCCTGTATATCGACATTGCATCTCCACCGTTGATCTGGGAGATCCAAATCCAATGGTTGTGGTTCATTTCGATCGGCTCTTTCGTATGGGAGTTAACCACCCGATAAGGGTGGTTTTCTCTCTCCTTCCTGGACATGTGGTAGCCAGCATATGGGCTTGGGTGGAGCCTGACCCAAAGCACTTATTTCCTTTGGCCCACCTGAAATCCTACCTGTTTTTTGATTTCCCTTTATATTGGAAGATACATTAAAATATGAAAATCCTACTTCTATCAGAATTGAAATAACATACAATAGCATTAAGAAACCCTTTCGGGTCCAGTTCATCGCATCGTTGCTTTATCCTTTGTATTTCGTTTATTTAACAAAAATCGCGATTTACATTGAAGAAGTATTTTTACCGGACTTGAAATTATATCAAATCTCATTTATAATGTTATCGGGTCTAGCTTTCGCAAGCCATGTGTATATCGGCCCCACTCCATGGTGGTTTTCCGACGTAATATTGCAATGCAACGTGGGTCGTCAATCTGCACGCTTGATCGACAATTCTTGTTGACCCTACTGATCGCTATCGCGTATTCCTTGTGGTCTCCATTAATAGCCTCCCTTTGCCATAGCCGATTGAAATTCGTCGATCAGATTTAGACCATTGATTGGCCATATCTGACGGATCCGATTCAAAGTTGTTTTCACTGCCGATAAGCCTATTTTTCGATGTTTTCTTTATGTTTTTTCCTCCCAATAATGTAATCTGACTTTTTGAAAATTTCTTCTCATGCAATAGTTTCAAGTGTTTGAAGACTTAGAGGTTTTTCTAGGATCCAATTTGATCACGCCTTCCCACTGAAAAAGATTTTGGACCACCAAAAGTTGGTTTTTAAGAATTAATCATGTGAGGATATAGCTTCCTCACTTGTCCAATCTCTATCCATCTTGCACTGCTTGGTTTTGAACCTTTGAGTCCAATTCTAAGGTACTCAACATCCCCTTTGTGCATAGTTCTCACCTTCCTGTGTAGAATTGTATCCTCCTGCAACTCATTGAGATATTCAGGCAAGAGATCATCAATAGAAGGAAACTGAATTTTCTCTTCAGGATCTTCAATCAATGAAGGTTCAAATAGTCTCAAGTTCTTTGCATTAACTACTAAATAGATGTGCATGTAAGCTGGAAAATCAAGGTGAAAAGCATTCTCACCAATTTTCTCAAGTATCTTGAAAGGCCCATACCTTATTAGCTTCAGCTTCTTACCTTCACCTTGCATTCTATCCTTGCTGATGTAAAACTAGACTTGATCACCAACTTGGAAGCTATGCTCAATTTTATGCTTATCATGCCTTGCCTTGTACTTGGCCTAGCTTCTCTCTAGCTATTCTTGCATTGCCTGGTGAATTTATTGGATTTTTTCAATGAACTTAGTTTCTTCGTCCACATCACTGTGTCCATCAACTGTTATGTATTTACTAAGTACAAAATCCAAGGGAGACCTCAGTGTAAAACCAAAACCAGTCTCAAAAGGAGATCTTTGGGTAGAAGAGTGTTTAGCATGGTTGTAAGAATGTTTCACATAACATAAATGTTCATCCCAAAGCTTGGGATGCTTGCTGCAATATCCCCTGAGCAACTGGATCACTATCCTATTGGCCATCTTTGTTTGGCCATCTGTTTATGGATGAAAGGTTGTGCTCTTCTTTAGTCTGGTTTCCATCAACTCCCATAGACTTGACCAAAGATTCCCAACAAATTAGGAATCTCAATCAGATACAATGGAAGTGGGTAACCGAAAATGCACCCAGACATGCTGAAAGAACAAATTCACTATTTGTTCAGTTATAATTTGTTTGTTAAAAGGTATTAAAATACACATTTTGCTGAATCTATCCACAATAACATATAAATAGTCATGACCTTTTATAGATTTTTGGAGTCCCCTAATAAAGTCCATGGAAACACTTTCCCAAGAATGAGAAGGAACTAGAAGTGGAGTGTACAAGCCTAGTTTTTTATTGTTGGCCTTGCTTTTAGCACACATGGTACACCCTTTAATATATCTAGAAATTGTTTCCTACATTCTTGGCCAATAGCAGAATCTTTGCAGCTGTGAAACTATTTTACCTACACCAAAATGACCTGATATTAGAGAAGTGTGTGCTTCTTGGATTATATTAACTATTTTAGTTTGAGGAATGCATAACTTTCCCAAATGATAAAAGAGTTGGTCCTTTATATGATAATCCAATTCTTCTACTTGTTTTCCATGACTTAAAGTTGCATATACATCTTTGAAATCTACATCTTGAGCATATTGTTCAATGAAGCTTTCATGCAACATTGAATTATGCTTAAGTATAGTAGAAGCATTTATGATTGGTCTAGACAATATATCTACAACTTTATTGTATATGCCCTTCTTATATCTGATGACTAGAGGAAACTGTTGTAGAAAACCCATCCACCTATAGTGTCTTGATTGCTGCAATTTAGTTTGTGAGTGCAAATATTGAAGTGGTTGATGATCAGTATGTATAACTGTTTCTTTACCTAGTAGGTAACGTTTCCAATTTTTCACACTCTGTAGTAATGCATACAATTCTTTACCATATGTGGGATAATTCATTACTACATAATTAAATGTCTTAGAATGATAGCATATGGGTTTACCATGTTGCATCAACACTACTCCCGTGGCATAGTCACTCGCATTTGTTTCAATCTCAAATGGTCTTTGAAGATTTGGCAATGCTAGTACTGGTTCTGTACTAATTTTTTCTTTCAAGGTGTCGAAGGCTTTCTGTTGTTTTCCTCCCCACTGAAACACCTTGTTCAATCCTATCAAAGCATGTAAGGGAGCTGCAATCAAGGAAAAGTTAGCAATAAATTTTCTCCAAGATTGTGCTACTCCTAGGAAGCTCCTAACTTCTATAACAGATTTGGTTTAGACCAGTTCACAATGACTTCAACCTTAGAGGGATCTACCTTCAATTGACCACCCCCTACAATATGACCCAAATAATTCAAAGATGTTTTTCCAAATTAACATTTTGATAATTTAACATAGAGATTTTCTTTTTTCAAAACATCTAGAGTCTGCTTTACATGCTTCAAATGTTCTTCC
>Ga0181468_100250_pt1 | contig 10549 bp, 10 predicted proteins | sample InSIn1SAF170_2_FD_119080 | JGI IMG/M metagenome (GOLD analysis project Ga0181468, IMG submission 119080) | Clean room microbial communities from NASA Spacecraft Assembly Facility at Jet Propulsion Laboratory, Pasadena, California, USA -... ... | reverse complement strand
GACTTCCAAAAGCTGTTTTTTCATCTTTTTCTTTTCTTTAGCATCTAAGCTTCGGTGTGTGGAATGTGTCAGCAAAAGCACCAAATCTCCGTTGTTTGCCAATTCTTTAGCCAATCTCGTTTTATTTCTAGAAATCAAAGTCTTCACATTTTGAGTCGTCTGATCATAGAAATGTTTTACCGGATTGGAGTAATTGAAATATGGAATCTGTTTTTTGTATTTATTGATAAATTCATCTGTAGAAGCAATACTTTCAGTTACAAAATGATCAGGAACATTCATGATTTTGGCCAATTCATATAGAAAAGAAGCTTCGTTTTTCTCCATTTCAAGATCATTCCAAAGTGCCATTCCGGCCATGTCAATAAAATATAATTTTTCCAATTGCGAATTGAAATAATCCAGTTCTAAAACTTCAAGATTTTTAACCTCAATTTTTGAAAATTTAGTATAGCGAACTGATGCTTCAAAAAGCTTGATCAGCAAATCGTCATAATCAGATTTTTTTGATTTAGTTTTTAAAGCAAGTGTAACAATGCTTACGATTGTTTCTTCCAGCTTTTTTAAATAATTCACAGGAATTGATTCATTGATTAAATATTGACGGAAAGCCAAAACATCAACAAAAAGTAGTGCGTTTGTTAATATATGTGAGAAATTTTTCCCGATGATTCCTTCGTTTGTCTGCACTCTCTCAGAAATCATTTTCTCCAAATCAATTGACGGAGTATTTTCTGGCAACATTTTATCCAATAAATTAAAGCCTTTCGGACTCATTTCCTTATAAAAAGAAATGGCTTTTTTTATAAAGTCAGTTTGATTTGTTTCATGTGTAATCAAACCATAAGCGCCATACAAAGTATTTAAAAGCGCAACTTTTGAAAACTCTTCCGAAAGCCATCCTTTTGTATCAATAGGAAGCGGTGTGTCAAACGAAACCACATGTCCATAGATGAAACCGGTTTCTCTGGTATTGCTGTAAAATTCTCTCGCATAGCCAACAACCGGAAGTTGCAGATGCTTTTGTTCTGCAAAAAATTTGTCAATCCAGCCTTGTGCCGAAGGGTTAATCATGGTTAAAATTTATGATGCAAAGCTATGTTTTTTATTATGAATTTTTAAAATATTGACTGAGGTATTTTGGTATTGAATAAATCTTAAATGAAAAGCTAAAACATAAATTACTCACAAATTAAAAAGGTATCAGATTGTTTATTTCTAAATTTAATATAGAAATAATACAGTTATGAATTTAAAATCAGGAATGCCTTTTTGGTTAGTTAAAGATGGTTTGCAATATACTTTTCCAAAATTAGATAAGAATATTGAAACCGATGTTGTGATAATTGGCGCTGGAATTTCGGGAGCTTTAGTTCGATATTATCTGTTGAATGCAGGAATTAATTGCACAATGATTGATTCACGAACAATCGGTTTGGGCAGTACTTGTGCAAGCACTTCTCTGTTGCAATATGAAATTGATACACCTTTACATAAGCTCATTCAAATGGTTGGCAAGGAAAATGCACAGCGTTCGTATCAACTTTGTGATCGTGCAATTGATGAACTTTATAAGATTGCCAAAAAACTAAAGATTAGCGAGTTTGAAAAGAAGAAAAGCCTTTTTTATGCTGCTTATAAGAAAGATGTTTCCATGCTTGAAAAAGAATTCTTGGCTCGGAAAGAAGCTGGTTTTGATGTCAAATTTTTAGACAGTAAAGAAATTGAAAAAGAATTTGGATTTAAGGCACACGCAGCAATTCTTTCCAATCATGGCGCTCAGACAAATGCTTATGCTTTTTCGCATGCTTTGCTACAATTTAAAAAAGGAAAAGACTTGAATATTTACGACAGAAGTCCTGTTGTGAAAATTACAAATAACAAAAACGGTTCGATTTTAAAAAACAGAAGAAGGTTTTGAAATTAAAACGAAAAAAGTAATTTATGCAACTGGCTATGAAGTTGTAGAATTTATCGATAAAAAGATTGTCGATTTGAAATCAACTTATGCTACAGTAAGCGAACAATATAACAATCCAAAATTTTGGAAAGATGAAGTTTTGATTTGGAATACAGCTGATCCTTATTTGTATATGAGAACTACTCCAGATGGTCGTGTTTTGGTAGGAGGAAGAGACGAAGATTTTCATGAATCAAAAAAACGAGACAAACTTGTGGAGAAAAAGGCAAAACAATTGTCAAAAGATATCAACGAAATTTTTCCTGAATTGAATTTTAAATCAGAATTCAGCTGGACAGGAACTTTTGGTTCCACAAAGGATGGTCTTCCATTCATAGGAGTTTATGATAAAATTCCTAATTCTTACTTTGCATTAGGTTTTGGAGGAAACGGAATTACTTTTAGCTTAATTGCCGCCGAAATTATTACTGATTTGATTCAGGGAAAAGAGAATGAAGATGCTTCTATTTTTTCTTTCGATAGAGTTTAATTATTAATAAAATTCTTGTTATTCAATCGTATAACATAAAAAAATAATTCTGTAAGTCGATTTGCTTTTTATGAAAGTAATTTAGAGGTAACAAAAAAAAACTTTTAATTACTCAAAAAAAACATCATGAAAAAGTCAACAATTTTAGGTAAAGCACTTTTAAGTGCAACGGTTATAACGCTAAGCTTAGGAACAGTATCTTGTAAGCAAGAATCAAAGCCAGAAGATTCAAAAGAAGCGGCGGAAGAACAAAATGAAGTGAAATTTGAAGATAACGATGCAAAAGAAGATGATTCAGAATTTTTAGTAAATGCGGCCGAGACAGATTTGGAAGAAATTGAAATCGGAAAGTTGGCACAACAAAAAGGTACTGACGCTGAGGTAAAAGCATTCGGAAAAATGCTTGTGGACGATCACTCAAAATCATTTGAAGAGCTAAAATCTTTTTCAGATAAAAAACAAATTTCATTGCCTCTTGTTGCTACTGAAGATAGTAAAGAAGCTTACAATGACTTGAATAAAAAAACAGGCTTGGACTTTGACAAGAAGTTTGCGCAAATGATGGTAGATGGTCATCAAAATGCATTGAAAGATGCTGAAAAGGTTTCTAAAGAAGCAAAAGATGAAGAAATTAGAATGTGGGCTGCAAACAAAATTCCAACATTAACAGCACATTTAGAGCACTCTAAAAAATTAAAAGAAAGATTAGATTCAAAAAAATAATCTAAAAATAATATTATGGGAAATCTACTTTATACCATTGCAGTAATCTTGGTTATTGTTTGGGCCATAGGATTTTTAGGTGGTCTAGTAACAGGAAATATTATTCATTTACTTTTAGTTATTGCTGTAGTTGCAGTATTGTTAAGAGTAATTCAAGGGAAAAAACCGCTATAATTAACCTAATAAAAAAGCTGATATTCAAAATGTCAGCTTTTTTATTAGGTTAATTCTTAAATCGTATAATCTTTTCAAAAAATTCTGTAAGGAAGATTTTATTGCTAAATAGTAATTTTAAACTATCGAATAATAAACGATAAATTCTAAACCATTAAAACAGTAATTATGAAAAAAGTACCATTTAGAACTGCATTTTTATTAGCATCTGCTTTCACATTTTCAGTAGGATTGACATCTTGTAAAAATGAGTCAAAACCAGAAGATCCAAAAGAAGTTGCAGAAGAAGAAAACAAAGAAGTTGTAGATGCAGCCAAAGAAGAAGCAAAAGTTGTTGAAGATAATTCAAAAATATTTGTTGCCGTTGCAGAATTTGATTTGATGCAACGAGAGCTTGCAAAATTAGCTCAAGTGAAGGCAACAGGTAAAGAGGTAAAAGACTTGGCTAAAACCATTGAGTCGGGACATAGCGCTTCTTTGAAAGAAATCGAAGATTTGGCAAAAACTAAAAATATCTCGGTTCCTACAGCTTTAACAGAAGCAGGACAAAAGGAATATGATGCATTGAACAAGAAATCGGGTCAAGATTTTGATATAGAATATATTGACAAAGCCGTTAGAGGCCACCGTGATGCGATACAAGATTTTTCAAATAAAGCAACACAAACACAAGACTTAGAAGTAAAATCATGGCTTGAGAAAAAAGTAGCTGGCTTGCAGTCACATTTTGATGCTATCAATGCAATGATTGCAAAATCAAATGCAAGAAAATAAACAACAATAAACCAAAATACTAACCAATAAAACAACAAATTATGGGAAATTTACTTTATACCATCGCAGTGATTCTAGTAATCATTTGGGCTCTAGGATTTTTCGGAATTTTAGGGACAGGAATTGCAACTGGAGGATTAATTCACATTTTATTAGTAATCGCGATAATCATCGTATTGCTTAGAGTGATTTCTGGAAGAAAACCATTATAAAAATCACAAAAAAAATTGCACTGAAAACGGAAAAACCGCTGAGAAATCAGCGGTTTTTTTATAGCCACAGATTCACAGATTTTTAGAAATGATTTAATCTGCGAATCTGCGGTTATTGTTTTTATTATTAAATGCCTTTGGCATTTTTAATTAATAGCAATATTCGTTTTCTGCAATTAATTTCGCTGCAATTGTTTCACGCAAGGCAACTACATTTGGAAGGTTGGTGTATTTTGTAAAACGTTTCAATCCCATCAACAGCATGCGCTGTTCATCGCCTTCAGAGAACGAAGCAATTCCTTCTTTTCCTTTCGCATTTACAATATCAACGGCTTTGTACAAATACAATTGTGCCATCGCAATTTGCTCTTTTACATTTTCCTGGCCTTTTGATTGGGCCAATTTTTCTGTTCTTAAAATGGTAGATTCCGCCATATAGATTTCAATCAAAATATCAGAAGCCGCCATCAATAATTGTTGGTGATTGTCTAAATCTGGACCATATTTTTGAACTGCAGCGCCGGCTACCATTAAGAATACTTTTTTCAATTTAGCCACAATTTCTTTTTCTTCCGCAAATAATTCAGAATAATCAGGCGTATTGAAATCAGGAATTCCCATCAATTCTTCTTGTACTTTCATCGCCGGACCTAATAAATCAACGTGACCTTTCATTGCTTTTTTTACCAACATTCCAACGGAAAGCATACGGTTGATTTCATTTGTTCCTTCGTAAATTCTTGCGATTCTAGCATCTCTCCAGGCACTTTCCATCGGAGTGTCTTCTGAAAATCCCATTCCACCGAATATTTGAATTCCTTCGTCAGCACAATTTTGCACATCTTCAGAAATCGCTACTTTTAAAATCGAACATTCAATTGCAAATTCTTCCACACCTTTTAATTCCGCTTCTTGGTGTGAAACACCTTCGGCAACGCGAGCTTCAATTCGATCTTCAACAGATTTTGCAGCACGATAAGAAGCGCTTTCTCCAGCATAACACGAAGTCGCCATTTCAGCAATCTTAGAACGAATAGCTCCAAAATTTGAAATTGCTGTGTTGAACTGAATTCTTTCATTGGCATATTTTACCGCTCCAGAAGTTACTCTTCGTTGTGCATCCAAACAAGCGGCACCTAATTTTATACGGCCCACATTCAAGGCATTCATGGCAATCTTAAAACCGTTTCCTCTTTCAGAAAGCATATTTTCTACAGGAACTTTCGTATCGCTGAAGAAAACCTGACGAGTAGAGGAAGCGCGGATTCCTAATTTATGTTCTTCTTCGTTCATCGAAATTCCGTTTGACGGATCGTTTTCTACGATGAAACCCGTAATGTTCTTATCGTCGCCAATTCTGGCAAATACAATGAAAACACTACAGAAACCGGCATTCGAAATCCACATTTTTTGTCCTGTGATTTTATAATGTGTTCCGTCTTCCGATAAGACAGCCTTTGTCTTTCCAGAGTTCGCATCAGACCCTGCACCTGGTTCGGTCAAGCAATACGCTCCGAACCATTCACCTGAAGCCAATTTTGGAACGTATTTTTTCTTTTGCTCTTCCGTTCCGTATAAAGTAATTGGCATTGTACCGATTCCGGTATGCGCTCCAAAAGCGGTAGAAAACGAACCTGTTGCTCCCGAAATATAATCGCAAACCAACATCGTAGAAACAAATCCCATTCCGAGTCCGCCGTATTCTTCCGGAACTGCAACTCCTAGAAGTCCCAATTCACCTGCTTTTTTCATACACTCTTCGGTAAAAGCGTAATCTTTGTTTTCAAAACGGTTTTTGTTCGGCCAAATCTCTTTGTCTACAAATTCTTTTACCATCTGTTTCATCATCAATTGCTCCTCCGAAAAGTCTTCAGGAGTAAAGATGTCTTCGCTTTTTGTTACCTTAACTAAAAACTGACCACCACGGGTTACGTCTTTTTCAATTGTATCTGCCATTTTGATATTTTTTTAATGTTTTTATTTAATCAATCACCTCAATCTTGTCATTCCGACGAAGGAGGAATCTTCACAAGTATTTCAAATTTCAACGGAGATTCCTCCTTCGTCGGAATGACAAAAGGTGGAGAAAACCTTCGAATAATTAAAGAACTTCATAAACCCCCGCAGCACCCTGACCAGTACCCACGCACATCGTCACAATACCATATTTATTTCCTCGTTGTTTCATTTCGTCGAATAATTGCACTGAAAGTTTTGCTCCTGTACAACCCAGTGGATGGCCTAAGGCAATCGCTCCACCATTTACATTTACAATATCAGGATTGATGCCCAACTCTCTGACAACGGCCAAGGATTGCGATGCGAAAGCTTCGTTTAATTCGAATAACTCAATATCATTTAATGACATTCCAGCTTGTTTCAAAGCTTTTGGAATTGCTTTTACCGGTCCGATTCCCATGATTCTTGGTTCGACACCTGCAGCGGCATAACTGACCATTCTTGCAATTGGTTCCAAGTTTAATTCCTTTACCAAATCTTCTGACATTACCATTACAAAAGCAGCACCATCACTCATCTGGGATGAACTTCCTGCTGTAACACTTCCGTCAGCTGCGAAAACAGGTCTTAATTTTGCCAATGCTTCCAGATTGGTATCGGCTCTCGGACCTTCGTCTTTGTTTACTACGTAGGATTTAGTCGCCTTCTTTCCGTTTTCATCGATATAAGTCTGCTCCACAGTAATGGGAACAATCTGCTTGTCAAATTTGCCCTCAGCCTGTGCTTTCAAGGCCTTTTGGTGCGAGTTGAAAGCAAATTGATCTTGGTCTTCACGCGAAACCTTGAACTGTTTTGCAACGGCTTCTGCAGTTAATCCCATTCCCCAGTAATAATCCTCGTGACCTTCTTTTGCCACTGCATAATCTGGAGTAGGTTTATAGCCTCCCATTGGGATAAAGCTCATACTTTCGGCACCGCCAGCAATGATGCAATCCGCCATTCCCGATTGGATTTTTGCGGTTGCCATTGCAATGGTTTCCAATCCTGAAGCGCAATATCGGTTTACTGTAACACCTGGAACATCATCGACTTTCAATCCCATCAAGGAAATCAATCGTGCCACGTTCAAGCCTTGCTCGGCTTCTGGCATTGCGTTTCCGACCATTACGTCGTCTATTCTTTTTTTGTCGAAATCAGGCAGTTGTTCCATCATATATTGGATGGTTTCGGCCGCTAATTCATCGGGACGTTTAAAACGAAAAAGTCCTTTTGGAGCTTTTCCAACTGCTGTCCTGTATGCTTTTACTATGTATGCTGTTTTCATTTTAATAGATTTTAGATATTAGTATTGAGAATTGAGATTCAAGCAATACTTTTTTGAAATGAATAATTCATTTTTTGTATTTCAATTATCAACTCAAGAATTGGTTCCAATTTTTCTTTCGCAATTAAATTTAGTTCATAAGTCAAAATTAATTGGGTGTGAAGCTCGTAAGATGAACCGTTTGCAATTCCTAAAAAGTACCTAAATTCATTCTTTGAGTTTCTACCGGCTCCTTCTGCAATATTTGATGCAATTGATATTGTACATCTTTTTATTTGCGAAGTCAAACCATATTTTTCATCATTTGGTAAATCAGAAACGACTTTATAAACTTCTTTTGCTAAATGAATTGACTTTTGCCAAATCTTTAAATCTTCTATTTTGTGCATTTTGTGTGGCGTTTAGTTGTTAGTATTGATTATTGAGATTTTAGTATATAGAGTTGACAATCTGAATCATCTCAATTCTCAATACTAACTTCTCACTTCTAATTGCGTAACGGTTTCCCCTTCGTCAACATATACTGAATCCTTTCCAAAGTTTTTCTCTCAGTACATAATGACAGGAAAGCCTCTCTTTCGATATCCAATAAATATTGCTCTGTTACCAAAGTCGCTTCTGATAAATCGCCACCAGCCATTACATACGCTAATTTGTTTGCAATCTTTTTGTCGTGTTCGGAGATATAACTTCCGGCTTGCATTTGGTCGGTTCCGACAAGGAACATTCCTAAGGCTTGTTTTCCTAGAACTTTCACATCTTTTCTTCGGATAGGTTGTGTATATCCAGCTTCAGCCAAAATCAATGCGTGTTTTTTAGCCTCTGCAATCTGACGGTCTTTGTTGATGACTACGATGTCTTTTCCGTGTTGCAAGATTCCCAAATCAAACGCTTCGTGTGCAGAAGTCGAAACTTTTGCCATTGCTACGGTTAAGAAATATTCCTGCAAAACATTCAGTTCCACGTCATTTTTACGGAATAAATCTGAAGCTCTCAGCGCCATTTCCTTAGAACCACCACCGCCAGGAATTACTCCAACACCAAATTCCACCAGACCAATATAGGTTTCTGCTGCAGCGACAACTTTATCAGCGTGCATGCTCATTTCGCAACCGCCACCCAAAGTCATTCCGTGTGGAGCGACTACAACAGGAATTCCAGAGTAGCGAACGCGCATCATTGTATCTTGGAACAACTTGATGGCCATATTCAGTTCGTCATATTCTTGCTCAACTGCCATCATAAAAATCATTCCGATGTTGGCGCCGACAGAGAAATTCGCCGCTTGATTTCCAATCACCAAGCCTGAATATTCTTTTTCGGCCAAGTCAATTGCCTTGTTGATTCCTTGCAAAACATCGCCTCCGATGGTATTCATCTTCGATTGGAACTCCAGGTTCAAGATGCCGTCACCCAAATCTGTGATTACAGCGCCAGAATTACTCCAAACTTTTTTGCTTTCGCGGATATTATTTAGAATGATAAATGAATCTTGTCCGGGAATTTTCTTCTGAGATTTTGATGCGATATCATAATAATAAGTAGCTCCGTCTTTAATTGTATAAAAAGATTTGTTTCCAGAAGCCAACATTTCGGTTACCCATATTGCAGGTTCCAGATTTTCGGCTTTCATCAATTCGATACCCTTCTCAACTCCGATGGCATCCCAGATTTCAAACGGACCATTTTCCCAACCGAAACCGGCTTTCATTGCATCATCAATCTTGTATAAATCTTCTGTGATTTCAGGAACTCTGTTAGCCACATAAGCGAACATTCCGGTGAAGTTTTTTCTGTAGAATTCTCCTGCTTTGTCTGTTCCTTTTACCAAAACTTTGAAGCGATTGATTGGCTTGTCAATGGTTTTAGTCAATTCTAAAGTTGTGAAAGATGCTTTTTTAGCTGCTCTATATTCTAAAGTATCTAAATCTAAAGACAAAATGTCTTTGTCCACTTTTTTATAAAAACCTTGTCCGGTTTTGCTTCCCAGCCATTTGTTTTCCATCATTTTGCTGATGAAGTCGGGAAGTTTGAACAAGTCGTGTGCTTCGTCGTTTGGAACACCTTCGTAAAGTCCGTTGGCAACGTGTACCAAAGTATCCAATCCTACGACATCTACTGTTCTGAAGGTAGCCGATTTAGGTCGCCCGATAACAGGTCCGGTTAATTTATCCACCTCTTCAATGGTCAGTCCCATTTCTTTTACCAAGTGGAACATACTCATAATTCCGTAAATACCAATACGGTTTCCAATAAACGCTGGAGTATCTTTGGCCACGACCGAAGTTTTTCCTAAGAACTTTTCACCATATTCATTCAAGAAATCTAATACTTCAGTAGAAGTTTTCGGACCTGGAATAATTTCAAATAATTTTAAATAACGTGCCGGATTAAAAAAGTGTGTGCCACAGAAGTGCTTTTGGAAATCTTCACTTCGGCCTTCGCTCATAAAATGAATCGGAATTCCAGAAGTATTTGAAGTGACTAGAGTTCCCGGTTTTCTGAATTTTTCAATCTGTTCGAAGACTTGTTTTTTAATATCAAGCCTTTCGATTACCACTTCAATAATCCAATCAACATCGGCAATTTTAGCCAAATCATCTGTTGTATTTCCAGTTGTGATTCTGCTGGCAAACTTTTGGTGGTAAATAGGAGAGGGCTTCGATTTTAAGGCATTCACCAAATGATCGTTTACCACTCGGTTTCTTACCAATTTGCTTTCTAAGGTTAATCCTTTTTTCTGTTCGGCTTCGGTGAGTTCACGAGGCACAATATCGAGAAGCAATACTTCCACGCCGATATTTGCAAAATGACAGGCTGGGAAGCAAAACCGGACAAGGTTTTTATAAAAAAGTGGACAAAGACATTTTGTCTTTAGATTTAGATACTTTAGAATATAGAGCAGCTAAAAAAGCATCTTTCACAACTTTAGA
>Ga0181468_100247_pt1 | contig 10611 bp, 11 predicted proteins | sample InSIn1SAF170_2_FD_119080 | JGI IMG/M metagenome (GOLD analysis project Ga0181468, IMG submission 119080) | Clean room microbial communities from NASA Spacecraft Assembly Facility at Jet Propulsion Laboratory, Pasadena, California, USA -... ... | reverse complement strand
ATTGGATACATAAAGTATAAAACAACGTTTCGGCATCATTGGTAACTCGCCATTGTTAAACCGAGCGATAGATACGGCCAGTCAGGTTGCACCTACAGACATGTCTGTGCTAATTACTGGAGAAAGTGGTAGTGGGAAAGAAGTTTTCTCTCACATTATCCATCAATTAAGCGCCCGTAAACACGGAACTTTTATTGCCGTAAACTGCGGTGCCATTCCAGAAGGAACCATAGATTCGGAACTGTTTGGTCACGAAAAAGGATCGTTTACTGGAGCTCACGAAGCCCGTAAAGGTTATTTTGAGGTGGCCAATGGCGGCACCATATTTTTAGACGAGGTTGCCGAATTACCTTTGGGCACCCAAGCTCGTTTATTACGTGTTTTAGAAAGTGGCGAATATTTACGGTAGGTTCTTCTAAGGTTCAAAAAAACCGATGTAAGAATTATTGCCGCAACAAACGTTGATGTTTACGATAGCGTAAGCAAAGGCAAGTTCAGGGAAGATTTATACTATCGTTTAAACACTGTTCCTTTGCGCATACCTCCGCTAAGAGAACGTAAAGACGATATTTACTTACTTTTCAGGAAGTTTGTTTCCGATTTCAGCAACAAATACAGAACGCCGGGCATAGAACTAGACAACGACGCTGCCCAAATGTTGAGCAATTACAGCTGGCCCGGCAACGTAAGGCAGTTAAAAAACATTGCCGAACAAATTTGTGTGTTAGAGAAAGACCGCAACGTAAGTGCGCAAGCCTTGCTTAACTATATTCCTAACGAGCAGAGCAACCACTTGCCAATGGCGGTTAACAATAACAGTAAAGAAGATTTCTCCGAGAGAGATATCCTTTATAAAGTATTGTTCGACATGAAGAAGGACATGGTGGAACTGAAAAAGCTGGTGGCCGAAATTATACAAAACGGTGGCGGCAACATGGCACACGTCATTGCCGACAACCCTCAATACATCAATCAGCTTTACCAAGAGGTAGATTTGAACAATCATTCTACCGAACCTACGCTAACCATTAAGCATCCGATACAAAACAATCCAAACGATTTTAATTTTGCCCACGATGCCGAGGAAGTAGAAGAATCTCTATCGCTAGTAGACAAAGAATCTGACTTGATTAAAAAAGCACTGAAAAAGCACAAAGGCAAACGTAAATTTGCCGCACAAGAATTGGGAATATCTGAGCGTACGCTTTATAGAAAAATAAAAGAACTAGACCTATAACACATGAAAAAAGTTTTTTTTCTATTTGCCATTTTGCTGGCTTTTGCTGGTTGTAGTTACAAGTTCAATGGTGCTTCTATACCTGCGGCAATGAAAACGCTCAACGTTAGGTTTTTCGAGAACAACGCTCCTTTGGTAGTGCCAACTTTGGCGCAAACCTTTACTGAAGATTTGAAAGAACGTATCCGTACGCAAAGTAGGCTTTCGTTGGTTACTGGCGAAGCAGATGCCATTATGGAAGGCAAAATTACTGGCTACGATATTAGACCTGTTGCCTTTACCGACAACAGACAACCTACTGCAGGCGCCACCCGCTTAACCATTACGGTGCAAGTAAAATATACCAACAACTTAGACACCGGCAAGGTAAAAACCAGTTTCGACGAAAGTTTTAGTGCTTTTAAAGAATTTACAACCGCCAGCGGGACTTTACAAAGCCAAGAGCAAGCGTTAATTAAACAAATTAACCAACAACTTACCGAAAACATTTTTAACCGTGCTTTTGCACAGTGGTAAAACCTGATTTGAAATAAGCCTGTAAATCAAGCTAAATAATTCCATCAACCCCTAAAAACAAGCCTAAACAGATGGAAATTATATTTCAATTATTAACTTAGCGCAATGGAGTTGAATATAGAGCAGCAGCAACAATTGGAAAAACTACTTGCTAAACCAAGCTTGGTAACGCAAGAACATATTCCATTTTTGCAAAATCTTATCGACACCTACCCCTATTATCAGCCACTGCATTTACTATTCGCAAAAGCAGCTAACGGCACACAAAACCAGCATCAGGCATTTACCAAAGCAGCGCTTTACAACAACGGAAGCATATTGCATCGTGTGATTTACGAACCGCAAAAACTAACCCCTGCTGAGGATATCAACATCATCACTTATCAAAGTTGGAACAATACTTTAGCAGTTGCCGTTGCAGATGATTTAAGCACGCAACATAGCAGCAAGCCTCTAGCTACAACAACAGCAGAAGCCCCAGAAATTGAGAATATTGAGCCTTTAGCTAATGACGTTATTCCTTTGGAAAATGAATTATCTGAAGATTTTCCTCTGGAAGAAAAAAATACTGCCGCCTCTATTTTTGTTCCAGAAATTGAAAACCTGGCTCCGCTAGAAAGCGAGGTGATCAAAGTTTGCGAAATGCCGGCCGAAAATGAACAATCGAGTTTTGAAGCTGATGAACAAGAAGTTTTCGATGAAATTAGTGAAATAATTGCCCCTGCTAATACAACTGTACCCGAAGCTCAAAAAGAAATAGTTGATGCGCCAGAAATAGAAACTTTGGACAAGGGAGATAGCGAAGCAACGTATTCAGAGAATATTTTGAGTAGCGAAACGGCAGAAAAAGAACCTATCACGGAAACCTTTGCCTCTACCAACTTCTTTGTTTTCGATAACGATTTTAGTAGCGAGACCATTGAGGAAGCAGCAGAAAAAAGTGCTGAAATTACAAATGCGCCTTTAGCAGAGTTAGCGGAAAATGCCGATGAACATATTGTAAGTAAGTACGACGACGACCAACTTCCGTTCACCTTTTTGTGGTGGTTGGCCAAAACTCGTAAAGATCACGAACAGATTTTTAGACCTTTTACTGCTCCTGCAAGAGCAAGAGAAACAGCACAAGCCCAAAACCTACAACAACAATATGTAGAAAACATTTTCCATATGCAGACGCCTTTTGAGCCAGCGCAGGAAGATGACCAACAAAACCCAGCTAAAAACACTAAGGAAAGTAAAATAATTGACTCGTTCATAAAAAACGACCCTCAAATAAAAGCACTTCCACCTAATCAAATCAACAACGAAAACAAAGCCAAGAAAAGTGCCGAAGACAGCAATGACCTCGTTTCGGAAACATTGGCGCAAATTTATATCGAGCAAATGCTTTACCACAAGGCTATAGATACTTATCAAAAATTAAGTTTGAAATTTCCAGAAAAAAGTGGTTACTTTGCCGACCTCATACAATCTTTAGAAAAGAAAATTTAAAATTATTTATACCATATGTTAATCTTAGTTATTGTTTTATTGGTAGTTGCCTGTGTAGGCTTAGGTCTGTTTGTTTTAATACAAAACCCAAAAGGTGGCGGTTTAGCTACTGGCGGCGCTAGCAGCAATATGTTTGGCGTACAACGCACTGGCGATGTTTTAGAAAAAGGCACTTGGGTCTTGTTAGCGCTAATCGTTGTTTTCTCGTTGGCTATTACAGCAATGAGCAAATCTGGTTCTACCGTTGGAACAGGTTCTAAAATTGACGAACACATTAACAAAACAGCAGCTCCTTCTCCAATTGGAGGTGGCTTGCCAACTAAATCGGCTGCGCCTGCTACAACTCCTGCTCCTGCAGATAGCACAAAGAAATAAGCTTTAATTAAAGCGAATATAAATGTAAACTCCTTGGTTAACCGCCAAGGAGTTTTTTGTTTTGCAAAATGTCGAAATTCATTTTAGAGAGGAGCAAACAATGCTTAGTCCAAACTGATAACCTGAACTCGATTAATAAATGATTTAAAAAATTAGTCAATCAAAGTAATTATGTTTATATTTAAATTACTGATATACAAATATTTAAACATAAAAAACAGATGATTGACTACTCTAAAATTAGTGATATTTTTTGTCTTGTAGATGAGTTCTGCAAAGATTTTGATCAGACTACAAGCCCTTTTCTTCTTGGCAAGCCTTCCAAGCGCCCTCCGGTAATGTCTAAGAGCGAAATAATTTCTATTTGCCTGCTTTTTCATTTGAGTGGCTTCAGATGCTTCAAGCACTTCTATATATTCTATCTCCAGAAACACATGCAAGCAGAATTTCCCCATACAGTGTCCTACAACCGATTCGTTGAACTGAGCCAAAGCGTGCTTATGCCAATGACAATCTTCCTTAAAACCTGTTGTTTAGGCCAGTGTACAGGAATCTCTTTTGTAGATTCTACGCCCATCAGAGTATGCAATAACAAGCGTGTAAAAAGAAATAAAGTGTTTAAAGGGATTGCGGAGGTTGGAAAATCTACCATGGGCTGGTTCTATGGGTTCAAACTGCATATAGTGATTAATGATAAGGGGGAAATTTTAAATTTTGCAATTACCCAGGCCAATGTGGACGATAGGCAGCCACTGAAAAATGAAAACTTTTTGAAGGCAGTATTTGGAAAGCTTTTCGCAGACAAGGGCTATATATCAGAACAGCTGACTAAAATACTATTTGTGAGTGACATACACTTAATAACGAGTATCAGAAACAACATGAAAAATAGCCTAATGACTATGAATGATAAGATTATGTTGCGAAAAAGATCTGTAATAGAAACCGTTAATGACGAACTGAAAAACATATGTCAAGTTGAGCATTCAAGACATAGGTCCTTTACAAATTTCATCACTAATATCATTGCAGGCCTTATAGCGTATTCATTCTTCCCAAAGAAACCATCAATCAATTATCAAACAACTCAATCAAACCAAATTTTTGCATTCTGATTAATCGAGTTCAGGTTTATATTATATTTAACTAAATTGCGCAAAAAAAATATTTTGTCTGTAAGAACTCCTTTTATCTTTTTGCTAGCTTGTCTATTGAGCAATCTTAGCTATGCGCAACGCTCTGGTGTAGATAGCATTACCGTCGCCGTTGCTCCACAATACAACAAAGTAGGCAAAGTCCACCGTTTCCTTTTTGGAGAAAATTATAGAGAAACTTGGGCAACTCCAGTTAAAATACGTGTATTTAATATCCAGCAGGAAAAAGGTGGTTTAAAGATTGTGAAACTTGGTGGCGGTATGCAGACACGCTCATTACGCCTCGAAGATAACAACGGAAGGCAATATGTATTGCGCACCCTTCAGAAATATCCCGATCGTGCACTGCCTGCAAATTTGAAACAAACTATTGCAAAAGACATTTTACAAGATCAAGTTTCTACTGCCAATCCATTTGCGGCATTAACAGTACCTCCATTAGCACAAGCGTTGGGCATACCACATATGAACCCCGAAGTGGTGTATGTTACCGATAATGAAGGCTTGGGAGAATACAGGAAAGATTTTGCTAATCAGGTTTTCTTATTCGAAGAAAGAATGCCAGACGACAGTGAAAAAAGCGTAAACACCGAAAAACTAATACAAAACCTACAAAAAGATAACGACGCTTTCGTAGATCAAAAATTGGTTTTAAGAGCCCGCTTATTAGATATGCTTTTAAGTGATTGGGATAGACACGAAGACCAGTGGCGATGGGATAAAAGTAAAAGCAAAAAACCAACCGTTTATACGCCTATACCTAGAGACCGCGACCAAGTTTATTATAAAACTTCGGGGGTTTTCCCTTGGATTGTTGCTCACCAATGGCTAAAATCAAAATTTCAACCTTTTGAAAATGAAATTAGAGACATTAACGGATGGAATTTTAACGCTCGTTACTTCGATAGAACTTTTTTAAACTCCTTAGATCAAAAAGATTGGGAAGAGCAGATTGAATACGTGCAACAGCACTTAACAGATGCTGTAATTACTGCAGCAATGAAGCGAATGCCTCCAGAAATTTATGAGATTTCAGGAAAAGAGCTTGCTAAAACCTTTGTCGAAAGAAGAAACAACCTCAAAAAACAGGCTTTAGAATATTTTAAGTTCATTTCTATTTATGTAGAAGTTCCTGCTAGCGATAAGCATGAAAAGTTTTCACTTAACTATTTAACTGATGGCAAAATTGAGCTAACCATAAATAAAACCAAGAAAGATGGAGCTTTAGAACAGATCATCTATCAACGTACATTTGATCCGTTAGTTACCAAAGAAATTAGGCTTTATGCTTTTGATGGAAATAATACATTTCAAGTTGAAGGAAACAACAAATCGAAAATTAAAGTACGCTTAATTGGTGGCGAAAACGAAGATACTTTTAAGATTGACCCGAACTTTGTAAACAAGAGCAAGCTTTTTATCTACGATAGGAAAGATGGTAAAAATAACTTACCGCAAAAAAATCTTGCTACGCTGAAATTAGCAAACGATACATTGGTTAATAGCTATAACCGAAAAAGCTTTGTTTATGATCGTTTTGAGATTGTAGTTTTACCAGAATACAATAACGATAATGGCGTGTCGTTAAACTTCGGTTTTAGAGATACCAAACAAGGTTTTAGAAAAGAACCTTACGCCTTTAAACACGAACTGATTGCAAATTATTCTATCCCTAGAAAATCTTTTTCTATCCATTATGAAGCAGATTGGAAAAAGCTAATCGGCAGTTACGACTTAAATATAAAAGCTAGTTCCCAAGGACCAAACAACGTAGGCAACTTCTTCGGTATAGGAAACGATTCTAAATTTATGGCCTACTTACCAGACGAAGATGGTGAGTTTGATGATGACCAAGATGATAAAATACCTTTTTTCAGAAACAGATATGATTTGGTAGATGCCGATATTAGTTTGCAAAGAAACATAGGGAACTTAGAATTAAGTGCCGGCATTACTAACCAGTTTTACAATAGCAGCATTACTAATAATGGCGACAAATTTTTGGGTTTTTACAACGCTACTTTTCCTGAAGAAAACGTTTTTGGCACCAAATGGTACACTGGCTTAAAAGTATCGGCTATTTACGATACAAGAAACAACAAACTTGCCCCAACCAAAGGTGTTTATTGGCAAACTTCTTTACGAGGTCTTCAACAGTTAAACGAAGAAAATCAACGATCTGGATTATTCAATACAGATCTTAGTGCATATTTTAATCCAGATGGGCATGGAAGTTTTGTAATTGCCAACCGCAGTGGCTATGGAAAAAGCTTTGGCGAACCTGCTTTTTTTCAAAGGGTAAGATTAGGAGGCTCCATTAATTTAAGAGGATTTTACCGCGGCCGTTTTACTGGCGATGCCATGGCGTTTAACAACCTAGAATTGAGACTAAAAGTACTCGACTTCAATTCCTATCTTTTCCCAGGTAAGGTTGGATTGATTGGCTTTCATGATATAGGAAGAGTATGGTCAAAAGGAATTTCTTCAAACACTTGGCATAACGGCTATGGCGGTGGCCTATTCTTTTCTCCAGCTGATTTAATTATGCTGCAAGCCGTGGTGGGTACTTCTAAAGAAAGTACTATGACTTATATAGGTATGGGATTTAGGTTTTAAGACACAGCTTTAAGTTAATTACCCCCGACAGCAATGTAAAGCCCGCAAGCGAATGTAATGAGTGCGGACTTGTAATGAATGGCGGGACCAACGAAAAAAAAAGCATCTGCAATTGCGCTTCTAAAAATAACGAGCATCACTTATCTGTCAGTCTGACACCAAAAAACAAGGCTATTTTTGACCTAACTGACAAAGCCGTGAAAATTTGTCAAGCTAAAACCTATTGGCACAAAAACTGATAAAACGTTAAGAGTTAAATTAAAAATTAAATCAAATAATATAATTAGAGTTATGGCTTTAAATTTAAAACCAATTGGAGACAGGATTGTGGTAGAAGCTGCACCTGCTGAAGAAAAAACAGCTTCTGGTATCTATATCCCTGATACTGCAAAAGAAAAACCTCAACAAGGAACCGTAGTTGCTGTTGGCGCTGGTAAAAAAGATGAACCAATGACTGTAAAAGTTGGTGATGCAGTACTTTATGGCAAATTTGCTGGTACAGAAGTATCTCACGAAGGAAAAGAGTATTTAATTATGCGTGAAAGCGATATCTACGCTGTAATTGGATAATTAACAATGAGTAAATAACTGAATTTTAAATGAGTAAATAATAAAGTTCAGTAAAAATATGGCAGTGAGAACATTTAATCAATTTCTCATTTAATCATTCAAAATTTTAAATAAACATGGCAAAACAAGTAAGATATAACGTTGAAGCTCGCGACGCACTGAAAAAAGGTGTAGACACTTTAGCGAATGCAGTAAAAGTAACTTTAGGTCCAAAAGGACGTAACGTAATTATCGATAAGAAATTTGGCTCACCAGCAATCACTAAAGATGGTGTTTCGGTAGCTAAAGAAATCGATTTAAAAGACCCAATTGAAAACATGGGTGCGCAAATGGTAAAAGAAGTAGCTTCTAAAACTGCTGATATTGCAGGTGATGGAACTACAACTGCTACTGTACTAGCTCAGGCAATTGTAACTGCTGGTATTAAAAACGTTGCTGCTGGTGCAAACCCAATGGATTTGAAACGTGGTATCGATAAAGCAGTTACAGCTGTAGTAGAGAACTTGAAAACTCAATCTCAAACTGTAGGCGAAGACAACAACAAAATCAAACAAGCTGCTTCAATTTCTGCAAACAACGACGAGGTAATCGGTTCGTTAATTGCTGAAGCAATGCAAAAAGTGGGTAAAGACGGTGTAATTACGGTTGAAGAGGCAAAAGGTACTGAAACAGAAGTAAAAACTGTAGAAGGTATGCAATTCGATAGAGGTTACCTTTCTCCATACTTTGTAACTAACGCAGATAAAATGGAAGCTGATTTAGATTCTCCTTTCATCTTAATCTACGACAAAAAAATCAGCAACATGAAAGAGTTGTTGCCTGTATTGGAAAAAACGGTACAAACTGGTAAACCGCTTTTAATCATCGCTGAAGATTTAGACGGTGAAGCTTTAGCTACTTTGGTAGTTAACAAAATCCGTGGTTCCCTGAAGTAGCTGCTGTTAAAGCTCCAGGTTTCGGTGACAGAAGAAAAGCAATGTTGGAAGACATCGCTATCTTAACTGGCGGTACTGTAATTTCTGAAGAAAGAGGTTACAAATTAGAAAACGCTGATCTTTCTTACTTAGGTACTGCTGAGAAAGTAGTAGTTGATAAAGACAATACTACTGTAATTAACGGTGCTGGTAAAACTGAAGATATCAAAGCTCGCGTTGGTCAAATCAAAGCTCAAATCGAGACCACTACTTCTGATTACGATAAAGAAAAATTACAAGAGCGTTTAGCTAAACTTTCTGGTGGTGTGGCTGTACTTTATGTAGGTGCTGCTTCAGAAGTGGAAATGAAAGAGAAAAAAGACCGTGTTGACGATGCTTTACACGCAACTCGTGCTGCTGTAGAAGAAGGTATTGTTGCTGGTGGTGGTGTGGCTTTCATCCGTGCGGTTGAGGCTTTAGCTAACCTAAAAGGCGATAACGACGACGAAACTACTGGTATCGCCATCGTGAAACGTGCTATCGAAGAGCCATTACGTCAAATCTGTGAAAACGCAGGTATCGAAGGTTCTATCGTGGTACAAAAAGTAAAAGAAGGCTCAGCAGATTTCGGTTACAATGCTCGTACCGATGTTTACGAAAACTTAATTGGTGCTGGTGTTATTGACCCAACTAAAGTTTCTCGTGTAGCTTTAGAAAACGCGGCTTCAATTGCGGCAATGTTGTTAACTACAGAAGTTGTTTTGGCAGATGAGCCAGAAGCAGCAGACGCAGCTGGCGCACATCCTCCAATGGGTGGCGGCATGGGCGGCATGATGTAATAACCCCTAAATCCCCTAAAGGGGACTTGATTATACCGACTATATCAGATGTCATTCTGAGCTTGTCGAAGAATAAAAATCCCTCAAGGCGAAAGTTTTAAGGGATTTTTATTTTTCACAACCCTTGTCATCTTGTAGAAGTCATATAATTCGGTAACAGAATCAATATTATTAAATTGATTCTGTTATGGCTATAAATACTAATGATTTAACTTTAGAGCGCAAGTATCTCCACACTTATCGGATGATGATCCGCGAACATGAACTGGTTAAAGAGAAGTCTCATCCAGTTTCCGCTTCATAAAAAACCAAGTTTTGGCACTCAGGCAGCTCAATATCGTACACCGGTACACCAGGCCATACAGGCCACAAACCAATGGAAAGGTTCTGGAGAACCTTAAAAGAAGATTTGATAACAGAAACCGATTTCGATTCAATGGAAGAATTTAGGGACGAGCTGATGCAATATATGCTCTATTATAATCAGCAAAAACCTCATCAGGGAATTATGGGAAAAACTCCAGTTTAAATGGCAAAAATAAATGTCAACAACAAATAAATTAGTGCTCCTCTAAAAATAATTCTGTTACCGAATTACTAAACCTTTACATAGCAAAGGATCTCTCAGAAAGCATAAAAATTAGATGCTTCGTAAACTCAGGATGAAAGGTAGCTTAAAAAGATATGCGCAACTTAATGAACTACCTACACACATCAGCGGGAAAAATATTACCCGCCAATAGCGGTACAAACTACTTTGTGTTTTACCGGAAAATTAAGTGAACTAGCAATAAAGCACATTCTGTTTGCTTCTGCATGTAAAGAATTTGCCCATGAAATATCCTCGGGCTTAGAAATTACAACTTCGGGACGTAGTAAAATCTCGGTGAATTTGCCAC
>Ga0181468_100239_pt1 | contig 10723 bp, 13 predicted proteins | sample InSIn1SAF170_2_FD_119080 | JGI IMG/M metagenome (GOLD analysis project Ga0181468, IMG submission 119080) | Clean room microbial communities from NASA Spacecraft Assembly Facility at Jet Propulsion Laboratory, Pasadena, California, USA -... ... | reverse complement strand
GACAAAAAATCGTCTAATTTAATTTAGCCAACGCATTGGCAATTCTTTTGTAACCTTTTTCTATGTTTTCCATGCTGTTTGCAAAACTTATTCTTAGTCCGTTAGGGGCTCCAAATGCATCACCCATAACAGTGGAAACATTTGCCTTGGTGATAAGGTACATGCAAAGGTCTGGTGAATTATTTATGGTTGTTTCACCGTCGGTCTTTCCAAAGAAATAACTGATATCAGGAAAAATATAAAAAGCGCCATCTGGTTCTATACATTTTACACCTTTCATTTGCGAGATAAATTCCATTACCCTTTTTCTCCTTCTTCCAAATTCCTTTACCATTTCAAAACTTGAATCAAGACTGCTGTTTAGGGCAACTATCGCAGCTCTTTGTGCAATTGAATTTGTTCCGCTCGTAATTTGTCCCTGTAATTTTTCGCACGCCTTTGCAACTTCCGGCGATGCAGCTATATAACCTAATCTCCAGCCGGTCATTGCAAAACCTTTACTTAAGCCATTTACAATTACTACCCTGTCCTTTATTTCGTCGAATTGCGCAATGCTTTCGTTCCTTCCTACAAAATTGATATATTCATATATCTCATCGCTCATGATGTACACCTGAGGATACTTTTTAAAAACTTCAACAAGCGCAGCCAACTCTTGTTTGCTATATACTGCTCCAGAGGGATTACATGGAGACGAAAACATGAATAACCTTGTCTTATCAGTTATAGCTTCTTCAAGTTGTTCAGGTGTTATTTTAAAACCACTCTCAAGAGTTGTTTCGACAAGTTTAACTGTGCCCTCAGCTATTTTTACCACCTCTGAGTAAGTAACCCAATAAGGAGTTGGAATTACTACTTCATCGCCTTTGTCAACAATTGCCAATACAAGATTTGCAATGCTTTGTTTTGCACCTGTGGATACTACAATGTTCTCTGGTTTGTAGTTCAGATTGTTATCTCTTTTAAACTTATTGCAAATTGCCTCTTTTAAATCATGAAAACCGGCAACGGGAGTATAATGTGAATAATTATCGTGTATTGCCTTTATAGCAGCTTCTTTGATATGTTCAGGGGTGTCGAAATCTGGCTCACCTAAACTTAAATCTATAACATCAACACCTTCACTTCTTAGCTGCCGGCACATCTTTGCCATTTTAAGTGTTTCGGGCTCATTAAAACGGTCTAAAATACTTGATAAAGCCATGTAGATTTTTAATTTTGGACGGAAATGTAGCGAAATATAAGTGTTATTAAACTATTGAGTTTCTTAATATTTAATGCTAAGTAATTATTGCCGTTATTTTTTATTAGAAAAAGGGCAGCATGTTGCTTCTGAATTTAGTTCTCTGCCTAAAAAATTTCTAAACATATCCATTTCTTCAATTGTCGATGCTTTTTTCAGATCATTAATGTTTATGTGCTTAACTCATTCAGTTGTCACGTTGTAATTTCTATCGTTTTTCGCTATGTTCCTCTGGGTGTTCTTCGTGTTTCTCTGCATTTAATTTTCTGCTATTATCCACACTCAGTAATTACAAATATTCGATGTTTGATTCTTTTTTGAATTGATAGAAGTCAGGAACAAAGACTATTGCCTATGTAAGCTAAATGGCATGATAATTTAACTTTTAGGTTTGAATTGTTTTAATTAAAAATATGGGGAGGTTTTATGACAACTATTAATGATTACCCTGCTTTTAACAACAGCAGTTTTTCAACTTTAATTTTTGAAGATTGTGAGATAGAAATTGGCACATTGGAAATAGCTGGTACAGGAGATATAAGGATTCGAAACACAGGTGGATCAAGCGCTTCAGAAGGTGGGATGGGAAGCGGAGGCGATGATGAGAAGGTAAAAGGAGATTTGACCAAACAGGGAGGAGGAACAGGCACATCAAAATCTGATGATTCAGATATTACATTTGATCCGCTTAAAAAGGAAGCCAGGGAAGAAACCGAGAAAGCATCAGAAAGAGGAACTTAAGAGGTTCCTCTTTTTTGAAAACGTAGGATTTATTGATTTTTGATGACTATAAGCGCTTAAGCATAAATGAATTAGCGCCTAGTTGCTTACTGTCCTTATCGTACCATCTGTTTTTTACTGCTATTGCACCGTCTTTTTGTAAAGCAAATTCAGTTTCACCCCTTTTTACAGTAGGTTTATCGTCATCCATAATGGTTACGGTAAAGTTCCCGTTGGCATTCATTTGTGCCTTACCCAACTGTGTATACGTTTCGCCGGAAGAATATTTATTTATGTCGATGTATTTTATCTCGTTCTTATTGTAGTCTGGTATAAACTGTTCTGTTTCTATTATTGAATAAGGCTGACCATTTGAGGTAAAAGAACGATTGGTTACAAACTCAATTCCGTTTCCGGTTTCGCGTACATAACTTGTAGCTAGTTGATTTGTCTGCCCATTTGAAGCAGGTTCTTCTTTGAAACTGTTAGAATCTAACTTCCAATTACCGACAAAAGCCTTAAGGGTAGCCAATGAATTTATAAGATTATAGTTTGCAGAACTTATAACTGTCATTCCAAGTGTTTTCCAGGCACCATTTTGTTTTACAAACACCCTGGTTTCATCGTTTGCTTCTTTTTCAGTTTTGCCTTCTTTAAAAGATACGGTTGCTATATTTCCGTTGATGCTATAATGATAATTCATTTTGTTCATATATGGCGCTATCTGATCTTCTGTAAACACCGGAAAATTCTGCATCGTCTGTTTATAATTTTCCGAGATGCTGTTCCATCCGACCATTTGAGTATAGCCAGAAGGAGAAGCTCTTACGATAAAAATACTTGAGTCGTGTGCCCATGTCTCGGCCCATTTGTCATATTTCTTCTCGAAGAAAGACCGGGTTTCCTGGTCAATAACTTTCTTAATGGCCTCCTGTTCCGGATTATTTTTTTGTGCTGTTGCTGACAGGCAAATACTAAAACCAATTAGAAGGAGATGTAAAGGTTTCATTTGTTTTGAGTTTAGGTTGTTCGAAAAGTATAGTGAAAAGAATTGAGACTATAATTGAAAAGGATATTTGAAATGGAAACGTTATTGCGAAATGTTGCTTTATAAAAAAGCTGAACACTTCGAAACACAGAAACAACGCCTAGCCAGAGGTTTCGTAGAATGCATCAATTTGAATGTGGCCTTGCTTGAATAGTGTTGTTAAGATAAAAAATTAATATGTAATTTCATAATTAATTTTTAATGTAATAGGGGCGAATAAAAGAAAGTGAATTTGTCTGAGAGTTTGTACTTGATTTGAATATTAGAAACTACAGTTAATAACTATTTGCGTTAATGTTTTTGTTAACGTTCGTAGCGGAGCAATTTTTCTGGTATTGGCAAGTTTCAAACAGTCTTTTTCTTATGTGTCTTTGGGCATAATTCCAGGAAAAGTTGAAGTTGTGTTTTAAATATAAAAATTCATATTGTGCTGATGGAAGAATCAGCCGTACAAGTGAGTGACACAACGATGTTCAATAGAAATTCAAATGCCGGTTACATAAAATTCCCTTCTTTTTTTAGATTAGCTGCCTTCGATAAGTCTTGCTATAGAAAAGGCCGCAGCAGCCGCAACTGCACCAATTAACATAACTTTAAGTGCTCCCGATATTGGTGGAACACCTGTCATTTTACTCTTGAAATATCCAAAGATAAACAGGCAAATAAGTGTTATTAATGCTGATATTTTTAATCCATCAAAAGTATTTGAAACAAGAAAATAGGGGAGGAGCGGAACAAGCCCGCCAACTACATAAGACATACCGATGTTGAATGCGCTTTTCCGTGCTCTTTTTTCATCAGGTTTATCAAGCCCTAATTCATGCTTCATCATAAAATGCACCCAATTATCTTTATCTTTTGTAAGTTCCGTCACTGCTTGTTCCTGCACATCTTTACTTAGACCAAGGTTTTCGAAAAATTCTCTTACTTCTTCTTTCTCTCTTTCGGGCAACCGCTCAACTTCATCATACTCGCGTCGCAGTTCTGCTTTGTAATGATCCATTTCTGTTTGCCCTGCAAGATATCCACCAAGCCCCATGGCAATCGACCCTGCCGCAATTTCTGCCAGTCCTGCAATAACAATCAGGCTTGTATTATCAACTGCGCCACTTAATCCTGCGGCTAAAGCAAAAGGGACAGTTAAGCCATCGCTCATCCCAATAACAATGTCTTTTAAAAGATCGGAACCGGAGGAATGCTGTTCGTGGTGATGCAATATAGTATCGTGCATAAGTGAATATTGGACGCAAAATAAAAAACCCTCTTGAATGAGGGCCTTTTATTTAATCAATTACTCGTAATGAATGCCTTATAATATCAACGCACTCCAGGATTTGATCTTTTGTAATAATTAGTGGTGGAGCAAAACGAATTCTATCACCATGAGTAGGTTTAGCCAGCAGACCATTGTGCATCATCTCTATGCAAAAAGTCCAGGCCGCATTATGATTGGGATGATCTACAACTATTGCGTTTAATAAACCTTTTCCTCTTATGTTCTTAATTACAGGTGATTGAAGGTTTTCCAATTCTTTACGCAGAAGTTTTCCCATTTCTTCAGCATTCCGCGCCATGTTTTCATCCTTTAAAACCTGTAACGCAACCATTGCAACCTTACATGCCAAAGGATTGCCACCGTAAGTGGAGCCATGTTCGCCCGGATGGATATTCAGCATTACTTCGTCGTCTGCGAGCACTGCTGACACCGGTAAAACACCTCCGCTTAAAGCTTTACCAAGAATTAATATATCGGGCCTTACGTTTTCATGATCGCATGCAAGCATTTTACCTGTGCGGCAAAGGCCTGTTTGAATTTCATCTGCAATAAAAAGCACGTTATATTCATCGCACAGTTCGCGCACACCTTTTAAATATCCATCGCCTGGCAAAATCACACCTGCTTCTCCCTGTATGGGTTCTACCATAAACGCCGCAACATTAGTATCCTGGAAAGCTTTTTCCAAAGCAGCAAGATTATTATAAGGAACAAGCTCAAAACCCGGCATGTAAGGCCCGAAGCTTTTGTAACTGCCAGGATCAGTTGAGGTTGAAATGGCGGCTAATGTTCTTCCCCAAAAGTTATGCTCCGCAAAAATTATTTTCGCCTGGTTGTCAGCAATACCCTTTTTTACATATCCCCACCTGCGCGCCAATTTAACAGCAGTCTCACCGCCTTCCACTCCTGTGTTCATTGGCAGAACCTTGTCGTACTCAAAGTATTGGGTTATATAACGCGAATATTCGCCCAACAAATTATTGTGAAACGCCCTGCTTGTTAAAGTAAGTTTTTGGGCCTGCTCAATAAGCGCAGCTATAATTTTAGGGTGGCAATGTCCCTGATTAACTGCGGAATAACCGCTTAGGAAATCATAATAACGTTTCCCTTCCACATCCCACAAAAACACTCCCTCGCCTCTGTTAAGTACAACAGGTAAAGGATGATAATTGTGAGCACCATATTTTTCTTCCATTTTCAGAAACCGGGCAGTTTCTGAACCAATAATATTTGAAAGCATAAGTATAATTAAGTTATTATGAGCAAATAAGAACAGACTATTAACAGATGTTATAAGCGACAGGGGTGGTCTAAAAAATCAAGATTGAGTGCAAGGAAAGCCATAAACTCTTATTTACTAATGCAATTTACATTTATAGGCTTACTTAAACTATCAAATTTGATTAAATTTGTACGCCGAAAGTAATTAGTGGCGATTTCAGCCGAAATCTTAAGATAAATACAAAAAGCAGAGGTCTTAAAGAAAACGAAAATATTTGTTTTGGTTTTTCAACGTATTTTACGACCTTTGCCGTCCGAAAAAAATAAATCATGGCGAGAGTATGTCAGGTAACAGGTAAAAGGCCAATAACAGGTAATAGTGTTTCTCACTCAAACATTAAAACCAAACGAAGATTTTTACCTAATTTACAAACAAAGCGGTTCTATTTTGTTGAAGAAGATCGTTGGATCACTTTAAAAGTTTCTTCAGAAGCTATCCGCACTATTAATAAAAACGGGTTGGCTACTGTAGTTAAAGAAATGAGGGCTAACGGCGTAAAAATCTAACAAACAGATAAAATTCTTATACAATGGCAAAGAAAGGTAACAGGGTGCAAGTGATTATGGAATGCACTGAGCATAAAAACAGCGGATTGCCTGGTACAAGCCGCTACATCACAGAAAAGAACAAGAAAAACACCCCTGAGCGTTTGGAGTTGAAAAAGTTCAACCCGATAATGAAAAAAGTTACAATACACAAAGAGATTAAATAGTTATGGTTACTTGTAGCAGTTGTGATAAGATAATAATACAACTTGCCTACAACCAACCTAAAACATAAAACTTACTAAAATGGCAAAAGCGGCTAAAACAGCGATTAAGACAAAAGACCAAAAAGCAGCAGCAGAAGCTAAAAACTGGAGCAAGGTTATTAAGCCTGTACGCAGTCCTAAAACCGGGGCTTACACTTTTAAAGAAGCTATTGTTCACAAGGATAAGGTTAAGGATTTCTTATCAAGCAAATAATTGGTTGCCTTGTCATAGTTTTTAATAGTTAAAGCTGTCCTTTTAAGGGCGGCTTTTTGTATTTTACTTACCTAACATACCTTCATATACATTTATAATAGATTATTTTGGTATCAGCATTATAACCTTATTCATCATTTGTTGCGTCGCACACTTGTACAACAGTAATTCTTTTGAACAATTATCTGCGGGTGATTAAATTAAACTGACTAGCATGAGTTTTTTTGGAAAATTATTCGGTAAAAAAGAAAAGGAAAGTCTTGACCAGGGTTTACAAAAAACCAAAGAAAACTTCATTACTAAAATTACAAAAGCTATAGCAGGCAAAAGTACAGTAGATGAAGAAGTGCTTGACAATCTTGAAGAAGCGTTGATAGGTGCCGACGTTGGCCTTGATACTACAATTGAAATCATTAAACGTGTTGAAGACAGGGTTGCAAGAGATAAATATGTAAATACGAGCGAATTAAACAACATACTTCAGGACGAGATAAGAGATGTTCTTGTAGACTCTCCTGAAAACAGTTACAAAGACTTTTCTGTCCCTGCCGGAAAAAAGCCATATGTTATATTGGTAGTTGGTGTAAATGGTGTTGGCAAAACAACTACTATCGGGAAACTTGCCTATAATTTCAAAAAAGCCGGTAATAGTGTTTTGCTTGGCGCTGCTGATACCTTTAGAGCTGCGGCAGTTGATCAATTAACAATATGGAGCGAAAGAACAGGTGTTCCGATCGTTAAACAGCCAATGGGAAGCGATCCGGGTGCTGTGGCTTTTGATACAGTGCAAAGCGGCGTGGCAAGAGGCAGCGACGTTGTTATTATAGATACTGCAGGACGTTTACATAACAAAGCCTATCTGATGGACGAACTTGGCAAAATAAAACGTGTTATTCAAAAAGTTATTCCTGATGCACCGCATGAAGTAATGCTGGTTTTAGATGGTTCCACCGGACAAAATGCAGTTGAACAGGCTAAACAATTTACAGCAGCAACCGACGTTACGGCTCTGGCGATTACTAAACTTGATGGTACAGCAAAAGGAGGCGTTGTTTTAGCTATAGCCAACCAATTTAAAATTCCGGTGAAGTTTATCGGAGTGGGCGAAAAAATGGAAGATTTACTTGTTTTTGACAAACATGAATTTGTTGATAGTTTATTTAAGCTTGAGGAGTAAGCACAGCTTGATTTTATTCTTTTTGATACTTAAGGTGCTGGCGAGAAGGCAAGGATCAAACGATATCGCAGCTTATTCTTTTATTGCCTATAGTAATTTGCGAGTAATGCTTTCCCGGCTTTTCCTTTAAAATTCTTATTGATAGCAAACATGTCCCAAAACCAAATTCTCTGCGCAACTTGTAGTTCAAAATCTCTTGAGATTGTATTATGTCCTCTCATTTCTTCAAATCTATAATGATACGTGTCAGGAAAGTAGACAGGAAGCTGACCTAAACTAAATACTGACACTACTATAGCGTTTCCACAAATGAAGCCTCTTGATAATGGTTGTAACTTTACTTTTGCCGATTCATCACTTAAACTGTCATTTGTAAGTTTAAATATACCTGATTGCTTTAATATTTCATATTCCTTTTTTAGTTGGGGGTTAGTCACAAAAGCTATTTTCTTTTCTCCTTTGAATGTAAAGTTTCGATATTCTTTTGGAAATACTTTGTATGTATAACAAGAAGTAAGGCAGGTTGACAATAAAAGGATATACAGAGATAGCTTCATGAATTTCGGTTAACCGTTTTTATATGTTGATAATGGAATTGGCATTACGAAAGTTGTTAGAGATATAATGTTTTAAAATATTTCGAAACTTTATTAGTATTCCTCCGTTCAATATCGATATCGATACTACAACTTGCTGTAGTCAGCTAATGTGATTGTTGATTTATCCATTTTCTTTGCAGTTTTACTTTTTCATCTGCTTCAATGTTATTGAATTTGTATGTACTTACTATACGAATACTCGGTTTAACGGCTTCTTTTATACACTGTTCCTGTCCATACCATACGGTAGAAAACTTACTTCCTTTGATTGTGCTACAATTGAACTACTCCTTAAGAGGAAAGGAATTGAAAGGGTTAGAGCAATTTGTGTCCCATACTAAAAGGCTTTGTGAGAGTTAACTGCTGCTCAATGTATAAATTAAAGTTGAATTGTTTATTCTATTACTGTTAATATACTAAAAAACAAAAGCCGCCTGAAAGGGCGGCTAGTTTTGGTTGACCTCAATTAATTTTAATTGCAATTGCTGCAGGTACAAACAGGTTCGCAGTTACAATTAGTACAAGTACAATTAGGGTTTGAACACTTCTGAGTCATTTCGTTTTGATTTGTTTTCATGATTTTTAATTTTTTAATTGTTTAAAATTTTATAACACAAAAGTATATCGGGCAGCAGTGATTGCTGTTACACAACTTTGGGTAAGGGTTATACAATTTTGGGAATTAAATGTTATCAAGCGATTTACGCTTTGAAACACCTAACGTTTTAAAATAGGAGGGAGTAAGACCTGTTACTTTTTTAAACTGGTTTGACAGGTGAGCCACACTGCTATAGTCGAGCTCGTAAGCAATTTCGGACAGAGTAGCCTGTCCGTATATCAGCAATTCTTTTGCTTTTTCTATTCTTTGCTCAATAAAAAAATTCTCCACCGTTCTGCCTTCTATAGACGAAAACAAGCTGCTGAGGTAAGTATATTCATGATGGAGATGATCGGAGAGGTAATTGGAAAGTTTCAGTTTTCTGTCCTTTTCCGGCACTTCATTTCTCGCTTTCTGTATTACAAGTGTTTTTATTTTCTCTATAAGCCCGCCTAAGTAATTGTCAATGAGTTCAAAACCGATAGAGGCAAGGTTTTCCTTCAATACTTCTTTTTGTTCTGCCGATATTTCATCACTTAAATGTATCTCTCCAAAAAGCACCTTTTGAAATGGAACAGATGCTTTATTTAAAATGTCTTCTACCGCTAACACGCAGCGGTGACAAACCATATTTTTTACAAGTAACAGGGTTGAAGACATATGACAAAAATAGTTCGAAAATTTAAGTAGTTAATTAGAAGACCGGGAGTAAATTATTTAGAAATATTATAGGATCATCTTAAAGTGCGTAAAGTAATTGAGTAACGTGTTTGCTTTACTGGAGTAATGCTATGTTGCCAGTCACTCCTTACAACTCCTTTTATTATGTATAATGAACGCCGGTTTACGGCAAGGGAAATAACGGATGAACGGCTTTGTTTTGCTTTATCTTGTGGACGTAAACGAAATGTGCAATCAGCCATAAGCGAAATACCGGCAATTACATCAAAGGGAGGTGCATCGCGATGCCAGTTAATCACTGTTCCCGGAGAATATTCTGTAACCAGCAGTTCTGCGAATGCTGCAGGTTCAATTGAAACGTAATGACCAACTTTTTCAATAAGGGAATTAAATACGGTTGGGATTTCCTTCCCTTTTGTAAGCTTTCCATTGTCGAAACTATAATCGTAGCCGAAACTTGCTACTTTTCTATTAGCTTTAAACCCCTGGAAATTAAAGTGGTGTAATTCGATTTTCAAAACCGCATCGTGTAATTTCGTCTCTTCCTCTTTACTTAAAAAATCGGGAGTGTATGAAAAACCATCCGGGAAGGCTGGTTGTATGGGAAACAAAGTATTCATTCAATAAATGCAATTGAAACTGTATCAAATATCAGTATAAAAAGAAAAAGTACGCTCTGAAAGGCGAGGTAAGGGTTTCAAAGTGTACTTTTTATATTAGGCTTCATTAATACTATATAGCTGTTGCTGATAACATTTGTTAGTCTATTCTATAATATAATTATAAGTAATAGAACAATAATAATAATGGCGGCGAAAGAAATATAAATACCGCCACGTCCGATTGCTTTAGCCTCCCGCTTCATATCTTTTAATTCATCCTTGAGTGCCTTCCTTTCCGTTTTACTTAAAGATGATTTATCCATATCCCGTATTTCTTCAACGCGTTGTTTCATTTCAATAAAACGCGCTTCTTTTTGCTCCTCCGTCATGCCTGCAACCCGTGCTTCCATACCTTTTTTATCTTCTGCCATAGCCGTAACAGTGCTTAAACTTAGCAGCATTATTAGTGCAGTTACATACAATCTTTTCATAACTAAATTTTTTAATTAATTGAATAAATAACAGCCTGATG
>Ga0181468_100234_pt1 | contig 10774 bp, 9 predicted proteins | sample InSIn1SAF170_2_FD_119080 | JGI IMG/M metagenome (GOLD analysis project Ga0181468, IMG submission 119080) | Clean room microbial communities from NASA Spacecraft Assembly Facility at Jet Propulsion Laboratory, Pasadena, California, USA -... ... | reverse complement strand
GGCCATACCTTGGTTTGGCACAACTATATGCCCGAATGGTTTTTTATTGGGCCAGATGGGAAGGAAGTTTCTAAAGAGCTATTGTTGTCTCGATTGAAGAAATACATTACTGCGGTGGTAACCCGGTATAAGGGAAAAGTGTATGCATGGGATGTGGTGAACGAAGTGATAGATGATGACCCTAAAAATTATCTTCGCCGATCTAAATGGTGCCAAATAGCTGGGGAAGATTTTATTGTTAAAGCTTTTGAATATGCACATGAGGCAGATCCTAGCGCCCAACTTTTTTACAACGATTACAATGCTGAAAAACCTGATAAACTTGAAAGTATCTATCGTTTGCTGAAAAATTTGAAGGATAAAGGTGTGCAAATACACGGAATGGGCTTACAATCGCACTGGAATATATATGATGTAAATGAGGTTAACTTAAAAGCAGCCATTGAGAAATATAATTCTCTAGGCCTGAGGCTACACTTTACCGAAGTGGATATGTCCGTTTATCCATGGGAGCCAGAACCAAGGGAAAAAAGACCCGATGAAAATGATAGCTATACTCCCGAGATTGAAAAAATACAGACCGAAAAATACCGAATGGTTTTTCGAGTATTTAGGCAATACGAAGCTATGATAGACAATGTTACTTTTTGGAACGTTTCCGACCGCCATACTTGGTTGGATAGTTTTCTTGTAAAAGGCAGAAAAGATTATCCTTTGTTATTTGATGCACAGTTAAAGCCGAAAAAAGCCTATTGGGAAGTGGTTAGTTTTAAATAGCAAGTACTTTTCTCAAATCTCTATTCTAAGAACAAATCGTCATCATCGGTTAAGCTTAATTGGATGTTGTCATTTCCTGAGATCCCTTCGATAGAACCTTGTATATGGGCAGAGTTTAGTAATACTTTGTCTAATTGCTTTTCCCTAGCTTTCCAAAGTCTTTCCATGGCGTCTCTTTCGCGTTGTATAGATTGTTTCATCGCGTTAAAACCTTCTCTAATGGCTTTCCATTGCTCAGAAAATTCGTTGCTAGTTAAATAGTCGTACAGCATGTGCATTTTGTCGCCTTTGTTTTCTTGAGATTTTGCTGCGTTGAATAAACGTAAAATACCATCGCGTAAAACAGCTGATAAGGCCTGTACTTCGTTAAATGTACATACCCAAACCCCGTCTTTTAAGCCGAAACAGCTCATGTCTTTTGGCATGTTTTGCGTTACTAAAACAGCAATTTCAGCTCCCTGGCTGCGCATATCTTTTTTTAGCTTTTCAATCCAGTCGTTTGCAAAAGCAACGGTACGTTTACTTTCGTAAATAATACGGCCACATTCTTGCCCAAAATTGTTCCTTACCGTTTGTATGCAGTCTGCCCCACGAACACCTTTGCCTACTTCTTGCACCAAGTCAAAAGGGAAAGAACTGCGCAACAGTTCTTCTAAAGCCAGCTCCTGAATTTCTCCTTGTAACTGCATTGAGCCCTGCTCGGCTTTACGTTTCATTTCTTCGGCTAGCTTCTTTTGGTCTTCCAACTGTTTTTCTTTTTCGGCTAGTTTCAGCTTAAATTCGTGTTCAGCATTTTGCAGTCGCTGGTTTTCAATGGTTCTTATATCTGCCGCCATTTTTTCCCGTTCCTCGGCCATCTTTTTCTGAATGGTCAACTCCATTTCTTCCTCCTTACGCTTCATCTCGTTGGCCATTTGTAGGTATTCGAGTTCCTTTTGGCGGGCGGTTTTCAGCTTTTCTTCGTTTTCCTTGTTCGCATCGTCAAGTACTTTTAGCTTATTCTCAAAGTCGGCACTGATAGATTTACGTAAGTTTTCGCTTACGCTAGCTTGCAAGGCTTCTTTCTCTTTGCTAAGGCGTTGTTCAAAAGCTTGCTCTTGTTGCTTCTTTTGTAGCTCAAAAGTTTCTTCTTGCTGTTTTCGTTGTTGTTCTAGTACTAAGGCTTTTTTCTCAAATTCTTCCAGTTGTTTTTTTTTAAACGAAGCCATTTGTTCACGTAGTTCTTTTTTGTACTCTTCGGTCATCACTTCTTCCATCGGAAATGCGTGGTTGCAATTAGGACATTTGATTTCTGTAGCCATATTGTGGGTATTGTTTTTTTGAAAAAGAATATCAAAATTAAGCATTGTTGGTCACAGATGCACAGATAATGTTTAGAATGGTAAAGTAGCGATTTTAATACAGCTAGGATGATGTTATTTACCTGCACATCTGTAGCGATTTGTGTAATTTTGCAGAACAACCAAGTCCAAATGTTCCATCGTATTTTAAATGCATACAAAACCTCATTTTCGGGTCTTAGCCGAGAAACTTGGATACTTAGTATTGTTATTCTGATTAACCGTTGCGGTTTTATGGCCGTGCCGTTTATGGGTTTGTATGTTACGCAGGCATTACATAGGCCAGAGTCTGATGCGGGTATTATCATTTCTCTTTTTGGCGCTGGTGCTATAGCGGGTGCGGCGGCTGGGGGTAAGTTTACCGATATGTTTGGTTATAGGCCGGTTCAAATATTGGCAGCTTTAATAGGCGGCATGTTTTTTCTGTTCTTTGCCATGGTCGATGATTTTACCTGGCTTTGTGTTTTGGCGATGGTTATCAGTTTCTTTTCGGAGGCGTTTAGGCCAGCCAATTATGCTGCCATAGCATCTTACGCTGCCGAAGGCACCGAAACACGTTCTTATTCGCTTAATCGTTTGGCTAATAATATAGGCTGGGCTTTTGGTATTAGTATGGGTGGTATCATTGCCTCTTTTAATTATAAACTATTGTTTCTTGTTGATGGCAGTGTGAGCATTTTGGTGGGCGTAGTTATTTTTCTTCTGCTACCAGCGAAAAAGATACAACGGAAAACTACTCAGGAGCAAAAAGAACTGAATGTGCGCAAACCATGGCAAGACGCATTGTTTGTGAAGTTTATTGTGCTGGCAGCTATGTTTACCACTTGTTTCTTTATGATGTTTAGGGTAGTGCCTGTTTTTTATAAAGAAGTTTGGCATATAGACGAAGCCTTAATAGGAATTATTTTGGGGCTAAACGGTATAGTAATTGCTTTGATGGAAATGGTGATGATCAGCAAAATAGAAAACAAAAAGTCACCCATGTATTATATAGTGCTGGGGGTGCTTATTGTCTGCTCTTCTTTTGCAGTGTTAATGCTGCCAAAGGCTTTTCCGGTAGTTTTGGCTGTGCTGAGTATTTTGTTGTTCACTTTTGGCGAAATGTTTTCCCTGCCTTTTTTCAATACTTTTGTGGTAAAACGAAGCAACGAACATAATAGAGGATTATACGCTGCAGGCTACACTTTGAGTTGGTCGGTAGCGCAAGTAATAGGGCCTAGCAGTGGTTTTTACATTGCTGAGAAGTTCGGTTATAACGTGCTTTGGATAGCTGTTACTGTACTGTTGTTAACCTGCGCTTATTTCTTTAGTAAGCTAAAACTTACCGAAGACTGATTAAAATGAAAATTTCTCAAAACCTTTTGTGCTAAACGATGTTTAGCTAGTGATACCTTGAAAATTTAAGATAATTACTGAACTATTTAAATTAAACACGCAAATGAAAAAGCGCATCCATGTTTTAGAAGACGACAAAGACATTGCCTTTATTATCGAATTTTTATTGAAAGATGAAGGTTATGAAATTCAAGTATCATCTACTTTTAAAGAACTAAAAAGCAAACTAACAGATTCTATTCCCGACTTATTTATTTTAGATGTAATGCTGCCCGATGGAAATGGTCTGGATATATGTAAAGATTTGAAAAACGATGTATTTACCAAACACATTCCGGTAATTGTGATGTCGGCAAATGTGCGCAACGAGCAGTTGAGTGAAGCTTCTAGCCCAGATGCTTACATCAGTAAACCGTTTGATTTGGATTATATAGAAGGCAAAATAAGAAGGTTAATTGGCGAGACCAAAGTCGCCTAAATAGCATTGGGGGATAACCTAATTGAAGCTCGCAGCATGATAAATGCTGTGGGCTTTTTCTTTGTTTTATGCTCTGGACTAATGTGTTGTTTGCATGTCAGAGTGGTTTCATAACTGTAATATAGCTGCTATAGAAATTGATATTCATAATAAAACGAAGTAACTTGCCGTTTCTTAACACTATAACTTATTATAAATAAACACAAATGAGTACAAACCAAATTAAAAAACTGGTTGCTTTGGCATTATTGGCTACAGGTCCTTTTATTGCTTCGGCCCAGTCGCAAAAGAAAAACTGGTACAATTTAGATCTTAAAACAGACAGTGTTTTTGGTATCAGTACAGAGAAAGCATACAATGAACTTTTAAAAGGCAAAAAATCTACTACGGTAATTGTAGGTATCTTAGATAGTGGCGTTGATGGTGTTCATGAAGATTTAAAATCTGTAATGTGGGTGAACAAAAAAGAAGCAAAAAAAGTTGGCAACGGTAAAGATGATGACAAAAATGGTTATATCGACGATGTGAACGGTTGGAGCTTTTTAGGTGGTAAAGGCGGTAACATTGACCAAGAAACTTTAGAGTTAACTCGTTTAATCCGTAGAGATGCAGCTCGTTTTGCTAACACTACAGAAGAGAACGTTTCTGCAGCAGATAGAAAAGCGTTTGAAACTTACTTAATCAACAAAAGAGAATTTGATAAAGGTTTGAACGATGCGAAAGCTAATTTGGAACGCTATGCAAACGTTAAAAAGAACGTTGATGCAGTAGTTACTAAAATTGGAAAAGAAAATCCAACATTAGAAGATGTGAAAAATTTTACACCTAATGGACAGGCAGAAAGCGCTGTGAAAAACGTGCTAATTTCAGGTATGGCAAACAGTGATTTCAAATCTTTTTACGAAGCTAGAATTAAAGGAGGTTACGACCATTTCGACGCTCAGGTAAATTACAACTATAACTTAGGTTTTAATCCTCGTAACATTGTTGGCGATAACGAAAACGATAGCAACGAGCGTATTTACGGTAATGCAGATTCTAAAGGTCCAGACCCTTCGCATGGTACACACGTAGCGGGTATTGTTGGTGCCGATAGAAAAAACAACTTGGGGATTCAAGGTGTGGCAGATAACGTGTTGTTGATGGCTGTACGTAACGTGCCTAACGGCGATGAACGTGATAAAGACGTAGCGAATGCTATCCGCTATGCGGTAGATAATGGCGCTAAAGTATTGAACATGAGCTTTGGTAAAGCTTACTCTTGGGATAAAAAAGTGGTAGATGATGCTGTGAGATATGCCGTAAGTAAAGATGTTTTATTAGTGCATGCTGCTGGTAACGACAACAAAGACTTAGATAAGGAAAACAATTTCCCAACTAACAAATATGAGGATGGAACCATGGCTGATGCTTGGTTAACTGTGGGCGCTTCTACACCATATAACGATAGAAGATTGAAAGCTGGTTTCTCTAACTACGGAAAAACTACAGTTGATGTATTTGCACCAGGTTATGCTATTTATTCAACTTACCCTGATCAAAAATATCAAGATAACAACGGTACAAGTATGGCATCGCCAGTGGTGGCTGGTTTAGCGGCTCTAATTCGTTCTTACTATCCTAAGTTAAGTGCGGTACAAGTAAAAGAAATCATCATGAAATCTGTAGAAAAAGCAGATCCTTTAACTGCAATTTCTGTAACTGGTGGTGTAGTAAATGCTTATAATGCATTAAAACTAGCTGCAACTTACTAATAAGTGAAAAGTTAAAAGTACATGTTGCCAATAAAAAGCCCAGGTTGAAGTTCAATCTGGGCTTTGTGTTTTTCTCATCGTCATTGCTGACGAACTATGAAAGGAGGTGACTTTACACCATCACCGCTTTTTTCATACTGCCAGTTTGCTTTAGCGAAGTATGCCAACTAAAAGCTTCCTCCAAAATATGTGGTGTTTGTCCGCCACGTTCGCTGCAGGCTCTATCAAAATAACTTTGCAATTCCTCCCTGTATTCTGGATGTACGCATTTGTCGATAATTACCTGCGCTCTTTGTCTTGGGGCTAATCCACGTAAATCTGCCAATCCTTGTTCAGTTACAATAATGTCCACATCGTGTTCGCAATGGTCTACATGCGGTACCATAGGTACAATACACGAAATATTATTGTTTTTGGCTGTAGAAGAAGTTACAAAAACACTTAGGTACGAGTTGCGGGCAAAATCGCCCGAGCCACCTATACCATTCATCATATGAGTGCCGCTTACATGGGTAGAGTTAACGTTGCCATAAATGTCGCATTCTAAAGCGGTGTTAATGGCAATAATTCCTAGTCTTCTAATTACCTCTGCCGCATTGCTAATATCTTGTGGGCGCAAAATAATTTTGTCTTTATATTGATTGAAATCAGCAAAAATCTTATCGTAATAAGCTTGCGATACTGTAATAGACGAACCCGAAGCAAATAACAACTTGCCCGAATCCAGTAAATCGAAGGTGCTATCTTGTAACACTTCCGAGTACATGGTCAGGTCTTCGAAATCGCTATGCGTAAAGCCAGCTAAAACAGCGTTTGCAACTTTGCCAATACCGGCTTGTAACGGCAGTAGCGATTTGGTTAAATTCCCTTTGGCTACTTGCTGATTAAAGAAACGTATTAAATGGTTGGCAATGGCTGTGGTAGCCGCGTCTGGGGCTTCAATTTCTGCAGGACTATCTGTTTTCTGCGTTATCACAATACCTGCAATTTTATCAGGATTAATGGCAATAGCAGAACTGCCTACTTTTGAATTGGCTTTGGTGATAGGGATTTCTCTTCTGTTGGGGTATTCTCCGGTAGAAAAAATATCGTGTACGCCTTTAATATCTATAGGGACAGACAGGTTAAGCTCTATAATTATCTTTTCGGCAAGGGCGGCAAATGAAGCTGAGTTGCCAACCGATGTAGTGGGAATAATGCTCCCATCTTCTTCTATTAAGCAAGCCTCTAATACAGCGATGTCTATTTTTGGAAAATTATTTGCTTTTAACAAGTTGGCTGTTTCTCCCAAATGTTGGTCGATGAAAAACACCTCACCTTTGTTAATGGCCTTTCTCATAATGGGGTCCACTTGAAAAGGTAAACGTAGCGATAATGCTTTGGCTTCCGCTAGTGCGCCATCTGTGCCTTGACCTAATGATGCGCCAGTCATTAGCGTCACTTTTAGCGGGTCTTTGTGTGCTCTTTCGGCCAAAGCCATTAGTACAGCTTTGCTATCTCCGGCTTTGGTAAAACCGCTAGATGCTACCACCATTTTATCTTTAAACAGCATTGCCGCTTCTTCAGCGGATATGATTAACTGCTCAAGTTCTGTTTTTTTAATTCTGTTTTCGTACATACTATTTGGCAATTAACAAATGTATGGGCAATCATTTTTGGCTACTTATCATTTATAGACAAAGTGTTATTAAATTTAGCCATTCTTGGCTTTTGTTCCAAGTTATCTTTGCTTTTGGCATATGTAGAAGGGCTGGCGCCCAGTATTTTCCTAAAAGTGGCACTAAAAGTAGGGATGCTGTTGTAGCCTACGGCAGCCGCAATTTCCTTAATTTCCATTTTATGGTCTAACAGTAATTGCAAAGCTTTTAGCATACGTTGTATGGTGTGGTATTGCACAAAAGACATCTGTATATCGTTTTTAAAAAGCCTCGATAAACTACGTTCGCTAAAGCCGTAGTTTTGTGCTAATTGTGGTAGCACTATGCCTTGGTGCATGTGCTCGGCCATGTATTCGATAATTTGAACCAAACGTTTATCGGTAGGAATAGGTAACGCTAGTTGCAATTGGTTTTGGCTAAGCTGTGGTAAGATAGCTCGTAAGGTAGAAACAAACCCATGGGCAGTTTCATCCGATGATAAAATATCGCCCTCCCATTGATTACAAAAAAAGAGCATTTGCAGCAATAAATCATTTACAGGATAAATACTGGCTCTTTTACCAAATTCGTCGTTTTTTACTGGTAAATAGATGTTGCGCATAATTACTGCCTTAGATCCAGGGTGTATACTATGCTCCAAGCCAGCAGGTATCCACATGTAATGCCTGGCCGGAAGAAAGTAGGTGATGCCTTGCACCTTTACATGCACCAAGCCACCTTCGGTATAAAGTAGCTGGTCTTTTCGGTGTTGATGTGGTTGAATGCCATCTTCACCCATATAATCGTGTATACAGTAAATGCTATTGGGCAGTTTATCAACCTCGGTGAGATAGTAATCTTTAGCAATTGTTGCCATGTGATTTGTTGTTTGTCATTCGGTAAAATGAAGCGTAATCCAGTAAAATGGTTTGTTACGGAAGTATCTTGGTTATTTGTTGGGCAATGCCTGATAGATCTCGGCATAGAGTAAACCGCTACCGCCACCATAATGTTTTACTATGGGAGTTTTGTGTCCTAGTTTTTCCATGTTTAAGGCTAATACATCCTCATGATCTTGGCTTACGCCCGAGCCAATCAATATCAAATCATAAGGTTTGGCATAGCAATGTTCCAACGCATCGTTTAGCGATAACGCAACCGAGGCTTGCCAATTTTCCATCTTATCGATTAAGCGTGCTATGGTAGCCGCTATAGGTTGGTTGGTGCAGACTATTAATATGTTGGTCATAGGCTTTTGTTTTAATGTCTTGCTAAGCTTGTCGAAGACTTTAGAAAATACTTCGACAGGCTCAGTATGACAAATGTGGCTTAATTAAACTTAGAACTTCATCGGAACTTCCATAATTAGAAACTCTGCATCGTCGCTAGCTGTAACTTCAAATTTATCAGTATCCCAAATGCCAAAGCCATCTCTTGTGTTTACTTCTTGGCCATCTATGTTAATGTTGCCTTTTAATACAAACATATAAGCACCATTACCTTCTTTGTGTAGCTGATAAGTTTTGGTGGTTGAAGCATCAAATCTGGCCATGTTAAACCAAGCGTCTTGATAAATCCACACGCCTGCATCGTCGGCATTTGGCGAAAGCACTTGTACAAACTCGTTTCTAGTGGTCGCATCAATGGTGATTTGGTCGTAACGAGGTTCTACATTTCTCTTGTTTGGGAATAACCAAATCTGTAAAAACTTAGCCGGGTGTGCCGCATCAGGATTGTACTCGGAGTGGTAAACGCCTGTTCCGGCACTCATCACTTGTATTTCTCCCGATTTAATAGTAGCTGTATTTCCTAAGCTGTCTTTATGTTGCAATTCTCCTTCCAAAGGGATAGAGATAATTTCCATATTGTCATGAGGATGCTCCCCAAAGCCCATTCCGCTAGTTACAAAATCATCGTTTAAAACTCTTAATGCACCAAAGTTGATGCGTTCTGGGTTGTAATATCCAGCAAAGCTGAAAGAGTGAAAGCTTTTTAACCAGCCATGATCTGCTGCGCCGCGGGTATTGGCTGTGTGTAATACGGTCTGTGCCATAATTTTTTTTCCTTTGTTGATACAATTTTAAGGAGTATTGCTAATATGTACATTGATGTAGGATAAGAAAGGAGTTGTGAAGCATTATTTTCTTCAAAAAACCTGACTTTTGGCTTACAAGCAAAAAATCATAACTTTACCAAACCAAATAGATAACTTAGTAACATGATCAATAGGGCTACTTATCAAGCGGCGCAAATTGTTGCACCTACCATAGAAACACATTTTGCAACGCATTTGGCCGAGGCCAGTGCTAAGGGAGAAATTGATTTAGCCCCACAGCCGCCAGCCCGAGTAATAGAAGCCGTTTTGGATGCAGCTTTTTGGAGCAGTTTAAGAAAAGAAGAAGGTCATTCACCAAAAATATCTATTGCGTTTTTGCCCCCAGAGCAGGCTGTAAAGCCTTTGTTGTTTAAACAGAATTTACCTTTAAATCCTAATGTATTAACCAAATTGGCACCAGGTGTAGAGCGTGGGGGTATTCATATTGGCGTGTGGCATGATGGGTACGATTTGTATATTTGGGGTACTACCTTAAATATTCCGAATTATTGTTTTGTGGTAGATGTTTCGGAGCCGGCTTTGCTAGTGGTTAAGCACCGTAGAATGGCTGGTTTTGGAAAATTTACCAATGTTGCCGTATTAAAAGGCGATCAAATAAAAATTGTTAACGAAAACGCTCCTAAAACTGGAGAGTGCCCAAGCATTTTACTATCATTGTTAGATTTAACTGCCGAAAGTTATTGGAGCGACGCGGCAAATATCCTTATTCAACTTTCGGTTTCTATGCGTGCGCATGGCCGCGGCGGAGCGGTATTAATGGTTCCGCAAGGAAGTGATGAATGGAAGCAATCGGTTATTCATCCTATTAATTATGCGTTAACGCCAACATTTAAAGGCCTGGCCGATTTGGTACGTAGAGATAGGGAAGATGCTAGTGACATATTTTGGCAAACTGCACTCAAAAGGGAAGTTGATCATCTAGCCGGATTAACCGCTGTAGATGGAGCAACTATTATTACTGACGAGTACGAGTTATTGGCTTTTGGAGCTAAAACTGGTAGGGCAAACAGTAGCGAACATATTCATCAAATATCTTATGTAGAGCCAATAAACCATGCAGAGGCTGTGGTAGTGCATCCCGCCAAAATTGGTGGAACTAGACATTTGTCGGCGGCACAGTTTGTTTTCGATCAGCGTAATGCATTAGTTTTAGTAGCATCGCAAGATGGACACTTTACCGTATTTAGCTGGTCGAAAAGTTTGGAAATGGTACAGGCGCAACGCATTGATGCCTTGTTGTTGTAATGGCTTAAGCGGTTAAAGCTGCAAAAACAATAGTGATTAAAAACATCGCTAACATTACTATTCGGTCGGCATTACATCTAAAATAAATAAGT
>Ga0181468_100229_pt1 | contig 10817 bp, 11 predicted proteins | sample InSIn1SAF170_2_FD_119080 | JGI IMG/M metagenome (GOLD analysis project Ga0181468, IMG submission 119080) | Clean room microbial communities from NASA Spacecraft Assembly Facility at Jet Propulsion Laboratory, Pasadena, California, USA -... ... | reverse complement strand
ATAACCGTGATTGCTTCGGTGAGCTGATCCAGATTGATGGCTCATATCATGACTGGTTTGAAGGAAGAGCCACCAAATGCTGTTTGCTGGTTTATATCGATGATGCTACCGGCAAGCTGTTGCATCTACGCTTTTGTGAGGCTGAAACGACCTTTGACTATATGCTTTCAACCCGAGCCTACATTGAGCAATACGGCAAGCCCTTGGCCTTTTATAGCGATAAACACTCGGTATTTAGAGTCAACCAGAAATCCAGGCAAGACAGCCAGATCACGCAATTTGGGCGGATTCTGAATGAGTTAAACATTGATATTATCTTTGCCAATTCACCCCAGGCCAAAGGTCGCGTAGAGCGAGCGAATAGAACCCTTCAGGACCGTTTGATCAAGGAGATGCGCCTGGAAGGCATCTGTTCGATTGCAGAAGCAAATGCCTGGTTGCCCTGCTTTATTGAGCAGTTCAATCAGAAGTTCGCCAAATGTGCGCGAAACTCAAAGAACCTGCATCGGCCATTAACCGAATCTCATCTTGAACTGGATGATATTTTTACCTGGCAGGAACCGCGTAAGGTCACCAAGAACCTGACGATTACCTATGACAAATGTATTTATCTGCTTGAACCGACAGAGCTGAATCATAAGCTTGCTGGGCAATACATTTCATTTCTGGAGTATCCGGATGGCACTGTGGCCCTCATGCATGAAGGACGAAAGCTCAACTACAGCATCTTCAATAAATTGGCTGGGCTGCAGCAAAATGAGATTGTTGAGAATAAACGGTTAGGTTCAGTCCTGGCGCATATCCAGCAACAACATGAAGAATTGGAGAAACAGAATAAACGTTCCCGTGCCAAGAAAAGTATGCCGAGCCGTAAAGCTCAGAAAGCCGATATTGAACAAAGAAAGTTAAATCCTGTGCTTGACTCTTGTGGTTAAAAACAGGACATTTTAAATGGTTTATCGCATAGACATTTTAATTGGTGAATAACATCTTTTTAAATAATTTTATTTATCAAATACTTAAACCAAAAAATCCAAAACTCCAAAGATCAAAAAACACACGCTTTCACAACTCGTGTGTTTTTCAAGCAGATTTGTAATATTTGGCCAATAAAATCGATTAAAAAATACTCAAATTCGACATTTCCCTAATGTCCACGGCCTTCCCAGGACCAAAAATATCCCCAATTTCTGGGGATAAAATTTAGGCTATTTTGTAAGCCCTGGCTCATACCAATCTCGGCCCTTTGCTGCTATCCGCAATACTGGAAATTTCCTATCATGAAGACATAGAGAGCAGGATGCTCCAGATAAAAAGAATAAGATGAACAACAAGGAACGTGAGATCAGACAGGAGTCAGATCTAAGCGCCAAATATGGAAAAGCCCGACAGGATGTCGGGCTTTTTTATTGCCTATCCTTTCTCATTTGCAAAACAAACATAATGCCCCTAAAATATAGACTATAATCTATATTTTGGTTGTGGTATGTGGACAGTCATTACGACAGATCTATTTAATCAGTGGCTTGAACGGCTTTGTTGCACAAAGATTTGAAATGCAAAGCGCCCCTAATTGAGCCAAATTTAAGGCGTAACTTGGGTAAATGGTCGACCTAATTCAGTGAATTTATTGAGGACTGCCACACGTGTATGAATCTCATTGACTTGGCTTTGAAAGCTCCTTGCACTCAGTTTATCGCCCAATAATTTAATGCAATGCATCTTGGTTTCTACCAAACTGCGGCGATGATAGCCTGACCATTTTTTCCATAATGTCCTGCCTAAACGTTTAACTGTTCGAAGTAATTCATTTCGCTCTAGCGAGCTACTCTTTGTATCTTTCCATGGTTTCGCATTTTTTCTAGGTGGAATCACCGCATGTGCTTGCCGATCTGCAATGACCTGACGGCATTGCTTGGTGTCATAAGCTCCATCGGTATAAACAGAGTCAATCTGCTCATCTTGTGGAATCTGATTAAGTAAATCACCAAGCACCTGTGAATCACTGACATTATTGGTTGTGAGCTGAATAGCGCGTATTTGTAGGGTTTTGGCATCTATACCAATATGTAGTTTACGCCATTGGCGACGATATTCAGCTCCATGTTTCTTGCGTTTCCATTCGCCCTCACCTAGAAACTTCATGCCTGTAGAGTCTACGAGTAGATGCAGCCCATCGCTACTTTTTTGGTAGCTGATTGCAATATCAATATGCTTTTGTCTTCTACAAAGCGTACTGTAATCTGGTGCGGTCCAATTTAATCCGCAAAGTTCAATCAGACTTTGCACAAAGCCAGTGACCATACGTAAAGATAGACGGAATAAGGATTTAATCATTAAGCAGCATTGGATAGCTGCGTCGGAGTAGGTTTGATTTCGCCCTTGTTTGCCTTTTGATGGCGCATACCATTGCGTAGCAGGATCAAACCAAATGGCAATATTTCCGCGACTCATGAGTGCTCGGTTATATGCGGGCCAATTGGTTGTGCGGTAGATTTTGTGTGTAGGCTTCTTCATTTGAAAATTATATCGCTGAAAAAGCCGTTACAGATAGGTTTGTGCAACAAAGCCGTTTATAGCCCATCTTCCCCAAGGTGGGCTTTTTTTATGTTTTTCCATGTTTCACGCTTAGTAAGTGAGCAATGTTTCACGGCTTTAATAAGCCCAAGTGAACAATCAAATCAGCCATACGGCTTAAAGAATCGGCTCCAAAAGCCTCTTTTTTCCGGTTCAGGCTCTACGTGTTCAGGAATAGGAATTCGCTTATTCTCGATTACCCAGTTTAGTGTCGCAAGTTGTACATCTGCTAAACTTTGCCAATCTGCTTTTAAATATTCAATCACCTCTGTTTTGTATAAGCCATTCACTGTTTCAGCCAAAGCAATATCATATGAATCACCAGTCGTACCGACTGATGCTCTTAAATTTGCTGCCTCTAAACGATGACATTATTGTCAAAATGCAGGGTATGGGTGGCTCCCCTTAGGGGCATAATTTGTTGAATCCTAGGTTACTATTAAAAAATCAGAAAAAATAGGAGTTTAGAGCTCCCATTTTTTGTTAGCTTTCTAAGTCCCTATGTTAATTTGAAGAATACTTCATCATAACGTCCGAATACAGCTATATTTTTTTGATTTCTACAATATCACTTGATTCAATGAGCGATTGGATATTATCAAATAAACTTTGAATATAATCAGACGCTATATGGATATCTAAATCCTCCCTGCTACGCCATTCTTCTAAGAAAAAATATCTACTCGAGTCATTTTCGCTAATATAAAGCTCATATTTCAAGCATCCTTCTTCGTTAAGTGTAGGCTCTATTACACTTTTTAAAAGCGCTTCTAACGTCTCTTTTTGATCTGACTTTGCCTTAAAGTTCGCAATTATTGAAATAGTCATTATTTCACCTTTAATTTGTTTAGAAGTTTTCTAGTACAATTTTGCCTTTTGACTTGCCTGATTCAAGCAACTTATGCGCCTTCTCCAAGTTTGCAGCGTTAATTTTGCCTAGATTTTGGTTGAGGGTACTTCTAATTTTTTGCTGGTCAACTAATTGGGCAACCTGTTGCAATAGATTACCTTGCTTTTCAATATCATCGGTTTCATACATTGAACGAGTGAACATTAACTCCCAATGGATAGAAATAGATTTAGTCTTAAACGGCATAATATCAAATGTTTGTGGATCATCGATCAATCCAAGCTTGCCTTGTGGTGCAATCAGAGAAACTATTTGCTGGATATATGTTTCTGTATGATTTGTAGAGAATACGTATTTTGGTTTTGCAATGCCTAGTGTCTCGATTTGTGCATTTAAATCTTTGCTATGATCAATGACATGGTCGGCACCAAGTGATTCCACCCAAGATTTCGTTTCTTCACGTGAAGCTGTTGCTATAACGGTCAGATTTGTTTTTGCTTTTAGGAGTTGGATAGCAATTGATCCTACACCGCCTGCACCACCAATAATCAGAATACTGCCAACATCTGTTTCTGAAATTTGAAACCGATCAAACAGCATTTCCCATGCCGTGATAGCAGTTAATGGCAATGCTGCTGCTTCTGCATTAGATACTGTAATTGGTTTAAGACTGATAATTCGTTCATCGACTGCTTGAAACTCAGCATTACTACCATCTCGGGTTAAATCGCCAGCATACCAAACAGACTCTCCTACTTTAAACGAGGTAACTTTTGGGCCAACTTCGATAATTTCCCCAACGGCATCCCAACCTAAAATACGATTATTTGCTTCAGACGAATTTTTTCTCACTTTGGTATCAACTGGATTCACAGAGATTGCCTGAACTTTTACCAGTACATCACGCTCCTTAAGTGTAGGCTTCGCTTTTTCAATATCTACCAATGAATTTTTAAAATCATCATGATTATTTATAACATACGATACGGCTTTCATAGATTTGTCCACAACTTTAAAAAAAATAGAGTAAAAATGGAAGCGAAGTGCTCCCATTTTATGTTATTCAATAATTAAAACTCTTGGCTCGTTGGGCGCAAAACAATTTCATTAATATCTACATCCGCAGGCTGTTCAATTGCATAAGCAATTGCTCGAGCGACTGAGTCAGCTGGTATGGCTTGTCTGTAGAAATCAGTAACAAACTCTGAACTTTCTTTATGAGAAGAACCAAATTTTAGTTCTGACTCAACTGCACCAGGCTCAATAGTAGTCGTTCTAATTGTTCCCCCAACCTCATGACGAAGGCCTTCAGAGATGGCTCTTACAGCAAACTTAGTACCGCTATAAACAGTACCTCCCGGACTAAATACTTTTATCCCTGCAACAGATGCGAGATTAATAAAGTGTCCAAAGTTTTGTTTTTGGAAAACAGGTAGGGTAGCTGCTATACCATAAAGAACACCTTTAATATTAATGTCGATCATACGATCCCATTCATCAACTTTTAGCTCACTTAATGGTGCAATAGACATTAATCCAGCATTGTTTACCAATACATCGATTTGACCAAATGCGCTTAATGCCTTTTCAATAAGTGCTTGTACTTCATGTGGTTTGGTTATATCCATACCAATAAATTCAGCTTGACCACCTTCAGCACGAATGTCGTGAACAATAGCCTGTAATTTTTCAGTACGTCTAGCACCAAGTACAACCTTTGCACCTTTTTTAGCAAGTAAGCGAGCAGTAGCCTCACCTAAACCACTACTTGCACCAGTGATAACAATAACTTTATTTTCTATATTATTCATACAAGTAACCTTCAACCTATCTGTCAATCATATTTGATGGATTAAGTATTACAGCCTTGTTAGGTATAATAAATGAATAATATTATCTTTCAGAATTCCTATTTACGGAATAATTACCAGAACACAGGATTGGACATGCAGAACAAATTGGAAATGATGCGTATCTTTTGTGTCGCAGCAGAGTCTCGAAATTTTAAAGAGGCAGCAACTCAGCTGGGTATTTCCCCGCAGCTAGTGACACGGGCAATAAAAGAGCTAGAAGAGCAGCGCGGAGAGATTCTGTTCTACAGGAGTACTCGACAAATTAAAATTACCGCTGATGGTGAGCGTCTGGCAAAGCAAGCACGTTTTGCGGTGGGATCGATCGATGCTTTGTTTGTAAAAGACACCAAGGAAAAACGAGATGAAATGCGTGGGACTGTCCGTCTTACTGTGTCGTCTGTGTTAGGGCGCAAATTGGTAGTACCCGCACTAGCAGAATTTGCCACACGTTATCCAGATATTGTCGTGGATTGTGTGCTAACAGATTCACACTCGGATGTGATCGATGAGCGGATAGATATCGGGATCAGATTTGGATTTTTGCCGGACAATCGATATGTGGCAAGGGAATTGGCTAAAGTGAACTTTTATTCTGTGGGTACGCCAGAGTTAATTGATAAGGTTGGAATGCCTAAAAAAATTATTGATCTTGATAAATACCCTCTAACAGCACTAGTCGATCATAAAACAGGGCGTTACTGGCCATGGACATTCACCGAAAGTCGAAGCTTTACGCCATCAAATCCCCGTTTTATTACAGATGATCTTGAAGCTGAATTTCAAGCTATTCTCGCTGGAGTCGGATTCGGACACATGCCTGGATTTCTAGTTTTGCCGTGGCTTAGGAGTGGTAAGCTCATTCAGATACTTCATGAGGAAACCTCTCCCGTTTGGCGCCTGTATTTATATCGTCCACAGCGGGGCCCGACACCTTTGCGAATCCGAGCATTGTTTGATTACTTAGCGGAAGTGCTGGGCCGTATAGAAACCTGAATCAGATAAGACCATCACGTATCTAGAGTAACTACAATTTTTCCTATTTGCTGATTTGATTCAAGATAGCGCTGAGCGTCATGCATGTCCTCAAAGTTAAAGCAACGGTCGATCACTGGACGAAGATATCCTGCACCTATACTGCTAAGAATAAATCGTCTGGCTTGCTCCCTTAGAACAGGGTCATGCAGAACCTCAAGGAACAAAAAACCTCGCATGGTTAAGCTCTTGCGTAATGCAACTTTAAGCGGAAATGGTGTGATCTCAGGGCTAAGTGCACCATGCATAACCATCGTTCCTCCTACAGACATCGCTTTTGCAATCTGTTCAATATGAGGCCCTCCTACAGCATCGAAGGCGACATCAAGATGTTCTCCACCTAAACGTAATACAAGCGCCTCATACAAATCTGGTTCATCTTCAGTGGCTATAACATTTTTAACACCGAGATCCAGTAAACGTTGCTTTTTCTCTATCGTCTGTGTACTTGCAATGACCTTAGCTCCCGCTGCTTCAGCTATCTGTATCGCAGCTAGTCCTACGCTACTTGAAGCTGCTGTGATCAAGATCGTTTTTCCTTTCGAAACTCCACCAGCATGGATTACACCACCCCAAGCCGTCAAATACTGCATCCAGATTGAAGAAGCTTCTTCCCAGCTTAAACTATCGGGTTTGTGAACTAAAAAAGTTTCTGGAATCAGGAGCTTGTCCGCATATGTCCCATATTTGGCTAGATTGTCAGTCGGAAGAATCGATACTGCATCTCCTGGAGAAAATTGGCGTACACCTTCACCTATCGCAAGAACTATGCCTGCTCCCTCATATCCCAGACGAGAAGGAAATACTGCCTTTTGAATATAAGTACCACGCCGAAACATTACATCAGCCCGGTTGAGTCCGATCGTTTTCATCTGGATTAGAACTTCTCCTGCGGCTGGTAAAGCAACAGGAAGTGTTTCTAATGTCAGAACGTCTGTATCTCCAATACTATTGAAGCGCCAAGTCTTGGCCTGAAGTGCGTTAAATGACATCAATCACGACCTTAATATTGGCAGAGCGATCTTGAACAGCATCATGAGCCTCAATCGCTTGGTCTAGAGTAAAATGACGAGGATCAACAATAGGACGCAGTTTACCTTCCTCAACAAGACGAGTCGCGATCTTAAGGATATCACCATGATGAGCACGGCGATTGCCTGTTAACATCGGCATTAGGACGAATACGCCAGACACTGTGGCACACCGTAGAGATGAACTCGCTAAATTATGATTACCAAATGCAGCACAGCTGGTAATGTGGCCATAGTGAGTTGTCATGGAAAGTGAAGCTTCGAGTACTGGACCACCCACAGTGTCGTAAACAATGTTAAAACCTTGACCCTCAGGGCTTGCAGCAATAATGTCATCGGAAGATGCTGTTGTGTAATCGAGAGGTGTTGCACCGAGTTCTGAAATCAGTGATTGATCAGCTGTACGACCAGTCGCCCAAACATTTGCATCAAGTGATTTTGCAAGCTGAACAACCATATAACCAACGCCACCAGCACCACCCTGAACCAGTACAGTTTGCCCTGGTTGGACCTTCGCGTTATCCACTAAACCTTCCCAAGCGGTGAGGAACGTCAATGGTAGTACTGCTGCCTCGCGCATAGAGATATTCCGTGGCTTTAATGCGATCAGATCAGCATCTACGACAACATATTCTGCTAAAGATCCTTGAAGACCACGAACGCCACCAATCAGACCGTAAACTTCATCCCCGACGTTGAAGTCGGTGACACCTTCACCAACAGCAGTTACAACCCCAGCCATATCTGTTCCCAACACGGCAGGAAGCTCTGGCATAGCATATGGTGCTTCACCAAGACGAATTTTATAATCAATAGGGTTTACACCACTAGCATGAATACGTACCAGAACTTGCCCAGCCTCAGGGTGAGGTATAGGGAGTTCTACACGTGTAAATTCATGATCACCAAAATTTTCTAAGATAAGAGCATTCATCATCTTATTCATAATTGTTCCTTATTTTTAACTGGGGGATGATGTGCACAGTACCAAAGTAAATTAATCCAATAAATGATATTTATAGGATTTAATAATTCCTAAATAATGAATAATAAATATCATCCGCTCACTAAAAATATTCTAGTACAGTCTGTAAAGGCAGTTTAATCTAAACTGTCGGTAGTATTTTCAAGGCTTGAAACGTTCAAAATATCTACAAAGTGGCTAAAATTTGAAACATAATTCTAAAAGGTCACAGCATTACAAAGAACATGAGACAAAATAAAAAATGGGAGCTAAAAGTCCCATTTTTTTTGTGACTTTCGCATAAGCTCTATGATGTTAATTTAAAAAAACTAAAAACAGGGATAGAAAATTTTCGCTAAAGATCTTTTTAATTTTCGATTTATAAAAAATATTGCTTTTTTTATACTATGGGGTACTATAGTATAAATGCTAGCAAATAAGGAGGTCTGATGCCTAATCAGGTTGACGACAAAAAAAAGATTCTTCTACGCGTCAGAAAGATCAAAGGTCAGACGCAAGCGATTGAAAAAGCGTTAGAAGATAATGTGGAATGTGGTGCAATTCTGCAACAAATATGCTCTGTGCGTGGTGCTATTAATGGTTTAATGAATGAAATGTTGGAGGTTCATTTAAAGGACACATTAGTATCAGGTGAAACCACAGAACAACAACGAAAAGAAGAATTGGCTGAAATCGCCAAGATTCTAAAATCATATTTAAAGTAGATCTGTATAAGGAATTATTCCATGAAGTCACGTGCTGCCGTTGCGTTTGGTCCTGGTCAACCTCTTCAAATTGTTGAAGTTGATGTTGCACCACCGAAGAAAGGTGAAGTATTAATTAAGATCTCCCATACCGGTGTGTGTCATACAGACGCATTTACTTTATCTGGCGATGATCCTGAAGGTGTTTTTCCCGCTATTCTCGGGCATGAAGGTGCTGGTGTTGTAGTTGAGGTTGGTGAAGGCGTGACTAGCGTCAAACCAGGTGATCATGTTATTCCACTTTACACTGCTGAATGTGGCGAGTGCGTATTCTGTAAATCTGGAAAATCGAACTTGTGTATTTCCGTTCGCGAAACTCAAGGTAGAGGCGTAATGCCAGATGGTACCACTCGTTTTTCCTACAATGGTCAACCGATTTACCACTATATGGGCTGCTCAACGTTCAGTGAATACACTGTAGTGGCAGAAGTATCATTGGCTAAAATCAATCCTGAAGCCAATCACGAACATGTCTGCTTACTGGGTTGTGGGGTAACAACGGGTATCGGTGCAGTACATAACACGGCTAAAGTACAAGAAGGTGATAGTGTTGCGGTCTTTGGTTTAGGTGGTATTGGTTTGGCAGTCGTACAAGCCGCACGTCAAGCTAAAGCAGGGCGTATTATTGTGGTTGACATGAATCCAGATAAATTTGCGCTGGCAAAAGAGTTTGGTGCAACGGACTTCTTGAACCCTAAAGATTACGATAAACCAATCCAGCAAGTAATTGTCGAAATGACTGGCTGGGGTGTAGATCATTCATTTGAGTGTATTGGTAACGTGAATGTGATGCGTGCAGCCCTTGAAAGTGCACACCGTGGCTGGGGACAATCCGTAATTATTGGTGTAGCTGGCGCAGGTCAAGAAATCTCTACCCGTCCATTCCAACTGGTTACTGGTCGTAGATGGTTAGGTTCTGCCTTTGGTGGGGTAAAAGGTCGTACGCAACTTCCAGGAATGGTTGAAGATGCCATGAAAGGTAAAATTCAATTAGAACCATTTGTGACACACACCATGGGCTTGGATCAGATCAATGAAGCCTTTGATCTAATGCATGAAGGTAAGTCAATTCGTACTGTAATTCATTACGAATAATTCCGTCAGACCTTATACTTTTCCATGCATGTGAATCATGATTGACATGCATGGAATCCTCTAAAACGGCACATCATCTGTAAAACAGATCTATCTATGTATCCATCATGTATAGGTTCAACAAACCTGCCTACATTTTAAATCTTTATCAGTATTCTCTGTGGAGAATGTCAGACTCTTTGTTTACTCGATTTCTCATGAAGTCTTGCTCAACATAGGTAATTGATTATGGAAATAATTGAGAAACATGCTTCTTTTGGTGGATCGCAAGAAGTGTATCGCCATCAGTCAATAGCATTAAACTGTTCAATGAAATTCTCAATATATCTGCCACCTCATGACAAAGATGAGAAGTTGCCAGTTTTATATTGGTGGTGGTGTTTCAAAAAGTATGCTGGCGTTAAACAAATCCGTTATTAAGGTAAAAGAAAGCCAAATCAAAGGCTTTAAAATGATTTTCGAGCTTTTTAGAAAAGTTGCAACTTCTCCTAAATCCACGCCTGATTCGATGACGAATTCTACAGTTGTTACCTTCAATACCGACGGTAAAAAACTTACCGATCACTTGCTTGCAACATTGAAATGCTGTAATAAAACTATCCCAATGATCACTCGCAATTCGAGCATATTGAACCCCAAGCTTTTTAAGTC
>Ga0181468_100220_pt1 | contig 10929 bp, 10 predicted proteins | sample InSIn1SAF170_2_FD_119080 | JGI IMG/M metagenome (GOLD analysis project Ga0181468, IMG submission 119080) | Clean room microbial communities from NASA Spacecraft Assembly Facility at Jet Propulsion Laboratory, Pasadena, California, USA -... ... | reverse complement strand
AAAAGAGTGATAGAAACCCTCCTCCCATACTACCATAGATTTTCCCATTAACCTGTTCTATTCTTGCGCCTTCCCACTGCAATAGTAAACGGGTAGGTGGGACCAAGTTCAAGATCAAAGTGATAGAGAGGTCAAGTGCTTGCTATCAGGACTAACCTTCTTCTATTTAGTTAGTTAATCTCTGGTCAAATTACCTCGACTTTCCCTATATAGGGGGGCAGTTATCCTCTATTCAAGTCATTCATCCAGTTCTTTATAAGGAAGAGTTGGATTTAAGAAGAACGTAACAAATAAAGTCATAAGAATTAGGTTGAAGAAGCAAATATAACCAATCTTTCAAAACGTGCTCAATGGCTCTTATAAAGCATTCTATCGCCATTTCTAATCCACCCTCGACGTTAGTGGAAGCGTTGGCCCTGTGCCTGTGACTCACACTTTGACTTTTCAATAAGAAAAGAAAAGAGTTACGATAACCATTCTCCCTTGCTACCATTAAGTACCACATTAAGTACCAATTGAGCCTGACCCAATAAAGGTTGGTTGCTGAGCCTGCTGATCCAATGAAAGTTGTTGGTTAATTTATCACCGTAAAAGTCAGCGGGAAAGCCGTCAAGCCCTCTCCTGTTAGTCGAGCATGCTTACGCATCCTCAAAGCAATCCATGTCCTGATGGTAATTTGCGTGCATTTTATAGCCACCTTAACCCTTCAAGGTGTTGAAGCTGTGTAGGTAGCGCGCGATACTATAAATACTAATATATATTGAATGAAATCTCAAGCTGAAGAGGAATAGTCTAGTACTCATTCAGAGCTAGTAGAGGGAGGTAATAAAGGTAGGTTAGGCATGTAGGTAGATAGAGAGATAGATAGAGCTGGGGTATAGCTGTGTATAGCTAGATAGAAGGATAGAGCTAGATGGGGATAGAGTGAATATTAGCGGTATGAGTCTGATGGATGGTATGGGTGGTAGGGCTGGGCTAGAGGGTCTGTATGTTTAGATGGGATGGCTGGACACCAGAGGAATGGATGGACACACCAGAGAGCAGGAGCTGAACACGAGGTTAGATATTGAACACGGCTTAAAGATATACACTTACTGAGATCACTACACACAATCAACACACGTTGAGCTAGAGCTACACAGACACAGCAAGAGATATTATATATACGTGATTTCGATAATGAGCTTTGATTCTTTCAGCCTTTCTTATTCTAGCATATTTCTTCTATTTTCTTTGGTCTATAGTACAGGCGCCTCGGTTCTTCCACTATGCATAATATAAGATATAATAGGCATAAGGCATGAGATGAAATTTAGGGAGGAATATATCCAAATATGAAAGGTACTGACCGGCCTGGTATTAGAAGGCTTGGTCTCTAGCAAGGTAGGTTGGATGCATGCCTATATGACTGAGCCTGGCATGTTATTCTAAGTCAGGTTTACGCTTAGGTATGGCCTGGCTGCGCATAGTAATAGAGTTTCTATGCTTGGTTGGAAGTACGAGTGACCATTGAAAAGTCAAGGGTAAGGTGGTTTAATAGCACATGCCATCCAATTCCAATCCCATCTGCTGCTTCTAAGATAAGTTCTACCTACATGGGTGACTCACTAAAAGATTCCAGGTCTAGGGCTGGCTCCAGGTCTAGTTGGTGCAGGTAAAGAGAAACAAGGGGAGTGTTTCATGTCCCTGCCAACTTGAGTCTTTCTGGCATCTAATTCCATCATGCTCCTAGGTGAAGGCGGTATTAAGAGAGGGGTAAGGTTGAGCATCCCCATTCACTGCATCCATTCATGGCATGCCACCCCATCCCATAAGGAGCTTCAAAGCTCTAGCAACATGGGTGACTAACAAAATGCCTGCCATGCATTCAAGGTCTAGGGCTAAAGATCTACTAGTTGTGGTAGGTGAAAGAGTAAAGGCAAGGGTATGTTCCGTACAGCAATGGCTTCCTGGCTGAAAGAATCCAAATGCTGGGTCTCGAGGCCTGCAAAGCCTAAGTAAAGATACAGGGCTACCGTACCAGGTCTAGTTGTTGGTGCAGGTAAAGAGAAAGGGAGTGTGTAATAGCAGTCCCAATTGAGTAATATTTCTAAAGGCAAGTATGATAAACAAAGGTGCGAAGCCGCTTGTCCCTCCGGGGGCAAGGATATCCTGGCTGGCTTTGTCAGGGCATCCCTCAATATCCCTCCTCCTAGCATTGATAAGTCTGGTCCCATAATCCCATCCCAACGAGGCTCTAAGATGTCCCGAATGCCATCCATCTACCCAAGCCATACCCGGCAGGCAGTTTCAAGGATCAAAGCTCAAGGTCAAAACCCTATGGACTGGACTACTAAACTATCCCTCTATTGCACCATCCATACATCCATCCATCTATTCATCCAGCCACCCTGCTGCCATGTCCATGCATACTAATCGGGGGGAGCAAAGGAAGCAGGCAACTAAGAGTATTTGGCGGCAATCCATAAAAAGGTAACTAAGTTGAAGTTCGTGGATGAATACTTCTTTCTTATCCTGGGTCGGTTGGGTCGTGTGCAAAGAAGGTAAATCAGGTTTCATATTCTATATGTAATAACGCAAATGACAAAATCCCATCCATTAACTAATTGCATTGGTTATTCCGGGCTCCGAAGGCACCTAGTTGGGGGCTACAAGGTCGGTTCCGGTAAATACTAAAAAGTGTATGAGATGCAATGTTCTCTCTATTAAGCGCGTCATTGGCATGGGTCGAGTCATATGTGGTATCGAAATGGCATTTCTCTTAAGGCAAGTGGCTGACTGAGAGCATGTTGGGTGATTTAATCCATTCAATTCATAATCCTGCTGAAAAGAGAAAGTCCTGGGTTAGGGATCGATCCTCCATAACTCTATCGTCCTAGGGTTCTGGTCTAAAGCTAAATTAAGGTTGGCCAGTTTCATTCCGACCCGATAGAGGCAGTAGCCATGAAGCTCTTCCATAGAATGTGACTAGGGGTAGCAGTTTCAGGGGTAAGGGGAAATATATCCTATTGTGTCCGATTCCGATTCCTAATTAAGTAAGTGGTTGTTGGGCAGCACTCCGTCGACTAGAGTGAAGGAAGTAAGTAAGGTAAGGGTCTCTAGGTGGGGTTGGTAGCAGGGATGAAAATGAAGAAGTTATTCCTAGCCCGTGGGTTCAAATGGATGAATCGGTATTGTATTGGCTCCTCGGTGGGAACTACCAAGAAGGTAATAGTGGTACCCCCATAATTAAGCAAGTGTTATCGAAGCCAACAAGGCTCTCCTAATTTATAATAATCCATCAATTTTTCATAAGTTCTGGACCTTATAAATCAGAAAGAGGGAAGAGAACCAGTACTATGGGGAATAAGGCTTTTGTATTGGGGAAAAGAAAACGTATACCCTTGACTGACTTACATTGCCTAGATGCAGCCACTCCTTTTTTAGACTATACCCACTCATAACCAGTAGGCACCCTAGCCTGCCTCCTCCATAGCCAGCCAAAAAAAGCCAGCCAGTAAACTGTTGTTAGTCGCGCTGATCCTTTCACTGGGGATCCAGCCATCCTAGCCAGTCAGACCAGTCAGCTAGACCAGTCAGATCAGCCAGTCCGTTTCCCGGTGCTAGTTACAGTTCCCTGGTAGGTAGCACCCACTAGACCTATACTGATATCTCCAGATGCCGGGGCAAAGCGAAAGCTTGTTGGGGTTATAGATAGGGAAGACGAGCGCTGTATACCCTCTACCAGTTGGTTGAGTGAAACCACCAGCAGAGCCTATTTCAATAGTATCTGCATAACCAGTTCCAGGTACAGCTCAAGCAGATCCAGTCCCAGTTCTAGTTCGAGTGCGAATGCCAGCATTCCTCCCATTGCTAGTTTCATATCCAAAGTCCTCGAGTAAGCATCCTCGCCATTTTCAGAACCTGAAGTAGCATAGGTAGAGCCAACGAGAGCGGATCCAGTTTCAAGTGCAGATCAAGCAAATGTTAGAGACTATTGAGTTCTATAGTAATAGCCTGCTAACCGAGTTTACCCCATGTCCTCACCAGTCCTTGCTTCCCTGAACCCTCTTCCAGTCCCAGAAGTCCCAGATCGAGTTCGAGTTGATTCATTTGACCAAGCAACATCTAAGCAAGCAGCAAAGTCAAAGGTAGGGCATAATCATAAAAGCTAGAAACGAAGACAGGGGATGCTAGGGTGGTAGAAGCTACGGTGGGTTACCTCACAGAGGAAAAGGTCGCAGAAGCAAGGGTTACAGTACCTATTGGTGGAAACCCCATTCCATAGCCTGTGAAATAGGCAGTTTACGCCCCAGATCCCTTTCCAGGTGCACCAATTTCAGTAGCATCGCCGATTTCTTCAGTAGCAAACGTGACTGTTCCACCCATTGAAGTTTATATGGAACCACCAGCACCCGAGTCAGAGTAAGCGGATCCCAATCCAGTTCCCTCCGTTCGATACCTAGTAGCAGCCCTATCATTTCCAGTTTCATAGTCCCTCGTAGTGGATCTATATGTAGTGGACCCACCAGCGAAGGAAGGAAAAGCAGCAGCTTTCACACCCATAACATCCAAAGCAGAGTCAAAATCAGTAGTTTCCACAGTCTCAAAGCCAGCATCCTTACTGGCAAGGACGGCTCCCCCTCGCGCGGTTCCAATTCCAGTTTTTATTGAATTGGTTGATCCGCCAGTTTAAGCATCAATAGTGACCGTTGGAAGCAGCACCGGTTGATTGGGTTGGCCGAGCAGCAGAGAGAACAGAGGCTCAGTAGGCATAGGCATCGTAGACAGGGGCGGGAGAACAAGCATAGCTAGGAGCTACCCGTAGTGAAGAAGCAGTTCGAAAGCCATTGCCCGTTTAAGCTTTTCTTTGTCTGGTTACAGATCCTCTAGTTGCAGGGGCAGAGGTGAAGGCAGTTTCAGTGGATTTACCAGCATAAACGTGAACATAAGTAGAGGTGGGTTTATTCGGAACCTGTTGATCGAGTAGTTTACCCAGTTCCATTTGATCCATCAGTGTAAGATCTTCTAGGGGAAGACCTAAAGGCATAGGCGGAGGCTGCGGACACAGAGACACAGGCAGCATCCTCACTAACACCATAAGCATCAAAGCCAGCAAAAGTGGTAGTAGCATAGCTTGTTCCAGCACAGGTAGGTTAGGTAAAGAGCGCCCTCAGGCAATTACCGTAGGTAACCACTATTAGTATTAGGCACCCGAAAAGGCCAAAGTCAAGGTAGCAGAGCCTATTTCACTCGCAGATGGCGGTGGCATAGAGATTACCTATGAACTGACTCAAGACACTATAGCTTAATGATGGCGCAGGAAGGGAAAGACTCCATTCACTGGTGAGTATACGTCCGAGGAAGGTGCTGCTATACCGATCGCTGAAGGATATAGATACACAGAGAGAGATCACAATGACCATGATCTTTATACTTATTATCAACGAACTAAGTTCAGTAGGAGAAAAGAGAGAAATAAGTAGTCTTCGGAAAGCCAATCTCTTACTTCGTCTATCTTAGCCCACTAAGTCTAAGTCTAATACCTTAGCTAAAGGAAGAAGTATTTAGAAAGCCTGAAAAAACCATCTATTGGACAGATTTCCCTGTGGGTAGGATAAAGCACAACCTGATCTTTATTAATGCTATTTATCCCGCCAGCCTTGGAGTGAGTTCTATCATGCATGCCCGCCAGTGAGTCTGTTGGTTCTGAAGCCAATAGCCAGTATGTTTTTTCCCCCTACGCGTCAACCCCGTATTCAGGTTCGACCTCCTACGCGTAGCTCTGGCTCCCGCAAGCTTAATGCAAGCCTGAGTTAGCGGTGAGTTAGCGGAGAAAGCTTAACAATATTCTCTTTCTTTTTCTCTTACTTCGTCTACCCACAAGTTGTCCAAGAAAAAGAAGTTGTCCCGTCAAAGTGGTCTAAGCCGAACCAAGCTTTCCTCGTGAAACAGTGTCTCGTGCAACAAGTGTCAGAGCTAGCGAACCAAACCTGCCAAGCAACCTTGACTGATTAACTTAGACTGATTAACCGCCTACCACAAGCAATGAAAAAAGCAATATATCTTCCATCGCTCAACACCTCATAGCGCTAACTATCTCACCGTCTACTGTGCTTCCATCGCTCGGTACTCGCTAGCTATGCCGTCTACTGCTTTGCTTCTATCGCTTGCCCACTTCACGGGCCATAACCTTAAACCTTCTATTGCTTAACCCCTCACCCTCAATAGTCGGGCGATAAGCTCTTACCCGAACCAGTGGCACACGAACAAACAAATGGTCTAAACGAACCTTACCTATCGCTCGCTAACCCTACATCCAAGCAACCTTACCTGCCGAACTATATTGACTGATTCACTGTGACTTATTACCCTTACTTCTGCCACTACTACTGAACGGGCCTTCTATCGCTAGCGGCTACTGAGTAATTGTCTACCACTATTCGTCTCGCTCACCTATAGTTATTTGAAGATCGGCTTCTATCCCACACAGTAAGGATTCTGTCCCCTCCTTGTCCCATATCTAAAAGTGACACTCATTTCTATGTTGGTGTACCTATTGCTTCATGCAATATTGCTTGAAGCTTATCTTCGAGGATATAGATATTTTCTTTAGTACTCTAGAGATGAGAGTTTACAGCCTGTATCTTAGCATTACCCGGTAGGTAAGTAGTACTACTTGGTGGCTGTTGACCATAGAGTGCCCCAAAAGGTGTCATTTTTAGGTCTATGTGATAGGCCATGTTGTACCACCATTTTGCTAAGAGGATCCATTTGTGCCCATCAAACTCTTTTTGAGAAGTGAAGTAGTGGAAGTATCCTTGCCCCCGGAGGGACAAGCGGCTTCGCACCTTATAATAACTAAAAATAGCGGATTAAGATCTACACCCTTTAGTCGCGGATTAAGCGCCTAAAGCTAGTCTCCTCGCCGCTTTCGGAGCCTATCTCTGTTCCAATTCCAATTCCAGATCGGGGGGGGGGATGCATATCCAGTACATGTTTTTCCAAGAACAGAGCTAGTCGTTGATTTACGACCCCTCGCACCTACTAACCCGAAAAGAAATGCGCGGATGCAGCCTTATGGATGGAGAAGCATAAAGGGGATACAAAAGGAAGAAGCGAGAAGTAGTGGAATATCCCATATTTTTTAGTCCATAGCGGTAGATCCAGCCCTAGAGGGCGTTAACTATGCCCTTGGAAAACCCATGCAAGTACGAGGCACAGAAGAAAGGGCCAGAGGGCCCTAACCAAGGAGACAGTAGGCCTGTGTCAGGAAGCATAAAGGCAGGAGTTTCATTTAGAGATTCAAATACAACAAGTACAGAAGCCGAGAGAGTAGCCACATAGGCGGAAGCTGTTCATTACCCAGTTTTAGCTCGAGCAGATCTAGATCCTGTGCCAGTAGAGGAAAAGGCAGAGGCTAAAGCACATGCAGCAGTGAAAACGTCTTCATGGGTTGCCCGCCCGTCTCGCTGAATAGTGCTGGTCCCATAAAGATTCCTGCTTGCCTGAAGCACCAGGTTGGGTTGGTCGGTTCGTGATCCGAAAAACTCTCCTATTAGTCGAGTCACTTAACGTACCTCAAACACGAATTTTCGAAATCAAAACCTCCCCGAAAACTCTATGTTTGTTAATAGGTAACTCGATGAATTTAAGAATTCGCATAGCCTTTGTCCTGGGCGCCTTCATCCGAAAGTAAAGGGTTGGACAAAACGCTCGATGGCGGCCTTTTAGTCAAGCCATCTTGATCTCTCCAAACCTAACGTGATGGTTAGTTTACCATCATGAGGCTCTCTATCTATAAACCCGGCCAGCCAGCAGATACGATTGGATTTATTTAGACAGCCAGCATTGCTAGGAGATGCCCTGTGCCCACTTGCCTTTCATGTTAGTGCCTGCTACCAACCACCTGGAATGTGTGTACCAACCAGACCGGCTCACTTACCTGAACTTCTAGCATTCACGGGCGTTCGACTACACTTGCTGAAATATTATTACTTTGTATAGCACTATCTTCTCTTGTCGGGCCGGGCTGAAACCCCAGATACTGGTGATGAATTTAGACAGCCAGCATTCATTGCTAGGATATGCTTTTATCACACTTGCTGAAAGGACAGATTCTTTGGTGGTTGGAACAGCTCGCAAAATCCAATCACTATTTTACCTACCCTTCCCTTTCAACCCTTACTTTCCCGTGATCCCTATCGGTTATACCTTCCCCCCCCCCCTCACCGAGTGGAGTGAGTGTTGCCCCCTCATTGGTGGTTACTCCCGATCTGAAGCACCCTTCTTCCATCCCATTATATACGTAATTATAATCTATATTATATACGTAATTACGTATATAATAACGGAGATCTCGCCGACCAGTCGAGGGGTGTCAAGTGCCTTAGCGAACACGCCGCCCAAAGTCTTCCTACGGCGAGTCGGATTGGCCCTGTTGGTCAATCATTGAATTTGACTTACTTTTTTGATCAGCTCCCTTGGCGGAGGTTTATTCTCCCTAATAATTTGGCCATTTTAGCTTGGCGGAGGTTTTCAAGATTATCCTCTCCCTTTTGGTCGAGCACCTAAAGGTGATGGCGGCCAGTCGAGCCTGCTTACGCATCCTCTCGATGGCGGCCTTATCAGTCGAGCACCTATTTGACTTACTTTTTGATCAGCTCCCTTGGCGGAGGTTTATTCTCCCTAATAATTTGGCCATTTTAGCTTGGCGGAGGTTTTCAAGATTATCCTCTCCCGGTGCTCCTGCTCTATCTGAACCGAACTGGATCCCATGATAATGGATCCACTCCCACTGGATCCACTCAACGGGTCCACTGATCAGGATCCACTCAACTGACGGATCCACTCCCACTGGATCCACTCACTCAACTGACGGGTCCACTGATCAGGATCCACTCCCCGTGCTTTCTCTCTCAGCCTAACTGGATCCACTCCCACTGGGTCCACTCCCGCTGGATCCACTCCCACTGGATCTACTCCCACTCGAGGATGGATCCACTCGAGGATGGAGACGGCCCCGTGCTTTCTCTCTCAGCCTAACCGGATCCACTCACTCAACTGACGGATCCACTCCCACTGGATCCACTCACTCAACTGACGGATCCACTCCCATCCCACTGGATCGAGGATGGAGACGGAGGACGGATCCACTGATCAGGATCCATTCCCCTTTCTCTCTCTCAGCCTAACTGGATCCATTCCCATTGGGTCTACTCCCACCCATTGGGTCTACTCCCACTGGATCCGCTCCCCTTTCTCTCTCTCAGCCTAACTGGATCCATTCCCATTGGGTCTACTCCCGCTGGATCCACTTCTAGCCTTGCTTGTTCTAGCTTAGCTAAGATCCTTGCTCGTGCTAGCCCTGCTCGTGCTTAGCTAAGAGAGGATCCTTGCTTTCCTAACGTCAAGCAAGCACTACGTTCCTTGCTCGTTCTTTCAGTCTAGAGGGAGCAGCTGATGAACGCTTCGCCCTTACTGAAGAATGTATTGGAAGGGAAAATCAAGTTTAGGATTGGACCAGCCACCCGCATTTCTCTACGACCCCACCTAATCTGAAGGTGGGCGAATCCGTCAATTCATAACTAGATTTACTGCATTACCCATATAACTTCGATGACTGAGATTCTATCTTATATATGTCATTTCAGATCATGAAAGAGAAAGCTCCCGAAGCGCCTCTCTGTCTCTCCCGCTTGACCATTTTAAAAACCGTCTGAAAAGCCATTTGCGTGCGTTCTACAGCCACTTCAAAAGGCCCAAGCTGAAGACCTAGCGGGAGGGGGATAAATAGCCCAAAATGGCCATTTTCACGCGGCTTGCTTTCTCTGAACCGACTGGATCCACTCCCAAGGTTTCAAGCTCCGTAGCCAAGTAGTAACTGATAAGAATGCGTAAGCAGGCTCGACCATATTCTTTTTGATCAGCTCCCTTGGCGGAGGTTTTGGACATCCTCCCCACTAATTTGGCAATTTCAGCTTGGCGGGGGTTTTCAAGATTATACTCTCGATGACGGATCCACTGATCCAGTTAAGGCGCTGACGCTAGCGCTTTCTCTCTCTCTGAACCGACTGGATCCGATGGTAAGGTGGATGCACGATAAGGTTCTAGCTTTGCTAGTGCTAGCCACTGGATCCGATGGTAAGGTGCTAGCCACTGGATCCGATGGTAAGGTGGATGCACGATAAGGTGCTAGCCACTGGATCCGATGGTAAGGTGGATGCACGATAAGGTGCTAGCCACTGGATCCGATGGTTCTAGCTTTGCTAGTGCTAGCCTTGGATCGTTCTTAGCTATCCTTAGCCTTTTCAGGATCAGGTTCAGGATCAGATTCTGAATCAGGTGTTCAGATATCTTTTTTTAGCTAGAGATGCACCTGGGGCTTCGCTCTTTCTCTCTCTGAACCGAACCGACTGGATCCGATGGTAAGGTGGATGCACGATAAGGGTCTAGCTTTGCTAGTGCTTAGCTAAGATCCTTGCTCACCTTGCTCGTGCTAACCTTGCTAACCTTGCCTTGCTTAGCGAAGATCCTAGACTTGCTTGTTCTTGCTTAGCTAAGATGCTCACCTTGCTCGTTCTTTCAGTCTAGAGGGAGCAGCTGATGAACGCTTCGCCCTTAGCTGGAGCGCTTTGCCCTTAGCTGGATCGCTTTGCCCTTTCAGTCTAGAGGAAGCTGATCCTTGTCGGATGCTTACCGAAGAGAAATGAATGTGAAGTTGCTCCTTTTCCAGGATGCGAAAGCAGGCTCGACTGTTAAGGTCCGGAGGCGCTCTTTGGTTACTTATTTGAGAGGGGATAAGTAAATTGAATGCGCAAGCAGGCTCGACCATAAGGGAGAGGACCCTTTAGGGGGGCTCGACTGATAAGGTCCGGAGGCGAAGGAAAAACCCTTGAGATGGTAGATAGATGATATGGCTTTGTACTATAGTATTAAGTTAAGAGGAGT
>Ga0181468_100217_pt1 | contig 10962 bp, 9 predicted proteins | sample InSIn1SAF170_2_FD_119080 | JGI IMG/M metagenome (GOLD analysis project Ga0181468, IMG submission 119080) | Clean room microbial communities from NASA Spacecraft Assembly Facility at Jet Propulsion Laboratory, Pasadena, California, USA -... ... | reverse complement strand
TTAGCGTATAAATCACTTTCACTTTCAAGTTACCTGTAAAAAAAGGAGAAATTCTACGGATTACCATTTATAATAATTCAATGATGCGGCATCCAATGCATCTTCACGGATTTGATTTCAGGGTGATAAACGGAAAAGGCGAAAAATCGCCGCTTAAAAATGTGTTGGATATCATGCCTATGGAAACAGATACCATTGAGTTTTTAGCAAATGAGGAAGGTGATTGGTTCTTTCATTGCCATATATTATATCACATGATGGCGGGAATGAACAGGGTCTTTGAAGTTGGAGACTACAATAACCCCTATCTACCCGACAAGGCAAAAGCCTATAAAGAATTGCAAAGAGAAAGTAATATGCCTCATTTTATGGCACAAAACGATTTTGCAACCAATGGTAATGATGGAGAAGCTATGCTAATGAATGCACGCTACCAATTAGGAACAGAATGGCGTTTAGGCTATAATAGTATGCACGGTTATGAAGTAGAAACCCATTTAGGTAGATACATTGGAAAGATGCAATGGTTCATGCCCTTTGTAGGTTTTGATTACCGCTACCGTAAAATGGGAGAAGATGAACACGAAAAGAACATATTTGGACAAACCAACAAGAAAGACACCCGCAGGGCGTTCAGTTTAGGGTTTATGTATACGTTACCTATGCTGGTCAATTTTCAGGCAGAAGTATATCATGATGGAATTGTGAGATTGCAGTTAATGCGTGAAGATATACCAATTTCAAAAAGACTAAGAGGTGGTTTTATGGTGAATACCGACTTAGAGTATATGGGAGAACTTAGGTATATCATTAATAAGAATATAGGTATACGTACCCACTATGATAGCGATATGGGCTTTGGTGTGGGGCTGGCATTGACTTATTAAAATTAAATAACTAAGGGTTGTAAACTGCATAACCGTAAAAAAATATCGGTAAAAAAAAGGAGGTGATGCAGGTGTAATTCGCAAAGACTAACCTGCATCATACTACAACCCTTTAAAGTATGCAACAAAAATCTATCTATCGTTCCATCATCAATACGGTAGAGGTTGAATTTTTTTAAGCAGTAATTGCATCATAAGCTAATACGAACAGTGTTAGCTTTTCTGTATTAACCAATAATATATTACATCAAAATGAAGCGAATGGATAAATTTTACAATGAAACATATCTTAAATTGGAAACTGCAATCCAGGAACTGGAGATTGAAACCGACTGCCCCATAAAAAGAATTGAAGCCGTTATACACCATATCATACAAAGCCTTGCCGACTTAAAGGACTTTGTACTGAAAAATGACTTTAAGAATATGGAAGAAGAAATCCATTTTTTCAAGTATCAGAAACCTGTTATTGTTTCAAAGCTCATCTACTACAATGCCATCTATAAAATCGAAACAAGAAGACCCTACGGGAACAAGCGTACCAAGAAATATTTTACCAAAGAACTGAAAAAGCTAAAAAGGTTCTTTGAAAACAACCTTGATTTTTACAAGTATTACCGCAGCAATAATTCTTTCGTTGACGAAAAATTCTTTGTGCGTGGCAAGCACGATATAAGGCTGTGGTTAGACACATTTTATTTTGAAGCAGACCATCGTTTTTCTACTTCACACGATTATAAGGTTGCCAAGATTATTGCCAATGACCTGATACAAGTTTATTTGGAAGACAGGCTCAATAACATCAATGTGAAAAGGGGTTCGGACAATTCATTGAAATGGACGGCAAGTAAAACGGCACTGACGGAACTCATATATGCACTGTACTCCCACGGTGTATTTAACAATGGGAATACAGACATAAAATTGATAGCTAAAACTTTTGAAGAAGCCTTTAATATTGAGTTAGGCGATTTTTACCACACGTTTATGGAACTGAAAGCCCGTAAGATAAACCGAACCAAATTCCTTGACAGCCCCTGTGAAGCCCTAATAAAAAAAATGGACGAAAAGGACGAAAAGTAACGACTATTATAATACGCCACGAGGTGAATGAACGCCTTTTGTCCGTATAATGCTTTCCTGCACCTTTGGGGCTTCATTCTGCTTTTCTGCCTGCTCCGAAGCATCTTGTTTGGTTTCCGGCGTAATAGATAGCTGTATCTTGGAGTTTCTACCTTTAGCAGGAGACAGATTTAATAGTTACATTTAAATTTGTAGTGATGAATAGAAAGTTTGACAATTCGTTTAAGATCATGGCGGTCGATCTGAGCGTTGTTAAGGGTTCGGTAGCGGAAATAGCCAAAGAATTGGATATAGACCCAAGTTTGCTCAGTAAGTGGCGCAGAAATCCACGTTATAACGGGAACAAGGCTTTGCCCGACAATCCCAGGATTAGTCCAGAGGAACAGGAATTGAGGATTTTACGTAAAAAACTAAAAGACAAGGAGCTGGAATGTGAGATCCTAAAAAAGGCCATAGCCATCTTCTCCAGGGGAGACGGTTCGTATACCGGTTCATAAAAGATAACCGAGAGATATATTCCGTAGAGAGGATGTGCGAAGTATTGAATGTTAGCAGCAGCTGCTACTACCGTTGGCTGGTTTCTCCCGAGTCCCCCAGGGAGCGACGAAGCAGGGCACTCGTGGATAGAATACAAATGGTGCACAGGGACAGCAGGTATATCTATGGCAGCCCACGGATAACCGCAGAATTGCACAAAAAAGGTGAAAAGGTATCAAGAAGCTATGTTGCAAGACTGATGAAGAAGCATGGGATACGAAGTAAGGTTAAGAAAAAGTATAAGGTGACCACGGATTCTGACCATAGCTATGGGATAGCTGGAAATCTCCTCCAGAGAGATTTTTCAGCAGATACCCTGTCGCAAAAATGGGTTGGCGACATCACCTATATCGATACCAATAAAGGTTGGCTCTATCTGACAACGGTTATCGATCTGGCCGACAGAAAAGTTATCGGATGGTCTTTAAGTACGGATCTGACCGCTAGAAATACTTCTGTAGAAGCTCTCAGGATGGCCATTAGGAACCGGGGCGCCAAAGATGGGCTTATCTTCCATTCGGATAGAGGGAGCCAATATGCCTGTGATGAATTTAGAGGACTGATAGTAGAAAACAGGATACTTCAAAGCATGAGCAGGAAGGCTAATTGCTGGGACAATGCGGTAGCTGAAAGCTTTTTCAAGACATTAAAGGCCGAAATGGTCTACCATAGAAAATTCATCGATCAGCAATCGGCCAAACTGGAGATATTTGGATATATTGAGGGATTTTACAACACCAAAAGAACACATTCTGTACTGGGGTATAAAACCCCTAAGCAGATGGAAGAGATGTTGTTGGAGAAAGAAAGATTAGCAGCATAAAAAAAGTCTCCTATTTTAAGTTGCAATTCCAAAAACATCTTGCCGCCCTTGTGGTCGGAGCAAGCACTCGGAACTCGTGCCTGCTTGAACTTTGTTCAATAGGGGAAATGAATAGTAGAGAAAATAAAAAAGAGAACAAGAAGCTCATCCACCCAATTAGAACGCGGGTAGACTTACAAACCTATCAGCGATTGGAAAGCTTGTTGGAAAATAGTACCTGTCAAAGTATTGGGGAGCTCGTTAGAAAACTCATTACCAGAGAGAAAATCAATTGCATTTATACCGATTTGACGATGAATATCCCTATGGAAGAGTTGACTAGCATTCGCAAGGAGCTCAAAGCTATAGATCTTAATATTGACCAGATTACCATAGTATTCAATTAGGAGGCCTCAGAAAATAACAGAGCTTATTACATGTTTGAAGTGGCCGATATGTATAAAAAGGTTGATAGCGTTTTGGTACTCATTACAAAACTCGCCACGATTTTTTTTTGAAAAGCAGTCTGTATCGTCATCGGTTAATGAGGAGCTTGAGCAACAGGTTTCTTTTTAGCAGTTTCATTGTTATTTCACCAAGCTCGTCCATTTATGCCAAACGTGTTCGCTTCGCCAAGGTTGTACCTTAAAAATGGGTATCCCTTCGGGAGCCTCCGCATTTTTGAGGTCTCCACCTTGCACTTTTTGCCCTAAATGGGCATTGGTGTTCCATAATCAATTCATTGTTTAATTAAATCAGAAGATGAAGATGGAAACCTTGGTGAAAAATCAATTGAATGCTGTTGCTGAACTGGAAATCAGTTACCGCCCTACTGTAGTTGCTAGTGGGATTGTAAATCCACTAGGTAATTTATCCCCTTTAAAAAGACATTATTACCCCTCTACAGCTTTAGCATTCTCTTTTTATTTGTGTTAAAAATTGTTAGATCATTATAAAACAAATCAAGTGCAAATATTATGAAGTACAGTCATTATTTTTTTTTACGTTCTATTCCTCTTTTTAGGCTGTAGTAATAATGGGGAAGAAAATAGCATAAAAGAGGTGGTATTAGAAAATAAGCTTGGCATGACGGCTATTTTTGTCAGTAATGGTGCAAGGCTTACCAGGTTATCAGTACCCGATAAGGATGGGGAATTAGTTGATGTGGTGTTGGGTTTTGATGATCCGAAAGATTATGATAAAGCTACTGAACCTTATTTTGGGGCTACCATAGGTAGATACGGCAATCGTATTGCTGACGGGAAATTTAGTTTAGATGGAAAGCAATATCTGTTAAGCATTAATAACGGACCTAATACGCTCCACGGAGGGAAAACAGGGTTTCAGTATCAGTCATGGAAATTAGAAAAGAAATCGGATAGCAGTGTGGTATGTACTGTACATTCACCTGATGGGGACAATGGTTTTCCAGGTAACTTGAAAGTGAAAGTGATTTATACGCTAACAAATCATGGTGAACTTAAAATGGATTATGAGGCTACAACTGATAAAACAACTATTGTTAATTTAACAAATCATGCTTTTTTTAATTTGAATGGTTCTGGAACTATATTAAACCACAAATTGTTCATTAACGCAGATAATTACACGCCAATAGATAGCCTATTGATACCAACTGGACAATTAGAAAAGGTAAAAGCTACACCTTTTGATTTTAAGACTTTTAAAGCTATAGGAGAGAATATAAATACAGAGAACACTCAATTACAGTATGGTAAAGGATACGATCATAATTACGTGCTGAATAAAACCAATAGAGTAGTTGCATCGGTAATAGGAGATAAGACTGGTATAAAGATGGATATTTATACGACCGAGCCTGGTTTGCAATTTTATTCGGGCAATTTCATGCAAAGTAAAAATAAACTACGCACAGGTTTTGACGATTTTAGAACTGGTTTTTGCTTAGAAACGCAGCATTTTCCTGACAGTCCAAACCATGCTAATTTCCCTTCTACGATATTAAAACCAGGAGAAATTTACCGTACAAGTTCTGTATATAAATTTTCTGTTGTGGAATAGTGTTTGGTTATTATTCTGCAACTAAGTTTAAGGGGCTTGTTTAATGATTTTTCTTATACTCGGAAGGAGTTTTTTTAAAGAAGTCCTTAAAGCATTCCCTAAAATACTTTAAATCATTAAAGCCAACTTCATAAGCAATTTGCGATATATTCATTGAGGTCTGGGTAATCAATAATCCTGCTTTTTTTAATCGTATTGTTCTGATAAAAGTACTTAGGTTTTGGCCCGTAAGTGCTTTTAATTTTGTAAATATAACTGTGCGGCTCATGTTCATTTCTGTAATAAAGGTACTTGCATTAAAGTTAGAGTTATTAATATTTTCCTCTACAATTGCAATTGCCTTGGCTAAAAACACTTCATCTGGTGAAGTAACAGTTAGCTTTTTAGGCTCTAATATGGCATCTTTTTTAAACTTTCGAATAAGGTTTGTTCTAGTTTCTAACAGGTTGTGAACCTTTAATTCTAAAATTTTGGCGTTAAAAGGTTTGGTGATATATGCATCAGCACCGATATGGTAACCCTGCTCCTGATGGGTTGGTGAGGTTTTCGCCGTAAGTAGTATTACTGGAATGTGGCTTGTTAACAAGGTTGTTTTGATATGGTTGCACAGTTCAAAACCATCCATAACTGGCATTGCTACATCACTTACGATAAGATCAATCGTATTTTCGTTGGCGATAGAAATAGCTTGTTCGCCATCGTTAGCCACAAAAACATTGTATTTTTTGATAAAAATCTCTTTGATGAAATGTTGTAAATCTATGTTGTCTTCTACAATTAATAAGCTTTGTTTTTCTTCTTCGAGAGAAAGTTCCTGCTCTTCTGTTGTTGTATCCTCAATTAATTGATTTGCAATTGGTTCAATGCTGTTGATTAAGGTGTTCGTTTCAAATGCCTGTTCGTTAACATTCAGATGCTCGTCCCCTAATCTAAGTAATACGCTAAACCTTGTTCCTTTTTCTTCTGAGCTTTTTGCATAGATTATTCCCTTGTGAAGTTCTACAAGACGTTTTGCTAAAGAAAGTCCTATTCCAGAACCTAAATTCTTTTGTTCATGTTCTAGTTGATAAAATTGATCAAAAATTAAATGAATATGTTCTTTCGGAATAACATAGCCAAAATTGGTAATGGTTATTTTAACGTAGTTGATCAATCTAGCATTTATCTTTTTAGCCGTTGTAGAAATATTAATAGTTAGCGAACTATTATCATTACTGAATTTAAATGCATTTGATAGTAAGTTGAATAATATGTTTTTTAGTTTAGCTTCATCAAACCAAACCTCGATAGTTGGATGGCTAGCTTTGAATTTATAATTAATGCTTTTCTTTTCGGCCAGCGCATCAAATGATTTTTTAACTTCCTCCGTAAAGGCAACAATATTACCTTTTGAGGCTTGTATAGACAGTTTCCCTTCGTCACTTTTCCTGAAATCTAATATTTGATTAACCAATTCGAGGAGCATCTTGGCGTTTTTCAGCATAATTTCATGCTGATGTTTGATATAATCGTCTCCTGTGTTTTCTTGGATCATTTTTTCTAATGGTCCAATCAGTAATGTTAGTGGGGTACGAAAATCATGTGATATATCGGTAAATAGTTGTAAGCGCAGTTGGTTTATTTGTTCTAGTTTTTCTTTTTCCTTTCGTTCTTTTAGACGTAACAAAGTAAGTTTTCTGATATAAAGAAAAATGCCAGTACCTATACTTAGATAAATAAGATACGCCCACCACGTACGCCAAGGAGCCGATTTTATCTCAATTCTTAAAGAAGCTTCCTTTTCGTTCCATATCCCTTCGTTGTTACTGCCTTTAACTTTAAAGGTATAGTTTCCAGCTTTTAAGTTGGTATATATAGCTCTTCTTCTCGTTCCTGCGTTAATCCATTCTTTATCATTGCCTTCTAATATATACGCAAACTCATTTTTTTCAGGATGCATGTAGCTCAATGCCGTAAAATCTATACTTAAATTATTTTCGTTATAACTTAAGGTAATGGGTAGGGAAGGATCTGTTATTTTTGCATAGGAGGTGTTATTGACTTCGATGTGGGTAATATCAACGGTTGGCAGAAAAGTGTTTTTTCCAATTTCGTTAGGATTGAAATAGGTAATGCCGTTGGTGCCGCCAAAAAAAAGTATATTTTCCTTACTCTTTAGGAAGGAACCATAATTGAATTCGTTGCCCTGCAAGCCATCATATTGATTGTAGTTTTTAATTTTTCCAGTCTCGGGAGTTAATCTGCTGATACCATTATTTGTACTTATCCAAATGTTTTTTTTGCCATCAGCTAGTATTCCATATATAATATCGTTGGGAAGGCCTTCATTAATTCCATAGTTTTTAACTTTTCTATTGGTAGTGTTGTACATATAAATTCCCTCACCCTCTGTACCAATCCAAAAACGGTTGTTTTCGTCTATATAAATACAGTTTACATTTGGGTTGGTTTTTTCTTTTAGTATCAGTCTTGTTTTAACTTTAGTTTTGATGTCGATAGTTTCCAAACCATTATCGCCACCAATAAGTAGAATATTAGGGTTTTTAGTTTGTGCAATGCTCATTACACTTTTAATATCCTTATCTATTCTGTATAGCTTTTCATTTTTTACATCGTAAAATATCAGTCCGCCAGTAAGGGTACCAATCCATATATCGCCATTTTTGTCTTCTTGTAAGGTTAAAACTTTATACTCTTTTAAAGGTGAAGAAATATTCCTTTCAAAATCAATAGTTTTAAATACGTAAGGTTTTTGATGGGGATTAAGAAAGTTTAAGCCCCCGTCATGTATGCCTATCCAAACATTTTGGTTACGATCTATAATTACCGATTTTACATTATTGGCACTTAGACTATTATTTTGGTTAGCTTGGTTTTTGTAATAGGTGAATTTTTTGCTTGCATTATCGTAAAAATTTAAACCACCACCTTCTGTACCAATCCACAAGTTGCCCTTTGCATCTTCGGCCATGCCACTCACTACGCGATAATTTAATTTGTTGCTGGTATTGCCAAAAGAAATGGTTTTAAAGGCTTCGTTGTCTCTGTTATAATAATTTACTCCATCTGCCCAGGTTCCCAACCACATATCTCCTCTCGAATCGCGAATAATTTTATAAATTGAATTTTGGCTTAAGCTATTGGAATTGTTTTCGTTGTGTACCACGTGCTTTATTTCGGTACCTTGGTGATTGAGTATGTACAATCCTGAATAGCTTCCTATCCAAAGGTTGCCATATAAATCTTCTGATAAACTTCTAACGGAGGTGCTCACCGCTTTTTTACCTTTAAACAAGTAATCTATAAAACTTTTGCTAGTTGTATCGTAATAAGCCAAACCTTGTTCATGCCCCAGCCATAAAGTGTTTTTTTTGTCTACATACAGGGTAGGTAGGTCGTTGAGGTGGATATTATTGGGGTAGTTTAGCTTTTTAAAAGACTTTTGCTTTGGGTTATAAATATCGATGTACTTGATATTGCATATCCAAATATTACCATCTTTGCTTTTTAGAAAATATCGGGTTTTGTTACTGCTTAATGAGTTTAGTTTATTGCTCTGATTTTTTATCCGTTTAATCTCATTAGTTTTAATGTTCACTTGGATAATGCCATTATCTGTTGCTGCCCATAAAAGTTCATCACTAATTTGAATGATGTCTCTAACGATATGTTCATTAACAGAAAACGGCTTTTCAGTATCTCTATAACGTATAAATTCGTCGGTTTTAGCAGAGTATTTGTTTAGCCCAATTTGAGTGCCCACCCATAAATTACCATAACTATCTTCATAAATACAATGGACATTGTTATTACTGATACTTTTAGAATCGCTTAAATTGTGCCTGTAAACGATAAACTTGTTACCATCAAATTTGTTTAGTCCATCTCTGGTTCCAAACCATAAATACCCTTTTTTGTCCTGTAAGATGGTCATAACAGAGCGCTGAGATAAGCCATTTGCAGAGGTGAAATGTTGAAATTTAAGGTCGTCCTGAAAATTATTTTTTGTTTGGGCATTTAGGTAGTTTACAGCAAACAATAAAACAATGAAGTAAAGTATTCTTTTGAGCATTATGTGCAAACTTATAAAGGTTTATATCAGGTGAAAAGTTTATCTATTGGCTTTATTTGTATAAAAATATAAAAACTTGTGAGATAAACATTAGCGTAATAGGAATTGAAACCTTTACGCTAAATATGTATCTATAGGATTTATGGAGCAATAGCTAATGGTCACAATATGCTGAGTATAGTATATTAACCTTTACAAATGAATAAAAGCTACCAATTGTCTGTACGAAAAGACGATGCAGGTAAACCTCCCAAATTGAAGAGTGCGCCCTCGGTATAGTTTTCCCAGCCATAACGTACCGCAACAGGCGTGCTCACGTTTTCACTATAAACAATAAGCTTACCTTTAATTATTTCAGCTTTAGCTGGATGAAATTTCTGATCTGCACCAGCAATGGTAAACTGAGTTAACGATTTTCCAAAGCTGGTTAACCCGTTTGGGGCGTGGTCAAATTCTAACTGTACCTTGTTGTCTGTAACGCTCATCGATTTATAAATTGGTCCGCTGTAGAGAAAGCCACTAAATCCGTAGGTTTTTGCAAGTGCCCAATAGCCCAAACGTTCGGCAACCTGTTTTTTCTGAGCTGGGTGGATACAATCTTTTTCGCCAATATCCATTGTGATTGCCATTCCTGTATGAGCTGTTTGTTGCATGGTTTGTAGCTGAGCTTCTCTTAAATAGGCAGCATTAAATTCTTTACTGTATTCAAAAGGAGCTATTTGTGCAAAATAAAAAGGTAAATCACCAATTGACCAATCTGTACGCCAACTGTTGATCATGGCCGAAAACCTTTCCTTGTATTGATGGGCATTGCTTCTGTTGGTTTCTCCCTGATACCATATTACCCCTTTAATGGTGAAAGGAATTAATGGGTGTATCATTGCGTTAAATAATACTGAAGGATCGTTGTTGTTTATTTTTGCATTTGGATCTGGATTTTTTTTGTACACGAATTTTACTTGCTCCAGTACTTCCTTTTTGGTCCAAGCTTCTACACGGGTGCCACCTACACTACTACAAATAAGCCCTACGGGTACTTTTAGTTTTTCTTGAAGCATTTTTCCGTACAAATAAGCTACAGCACTGAAGTTGCCTACACTTTGTGCATTGGCCAGTTGCCATGTACCTCCGCAAGTGTCTAGGGGATTGTTATTGGTATTCCTTTTAACGTTGAAAAGTCGTATTTCTGGTAAATCACTGTTCAATAATATTTCGTTACTTCCAACTACTGGCTGACCTAGAAAACCATTTACAGGCATTTCCATATTCGATTGTCCGGAACATAACCATACTTCGCCCAAAAGAATGTCATTTAATGTTATTGATGTCGATCCTACTACTTTCAAGTTAAAAGGACCACCAGCTTTTGCAGTTTGGAGTTGCAACTTCCATTGTCCATTTTTATCGCTAATTGTACTTTGTTTTTCATTCCAACTAGCCGAAAAAACAGGTTGCCGAACGTTTGGGCTATTGGGCACTTGCAAAAACCTACGGATTTAGTGGCTTTCTCTACAGCGGACCAATTTATAAATCGATGA
>Ga0181468_100215_pt1 | contig 11028 bp, 13 predicted proteins | sample InSIn1SAF170_2_FD_119080 | JGI IMG/M metagenome (GOLD analysis project Ga0181468, IMG submission 119080) | Clean room microbial communities from NASA Spacecraft Assembly Facility at Jet Propulsion Laboratory, Pasadena, California, USA -... ... | reverse complement strand
CTATTTCCACAACCTTGACCTCGCCCCGGCGGGGTTGCTCCTCACCGAGTATGAAACCGAAACCGCAAACAACCTGCGTGACGCCCGTCATACGATCTTCCCAAAACGGCTGTCGGAAGCGCTGGAGTCGGTCAGCGACGACTACGACATCGTCATCATCGACTGCCCTCCGCAGCTCGGATTCACGACGCTCTCGGCTCTAACAGCCTCGACAGGACTGCTTGTTACTGTTGTGCCAGGAATGCTCGACATCGCGTCGATGAGTCAGTTCCTGAAGCTCGTCTCGGAAACCCTGGGAGCGATTTCCAACTATACCGGACAGGAAGTCGCCTATTCCTTCGTCAAGTTCCTCGTCACGCGCTACGAGCCCAATGATGGGCCTCAACGGCAGACGGAGGGTTATCTCCGGGCCATCCTGCGAGACATGGTGCTGGTCAATCCCATGCTGAAGTCGACGGCCATCTCGGACGCGGGCATGACCCAGCAGACCATCTATGAAGTCGATCCCAAGGACTTCGTGCGCGCTACGCTCGACCGGGCAATCAGCAGCGTCAATGACGTCGCGGCGGAGATCGAAACCTACATTCAAGGCGCTTGGGGACGATAATGGGACGCAAGATCCTTCAGAACCTCACCAGGGCTCAGGCGGAAATGCCTCAACAGGGGACGCCAGCTGAGGCTTCCGCTGCAATGCGGCGGACCGCATCGGCACCAAGCATCGGCGGTCTGCGCGAGGGCCTCGACAAGCTTGCCAGCAGCGCCATCCGCGATATCGAGCCCCGCTTCATCGAGGCCGACGGCCTTCGTGATCGGCTCCAGATCTCGGATGACGACGTCGCGGCGCTTGCGGCCAGCATCAAGGAGCATGGTCAACAGGTTCCCATCCTCGTTCGACCATCGGAGAAGCCGGGACATTATCGCGTGGTCTACGGACGCCGGCGTCTGGCAGCGATCCGGCTTGTGGGAGGCCCGGTTAAGGCGATCGTCCGCACCCTCGATGACAAGAGTGCCGTGCTGGCGCAGGGGCAGGAGAATAACCTCCGCCTAGACCCCTCGTTCATCGAGAAGGCTGTCTTCGTGAAGGACATGCGGGATGCCGGATATAACACAGAGACCATCATGGCGGCTCTCGGCGTTTCCAAGCAGTCTGTGAGCACATTCGAGGTCGTCCTCCCTTCCATTCCAATTGAGGTCATCCAGGCTATCGGTCCGGCCCATAACATCGGCCGGCGAAGGTGGCAGGACATCGTAGACGCTGTCCGGGATCACAAGGTCGACCTCAAGAGCATAACCAGCCAACTAGCTGACGAACTTGAAAAAATTCATTCTTCTACCGAGCGTTTCGAGGTTTTCTCCCGGGCAGTCAACGATGTGATCAATGGCGTGCCCGTCAAGGGAAAGCAGCGCGCCGGAGCACCCGAGGCTGTCCACCGCGGTGGACAGGGCGCCATCAGCATCGACGGCCTTCGGATCGGAAAGATCAAGGCCAGCGCCAGGACTGTAGGTATCGAAATTGCACGTGGTCAGGCACCTGAGTTCGGAAAGTGGATCATGGAGAACGCGGATGAAGCAGTCCGCATGCTTCACGAGCACTGGAAGAAGAGCGGGAGCAAGGGGTAGGTCCCTTCTCTCTTGATGTAAACCCCAAGCAAAGAAAGGAGCGCAACGGAGACCAGAAAAGAAAGAGCCCCCCAAAGTTTCCCTTGGAGAGCCCCGATCTGTCTTTTGCACTTTCAGGTCTACCGCACGATCCAAGGCCCGTCAAGAACAACCGATTCGGTTGACAGGTGGATTCTATCCAACTTTCCGAAAGGATCGCTGGCAGGGTTCGGTTACCGCGTGGGCTTATGGTCGCCTTGGCGAAGAGACATGACATTTCATCGACCAATCCCTCTCGGCTCAGTCCGGGCGAAATCAGAGGGCAACCCTGACGCCTGTAGCGGCTGCCTGAAAGAGGCCTTCCGGAACCTCTCGGCTGTGGCAAAGACTTTCGGCATTTCAACCGGTGCGCTGCACACCCTGCGGGCCATGATCCATTGTGTCCGTCCCGGGCAGAGCCTGACATGCTTTGCCTCCACAGAGACGCTGATCCGACTGCGGTCGGGCGGAAGCGACAGAACCGTGCGCCGACACGTAGGCGAGCTGATCGAAGCCGGGGTCATTCGCCGACACGACAGTCCCAACAAGAAGCGCTACATGGTGCGGGACCTCTCCAGCGGTCAGGTCCTGCTTTTCGGCTTCGACTTATCGCCCATGCTTGCGCGGGAGGACGAGTGGAAGCGCGCCGCAGACCTGGCGGCGGCTGAAATCAGCCGTAAACGCTATCTTAAAACCTTGATCCTCGGGCGGCTACATAAGCTCGACCTGCTTGCCTCAGGAATTGAGACGAACATCCTCAGAACGATCCTACGTCGCAACCTCTCCATCCATGAATTGGAAGGAGTGCTGTCCAACGTGGAGTACCACCTGACTTCCCTCACCGTCTACCCCTGCTCCAAGTCGGAAGCCGTAGAGCAGAACGCTACACAGGCTCCCTGCCCTCCGGGACGAGTAGGCGTCTCTAGTCCGACCAAAGCCCCCTGCCCCGGCGGCAAGACTCATGAACAGCAAGGCCACAAGGCCGACGCATCTTCCACCACGTCCGTATCTGGCGGCCAAAACGACCGTCACCAACATAGATCTGATACTTATATCCTTGAAACTAACCCCGCACGATATGGCCGGGATCTGGAAGGCGATCGTGAAGAAGAAGAACTGCTAAGGAAGGTAGTCGAGACCTGCACCGAGGCGACCGCCTTCGCCGAGGGTCCGGTCGAGAGCTGGGAAGACATCCATGCCCTCGGATGGCTCCTTGCGCCCATTATCGGCATCGACAAGGAGATGATGGTTCAAGCCATTTCAACCCATGGGCTCTCCCCCGTCACAACATTGGTCCTTCTTTTGCTGCAGAAGGGAGATACAATCTCAAACATCGGCGGATATTTCCGGTCGCTGACATTAGGGGTGGGCGCCAGGACATTCGATCCCTGGCGCATGCTCGGTCCGTCAACCGCGCCGTCCACGAATGCCCCCCCTTTCCCTCCAACTGACCCTGTACCAGTCCACATACGCTTGTGGCCGCCTGCGGAGAGGTGTCGGATGGCTATGTGCGATGCTAACGATGCGGATCTAGTCCCGGCTGGGACTATGCCTTTGGGTAATTTACCGCAGGGTACTAGCAGTGGCTAGCAGGATCGATGTTGGTGACCCGATCGGCGCGTCACGTGTTCACTTGATCTGTAAGGCTGAGGACAAAAACTGTCGAGTTTACTGACCTCTTTTGGCTCAGTATTCTCGTGACTTACCCAGGCATCTCATGAAGCACGTTTTCAGCACCGAAGTTTCAGAACAAGCGTCGGCTAGTGACTCATACCCAGTCCACCGCGGTGGACAACGAACCATAGATTGTTCATGGCATGCGATATAGTCCATCGACCGAACTAGGGAGCTTTGATTAATCTTGGACGACACTGAGCAAAAGAGCCGCCCCAAGTGCAGTGTCAGCACCGAAGCTTTAATTACCCATTCTGCAACCACCTCGAACATTGCAATGCATCCAACCTACCGCCATCGTTGCGGCACCGATTGCCAAAGGAGCTTGGCTCTCTCCATCATCGCCGACGTTCGGCCAGTCGCCTGACCGACACGTTTTTCGCCACCGTGCAGATAACGATCATCCGGGGTGGAAGATGGCGCTACAAGCATCTGTTGCAGAGCAAGACGCCTTGGGTGCAGCAGTCTGGTGTACGAGCATCCGATCGAAACGCCATTTGCAACCCCAAAAGAGCCTTGGAGCCTCCAGTCATTCGGACGGCGAGCCGCGTGACCGCCGTTCACCTCGGTGGACTTGATTACCCGTGTTGAGCACAGACCACCCGTTCGAAGCCGGCGACATCTTGCAGTACATGATAGTCACAGCGTCGCAAGCTTTTGAAGGCTAGGTCAGTGATGTTCGCGCTCAGGCCCTTGTGCGGTACGCCGCGATGGTTTGGGCTGTAGTGTCCACCCGAACCACTCGATGATTAGTTGGGGGAAACCCCCGAAGCCGCACCGTTTGTTGCAATTACGTGTTGCGGACCAGCACCTAACAACGACGTGCAGCTGCTCGGCTCAATTGACGGGGCTGCAATCGGGAAGGGCAGGGTGCTTACTGCTATGCCGATGGTGTCTCGCATGCCCGTCCACCGCGGTGGACAACGGTATATCGGCAGCTAATGAGCGTGTCGCAAAACTCTACGACAGAGTGACGAGACAAGTGTTCGACTTCTGACAGGGGGTCGACAATTACAAGGTCAAGCCTGAAGAGTGGAGGCGACAACGCGCCGAAGGGCAGGGCCGACATAGGCGACGCCACCATGACGTGACCACCGACAGCCAGCCAGCGATGATTGCTGCATGTCCTGAAACAACCATCCCAGATGGATGGTCATGATGTCGGCATCGTTTTTCGCTGTCTCCCAGCACCCGCATCTGCGTTCGGAGAGGACGACTGCGCTCAGATGTCGCGCCACGCCAAGCCCAATCTCGATGACACGGGCCGGCCGGAAGTGAACAAGCCGGAGGTGAAAGCCCTGAGGTGGTCATGGTTGCCACAATCACAAAAGCTGCAAGGGAGGTCATCCGGCCGACCCCTGAAACTGGCCAAGAAGGTCGGGCCGACCTAATCAGCAACTGGCAGACAATCTACGCCCGCAAGGAGGATGAACCCGAGGCTCACGCGCCTCCTGCCGATGACGAAGCGTCCGTCAGCATGTTCGGCACACCCGCCTCTCCTGAGGGTTTCGCGTCCTGATGGCCGCAGCCGGGTCGCTGCAAGACCATGGCAGCAAGCCCGATCGGTGCTAGAATGATCTCTGGACGGAGGCTGTCCGCGAGAGGGCGCCCTCGAGTAAAAAAACTAGGAGAGCTTGCATGAAGGGGTTCGTCTCTCTTCTCATCATCCTCTCGCAGCCGGCCTATGCCGCCTGGGATATCCGCCAATGCGCGGCTACAGTGAGGGAACGGCATGGCATCCGTCTTGAGGAAGCCATGAAGATCTGCGCGGGCTCCCAAGCCAAACAGAGTGAACGTCGCAGGTGTGTCATCGCCAAGGTCAAAAATCACGGCATGACACCCGAAAGCGCCCTGAGCGCCTGCCTGAATGGTTCGCAAAGATCGTACCGGTTGCAGCAGACTCCCGGTGCAGCACCGGGCTGATCGACACCTGTCTAGCCTCCGCCGCTCGGGCGCGCGCCACCTCCGCGCCAAATAGTGCGGCAGATTACAATTTTATATGGGTCGATAAAACGGTCGTTTTCAAACGTGTTTCGACGGTGCGTTGTTCGTCCGCCTCGTCATCCTGCTCCAGCAATGGCGGGGCAGAGGAGGGCGTGTAGCCCAGCAAGAATTCAGCCATCCCCGCTAATCCACACTCGGGCCAAGTGATTGCCAGCGAGGGATTCTGTTGCCGTTTTGATTTACCTAAACAAGTGTAGATACCACATGTTGAAGGTAACAGCATATCCGATCAGGAAGGCTATTCAGGTGGATATTGGCACGCTTCTTCTTCGTTGCGAGATTGCCGCCGGGCGCATAGACGGCATCCTTCTTGCCGATCCTGATCTGGCAGGGCTCTGGCGAACTGAAGCCGCGCTTCTCGAGGCCTCGGCTTCTGTGGGCCTTGAAGGTGAAAGGATCTCCACGACCGGCATGGTCATGCGCCTGACCAGCAATCTTGCGATCCAGGAAGAGTCGCGGACTACGGAAATGGCGCTGAAGCTGCTATCCGTCATCAAGCGACCAGGAACCATCTTCAATGCGCCCGTCGAGACGCTTCGCAGGATCGAGGCGGCCGCAATGCCCTTGGGCCGGCCCAGAGACGAGACCGACCGGCTCGACGACAGGGAACTGTCCCTTGTCGTCGACGAGGGGAGGAGATGGGCGCAGTTCCCGATCCTTGCCGGATGGCGGGCAGCGGCGGTCTATGCCTTCCGGTCACGTCGCGAGAGCCCGGTAGCCGAGCGGCTCATCTTCATGGCCGTCGAGGGCGCGGCCAGGAACGTCATGGGGCTTTCTCCCGTGCCATCCGCGCCACCGCAGGACGTCGGCGATCCGCAGTCAGCCCTCTTGATGCCCGCATCTGCCGGCTGGGTGGTGGCTCCGTCGGTTGCGATGGTCCGCAACGGGCTGCGCATCTGGTCGCCCATGTCGGGGATCGAGAGCTTCCACGATGCGCTATCTCGCTGGCTGTCGCAGGAGCTGGGTCAGCTTGGCACCTTGCGTCACGAACTCGCACGGCTGGACAAGGTGGCAGCAGGCGCCAACGGCCGCTCTCGCCTGCGTGATCTGGTGGCTCTTCTCAGGAAGCAACCGGTCGTGAACTCCGCCATGGTCTGCGACCGGCTGGGCGTCAGCCGCAGGACATCCTTGGCTCTCATCGAGGAACTGGAGGAAGCCAGTTGCCTCGTGAACGTGACCGGAAGGCGATCAGCCAGGTTCTGGGCGCTGCCCTCGCTCGCATCGCAGATGAAGCCTTCGGTTGCGGTCCGCCGCGAGCCGCCGAGAGCTGCACCGTCGGCCAAGGCGGCAGTCAGCCTGGATCCTGCAGGCCGGTCTGGTCGTGTCCAGGAGCAGTTCGACGAGGACCGTCTGAACCGCATCATGGAGAACCTGGATGCGGCCCTGGCCGGCCTCGATGCGGTTGTCAGGCGGCGGCCCGGAGGCGGGGAGAGCTAGGGTTCAAACCGGAATGGCCTGCCGCAGGACGTCCGCCCGGATATGCGGAGGCAGGTCCATCGGAGTCCTCACATCGACCCGAACGCCCAGTGCTTCTTCCAGCGCATCTTGCAAGCCCCCAAGATCGAAGAGCGTCGTCTCCGGTAGAGGGTCGACCAACACATCAAGATCGCTGTCCTCCCGGTCCCTGCCTGTCAGAACGGAACCGAATACACGGGGATTGGTCGTGCGATGCTGGACCGCGAGTTCACGGATCAGGTCGCGCCCGTGTTGCAGGGCTTGGGATGGCGTTCGGCTTGGCATAACAAGGTCTCCTGCGGCCACGATAGGCGACTTACCTCTATGCTGCACTGGAGGCTTCAGCCAAAAGAAAAAGGCCTCCGCAACGGGAGGCCTTTTCTGCTGATGCGGAGCAGATGCTCGACGCGTCGAATGAGGAAACGGACTACTTCAAAGACCCCCATGTTCGTCCCGATGGTGCTTAAAGTTTCCCAAAATGCTTGGGAGACTTCATTCTTGTCAGCCCCACGAGAGGGCTTCTTGGCGCTATTTAGGCGCTGGGTAGCAGTGACTTCACGTGTTTCGGATGTCGGATCGCCGACAGATTCGGTCCTTGTGTATTCGTCATCGTTCATAGGTTTCTCCTTTTCTTCTGATGTTGCATTATGGCTTGTCTTGAGAGCCTTGATTTTCAGGGTGATCAACACCCCGAAAAAGATCAGAACGAAGAAGAGGGTCAACAGAAGCGAGCCGCCCGTCCAGTTAAGCTCGGAATTCTTGTATAATTTATATCACATCCCACGACGAAAGTCAAGGAAAATATGTACTTAGCAGGCTCTAAGGCTGCTGTGATCAGGGATTCTTAAAGTGGGTTGGCACACGTGCCATAAGTGACAACTCGACGCCGCCCCAGGAGGCCAGCCATCGAAGAAAAGTCAGTTCGTAAAGGCGCAACGATGATCGTCTACAAGGCGACCAACCTTGTCACCGGGAAGATCTACATCGGGAAAACCGTCCGAACTCTGTCGCATGCCAAGGCCCGCCACCACGAGCGCGCCAAGCGTCAGTGGAAATACGGCTGCGACAGTTATTTCTACGCGTCCATCCGCAAGCATGGATGGGAAGCCTTCGACTGGAAGATCATCGATCAAGGCGAGACGGATGCCGAGATCCAGCAGCTCGAACGGGACTGGATCGCCTTCACCGGAAGCTACACTGACCGCAAGATCGGCTACAACATGACGCCTGGCGGTGACGGCGGCGCGGGGCGCAAGCTTTCGGCCGAGCAGGTCGAGTTTCTGAGAGACCGGGTCTCCGGAGAAGGAAACATGGGCTGGGGCAAGTTCGGCGAAGACCATCCTGCTTTCGGGCATACCAAATCGGCCGAGGTGCGCGCCGCCATCTCCAGGGCGCATAAGGGCAAGGTGGTCTCTCCCGAAACCCGCGCCAAGCTGTCGAAAACCCGTATCTCCATTTTTGCCGATCAGAAGGCGGAGACCGAGCGCAGGCGGGAGGTTGAAAGGCAGGCCAGACAGGCGGAACACCAAGCCAAGAAAGCCGCTGGCGCCTTCAAAGGGGAAAACGGCAGGGCGTCGAAGGTCACCGATCAGCAGCAGCGGGCCGAGATCTGCATGCGGCGTGCGGCTGGCGAAAGCTACCGGTCCATCTCCGAAGACTTTCCCTTGGTCCTTACCGGAGTTCGGGCTGTGGCTGAGGTCTGGGGACCGCGCAACGGATTTCCGTTCGAAAAGATCTTCGCTAAGTCGGATCATCGCTTGAAGCTCACGGATGCCCAGCGCCTGGAGGTCATCGCGCGGTATTCCCACGGCGAGAGTATCGCGGACCTGGCCAGAAGCTTTAGTGTCGGCGCTACGACGATCTACTCGACAATTACTGTCTGGGGACCTCGCAACGGCCATGAATACAAGCGACGGAAGGGTGCCTGGGGCACGACCTGACGACTACTTGTGAACTGGGGGCGAATGTTCAGCGTCTGCTGCCCGTCGTGCCATGAAGGCCTTCGTCCCGAAGCGCCCGGCCAAGATGCCCCGAACAGAAAGGTCTGCATCGAGGGCTTCCCAGTGCAGCCCGTAACCCGCACCCATTATCTCGACCGCGGCAAGCTCGTCATCCGTGGCCTTCTCGAGCCCCTGCGCCATGCGAGGCGGGAAGGCAAAGGTGCAGCCGTTGGTCAGCTCGACGATAATGCGTCCGCTCTCCCGATCGTAGCGCGCCGAAGTCGCCCGCGGCTCACATTGCCGCGCGATCCGGCCGCGCTCCAGGGCAGCTTCGAATTCATCGTCTTCCAGATGGCCCATGGTCGTCCTACAGCCGCCCGAGTGGCCGATCAACTTCGTGATATTCCCCGTCGATGTGACGGCCTTCGTCCCGAAGGATGGGTGATCCGCCGGCCCGGGCAATCGCGCGCTTCTCCAGCTTGGACTTTGCGTATTTCGCGACGGCCAACCCGATCGGGATGACAACCGGCGCCGCCTTGTAGGCGGTCCGTGCGAGCTTCATGAGCTTGAAGATGTTGGGCAAGGGAGACTCCTGGAGAATGAAAAGCGATAGGATTAAATCAAGCCTGGTGCAGAGGGGCGACCTGCAGGTCGTCAGGCAGCGTCTCGCCGATCTTGCCTTTCCAGCAGGGATGCAATCCTGGTGTAATCGTAGAGGCCGGATCGCTCGATGGCCATGCCGATGCTCATCCAGTGGGTGATCTGGTTCGAGACCGTCCGGTCGTGAAGTTCTGCTTCCTGACGCGCAAGGTCGACCAGGTCGTCGGAAAGCCTGACAGATTGAGCCATGGGTTCCTCCATTGTCCTTGTCAGATGGAGATTGCATGACCAGCGTTCAATAAAGGGCGTCGCATCCTGGCGCGCTCGTTCGCCTCGCATGAGCAACCAGGCCAGCAAGCTTTCTGACCCTTGTAAAGCACCTTGGTGACGTCGGGGAGCGTCAGGACCAGGCTGGCAAAGCCGCCAGAATTCGTGAGCTTGCCGCAGGCCTCACCCGCCAATACCGTCGGCTTTCCAGCACAGGAGAGCGAGCATGGCAGTTGATGTGGCTTTCGATGTCTACTCGGATGCTCGTGGGCGGGATCCCGACAGCCACAGTCCTACCCTTCGTCTGTTTCATCGCGAACTCTGGAGCAAGCGGCTGCCGAACGGTGAGATGTTCAACTTGTCGGCCGATCGGCCAGGCCACTATCTGCACCACCGATCGGACCTTGGGGAATTCAGCCTGTCGAGCGACAGCATCGCTCACACCTATCGTTACGTGAAAGCTATGGCCGCGATCGTCCGTGACGTGCCGCCTGAAGAACTCGAGAGCTTCTATTCGCTTGCTTGCACGGTCGGAGGATACATCGTGTTCCCCGCCAAGAAGATCGATGGCAAGGCAACCATCAACGGGACCCGCGGATTGAACGCGGCAATCCGTGACCGTTTCGATCTGACGCTTGAATGCATCCGGCGGCACTATAGCCAGGAAGACAGTCCACTCTCCGATGTCCTCGGCCGATACACGGAGTTCTTCCGGCTGTTCGGAAGCTTCGAAGGATATGTGGACTTCTTCTTGCTGCAGGACATGGTTGACGAGAGCGGTGCCGTAAGGTTCTTTCTGCCCTTCGGTGGTTTTGGCCAGAAGCCTCTCCCATCGGACTTGTCTGGCTACATGGTCTATCGCAAAGCTATGATGAATTTCATTTCAGCACGCGGTCGCCGCATGCTTGCACAAGCGTGTGACACATGAGGATCAAGCTCCCCGCAGCTGTCGCTGACATCTACCGTGCCGTGGAAGTCCTCTCGGCAGCCTATCCCGGTAGGAAGTTTACACCGGACGGCCATCTGGTCGGATCAATCGGCGAGGTCGTCGCAGCTGAAGTTCTCGGGCTGACGCTGTATCCCAACTCGCACCCGGGCCATGATGCGGTCGATGCTGACGGCCGGGATGTGCAGATCAAGATGACAGGCGGCAAGAGCGTGTCCCTTTACGCGACCTGTGATCGTCTGGTGGTCCTGCGGGTGTTATCGCCTGAGGAGGCCGAGATTGTCTATGATGGACCTGGTTCGCCGGTATGGGAGGCGGCAGGAGCGATGCAGAAGAACGGGCAGAGGCCGATTAGCTTGGCCAGGCTGCGGGCTGTTCGTGAGGCCTTTGCAGAAGAAGCCGGTGCGATGACAACGCGGGCGGAGCCGCCTCTCGATTCTGGGCACAGAGCACCGGGTCAGAAGCTGGGCTCTGGCCTGATCTCGTGACGGTTTCTCTTATGCA
>Ga0181468_100213_pt1 | contig 11066 bp, 8 predicted proteins | sample InSIn1SAF170_2_FD_119080 | JGI IMG/M metagenome (GOLD analysis project Ga0181468, IMG submission 119080) | Clean room microbial communities from NASA Spacecraft Assembly Facility at Jet Propulsion Laboratory, Pasadena, California, USA -... ... | reverse complement strand
ATCATTGCGTTGTAAACCATTTTTCCGAATCTTTAATTCATGCTAACAGCGATCGCAGGATAATTCTACTGGTTCAAAATAGAAGGATATTGGTGCCCCATGGATGTCGAGTGGGCAGTTGATGGAAAAACACAGCAATTATTTATTGTGCAGGCCCGCCCTGAAACCATTCACTCGCAAAAGAAAGACCGGAAAGTAATTGAATATCATATAAACGATCCGCAGAAAGAACAAAAGCTAGTAGCAAAAGGGATTGCGGTTGGTGATAAGATTGCATCGGGCAAAGTGACAATTTTATATTCTTTGGATACCCGTGTTGCGGAAGGTCATCATTTTCATGAAGGCGATGTTTTAGTTACCGACATGACTGATCCTGACTGGGAACCCATCATGAAAAAGGCATCGGCAATTATTACTAACAAAGGAGGCCGCACCTGCCATGCAGCAATTGTTGCAAGAGAAATGGGAGTGCCTGCAATTGTCGGTTGCGGCAACGCCACTGCCCTATTGGCCGAAGGACAATTGGTCACTGCATCCTGCGCCGAAGGAGACGTTGGTTTTATTTACGACGGTAGCATCGATTATACGAAAACAGAATTTGATCTTAATGATCTGCCATCTGTCAACACGCCAATCATGCTCAACGTGGGATCACCTAATATGGCATTTCAGTTTTCGCATTTGCCAAACCATGGTGTGGGTTTAGCCCGGGAAGAATTCATTATTAATAATTACATCCAGGCACATCCGCTTGCGTTGCTTCATCACAAAACTTTAAACGATGCACAGCTTACGCAGGATATCAAGAAAATCATCCGTGGTTTTGATAATGAAGAAGACTATTTCATAAAAAAACTGTCATATGGTGTAGCAAAGATTGCCGCTGCCTTTTATCCTAACAAAGTCATTGTTCGTTTTTCCGATTTTAAGAGCAATGAATATTTTAACCTTCTTGGCGGTAAGTATTTTGAACCTGTTGAAGAAAATCCGATGATAGGCTGGCGGGGAGCTTCCCGTTATTATTCGCCCAATTACAAAGAAGCATTTGGTTTGGAATGCAAAGCCATTCGGAAAGTTAGAGAGGAAATGGGATTGACGAATGTTGTCATGATGATTCCATTCTGCCGGACCGTTGAAGAACTTTTGCAGGTGCAGGAAACAATGAAAGAGTTTGGACTGGAGAGAGGAAAAAATGGGCTCGAGATTTACCTGATGGCGGAAATTCCTTCCAACATTTTGATGGCGGAAGAATTTGCGAAATACATTGATGGATTTTCGATTGGCTCCAATGACCTGACACAACTGACCCTGGGACTGGACCGGGATTCTTCTCTTGTGTCACATCTTTATGATGAAAGAAATCCGGCAGTCAAAAAGATGATTAGCATGTTGATTAAATCAGCGAAGGCCGCAAATGTAAAAGTTGGTATCTGCGGACAAGGTCCGTCCGATTATCCTGACTTTGCCCAGTTCCTGGTTGAACAGCATATTGATAGCATTTCTGTAACGCCTGACTCACTTGTAAAAACAGTAAATGCCATCTATGCAGTGGAGCAAAAACTGATAGAGAAAATTGAACAGGCGGAGGTGAAAGTGATGGAAGGTTAGAAACTTTATATGGTTCCTTTTTCTAGATATAATAAGAGCCTGCAAATACTTGCAGGCTCTTATTTATTTATTGAGGACGGTTGTATAATTCGATAGGATTAAACCGGATCTACACCAAATGTTCCGAAATAGAAACTACATCTTCGATGTCTATACTGATGCAGAATCATTTACTTGCAGAAGTCGATCCTCTGCAATTTTTTGGAGGTCCCTTGACAGCTTTTCTGCATTGGCATCGTCTCTCCGGTATTGCTGGAGAATTCGTTGTGCTTCTTCAACTGTTTCATTCATCATCAGCCACCAGCACCGCTTAAAAAAATTGTCCTGGCCGCCCCCCTGCCTGTACTGCTTGTATTCCCTCAGATAACTGGTAACCGTTTCATCAACAAAAAGGGAATAGGCTGCTAAAACCTGGTCGCAGTTTGCAGAGGTGTTGGTTTTAGCTGCTGCAGTAGCAGGTGCAATAAAAGAAAAGCTGGTTTGATTTGTGTCCGTCATAAAGCAGGTATTGGTTTTACTGAACAAATATGATCAACAAGCTTTATTTTGACAAGAGAAGAACTACGGCATATCAGTCAGTAAAACTCCTAACGGATAATTCTGCCGAGTAGGTTTTTTTAATGATGAAGATGGGATTAAGTGCAGTGTTAATTCGGTGATTTATGGAATTTTTGTTACAACAGATTTTATCAGCATGGATTTGCAGGCTGAAATTATTCTCATCAAATCAGGAACTGGTAATCATAGTTTACATTCACTATTCCTGTCGGAAACAGTATTGAATTTTTTCAATGGCGACATTTCAAAGGACTCTTTTTTTTGACATCGGCGGCGTACTTCTGTCCAACGGATGGGGACATCAATCCCGCCAGGCAGCAGCTGAAAAATTTCAATTTAATTACGAGGAGATGAACACTCTGCACGAATTCATCTTCAATGTGTACGAGACTGGCCGCATCACATTAGACGAATACCTGGATACTGTTTTGTTTTATGAGGAACGAAGTTTTACGAGAGAGGAAATAAAGCAGTTCATCTATGATCAATCAGTTGAGCTGCCCGAAACACTTTCCTGGCTCAAAGAATGGAAACAAAAACACAGGAACCGCTTTCGGTTTATTTCCATAAACAACGAAGGACGAGAACTGAACGAGTATCGCATTAGAAAATTTCAGCTACATGATTTCTTCGATGCATTTGTTTCGTCGTGCGAAGTTGGTATGCGCAAACCAGACCCGGGCATTTTTCGCCTGGCCATGGGTATAGCTGGAGCAATGCCTGAAGAATGTATCTATTTCGATGACCGGTCCATCCTAGTAGAAGCCGCTGCAAAAACCGGCATAAAATCTTACCAACACAAAAGCTTTGAGGCCACGAAAAAAATTTTAGAAGATCTGTTATGAATGCAAAACAACTAGCGGCACAAAAAGCAATTAGCTATGTAAAAAATGGAATGACGATTGGTTTGGGCACAGGTTCAACAGCAAAGGAGGCAATTCACGCATTGGGAAAACTTGTTGAACAAGGACTTTCTATTAAGGCACTTGCCAGTTCCGTTGAATCGGAAAACCTGGCGCAACAGGTTGGCATTACCATGGCCCAATTTTCCGAAGTGGTAACGCTTGATCTTTATATCGATGGTGCCGATGAAGTGGACAAAGAACTAAATCTAATTAAAGGGGGCGGCGGCGCTTTACTTCGAGAGAAGATACTTGCATTTAATAGTGCAGAGTTTATTGTGATCGTCGATGAGTCGAAACTGGTTGATCACTTAGGTAGTTTCGCACTTCCCGTGGAAGTCACACCTTTTGGAGTAAGCTTCACGTTAAACCAATTGGAAAAGCTCGGATGTAAGGCTAATATAAGGACTAAAAATGGCGTGAACTTTTTAACTGACAATAGCAACCTGATTCTTGATTGCGATTTTAAACAGTTCCATGACGTTGAAAAAACAAGTTGTTTAATTGATGCCATCCCAGGTATTGTTGAACATGGACTTTTTTCACGAAGCATGGTTGCCAACGTAATCGTAGGCTACCCGGATGGCACAGTCAAAGAATTGAAAAAATGAATCGATGTGTCTACTTTCTGTATTTGACGAGTGAATTCTATTGACTGCTTTTATTGCATTAAATCTCCCGTCATTCCCAAACGGACATAGCAAATCAACTCTTTATACTTCATTCTTTTCCAAATAAACAGTTGGGGCTGGCACAATATTGTTGTTGAGGTTTATTGTTAAGCAAGAACCATGAAACAGTTTTTATTCCTATCCCTTATTATTTTCTACCAGCTTACCTCTTCCCATGCGCAATTGGGTGATTTTGAATTAGAAACATTTAATAAAGAACTCACCAGCAGAGCATACGAAACAGCTGCCGCCAATCCCCAACTAAAAGGTGGACCAATTAAAAATTTTTTTATTGGTAAGAATTACCGGAAAGAATGGCTTCAGACTGTACGTGTGCCAGTACTGAATTTTAAATCAGACCTGGGCGGTATAAAACCAAAAGAAGAAGGCGGCGGCAGGCAAACCCATAGCCTCGAAATTGAAGACCCCCTTGGACAAAAATGGGTCTTGCGTTCGGTAAGAAAATATCCGGTAGGTGTAGTTCCAGCAGAATTAGAAGGAACGATTGCCGAGAAGATTGTTGCTGACGGTATTTCGGCTTCTTATCCCTATGGTGTTTTATCTGTTGGTACTTTGGCAAAAGCTGCAGGTATTCCTTTTCTACCAAACACCCTTGTTTTTATTCCCGATGATCCTGCATTGGGTGAATTCCGCGATAAATATAAGAATACGTTGTCCCTTTTAGAACTCAGGTCCATTCGGGAAAAAAAGGGCATTGTAAAATCATACAATAGTGATGATATCATTCCTGACCTGTTGAATTCAGGTGAGAACATCGTTGACCAAAAACGAGTACTGCATTCACGTTTGCTGGATAATTTTATTATGGATTTTGACCGGCACGAGGGACAGTGGGAATGGGTGAAAACAGACTCAAATAAAATGACCTATTATCACCCTGTAGCAAAAGACAGGGATCAGGCCTTTTTTCGTGCAACGGGTTTTATTCCCAGAATAGCCCGCTTTTTCCAGCCGACCCTGGGACAACTCCAGGGCATCAGACCAAAAGCAGCCAACATTAAAACCTTCAATTTTGTTGCAAAAGATTTCGACAGAAGCTTTTTGAACCAGTTAGATGAAGAAACATGGAGTCATGCAGTAGACAATTTTCTTTCGTCAATGAGCGACAAAGTAATTGAAGATGCAATCCACCGGCAGCCATCCGAAATACAGGCAATTCGTAGTGACAGGCTACTTCAAATTCTGAAAGACAAACGCAAGTACTTTAAAGATGACATGATGGAGTACTATCGCTTCTTGTCTAAAACCGTCTCGATAACAGGGACAAATGAAAGAGAGCAAATCACAGTAACAGGAGATGCAGACGGGGCTACCACCGTTGTTGTTGCACAAGTTGATGATCTCGGCAAAACCATTCGAACAATCTACCAACGTTCATTCAATCCTGATGTCACGAAAGAGCTAAGAATTTATGGATTGGAAGGTGATGATCAATTTACTGTTAAGGGAAATGAGACAGGCATCAAGATTCGACTGATTGGCGGTCCTGGCAAAGACAGTTTTACAAACAATAGCAATGGCTCCAAGTCATTGGTATATGATGTTGCTTTTGAAGAAAATACACTTGTGGGTGAAGGATTAAAAAGCAAAATTTCTGATGACCCTTTGACAAATGAATACAGCAGGCTGGGTGCATCTTACCCGGTCACCCTACCAAGTATTGGTATCGAGTTAACAAGGGAAGGCGGTTTATTCTTGGGACCTACGCTAAAGATCACCACACCAGGATTTCGGAAAGAGCCATACGCTACACGGCATTTTATATACGCAACAAGAGCAATCAATTCTAGTTCTTACCATTTCCGGTATGATGCAGACTTTATCGGCATCGGTAAAAAAACAGATCTATTGCTTCGCAGCGATGCTGTTCTGCCCACTGTACGATCTTACTTTTTTGGCCTGGGTAATAACACGGAGTATAACCAGGCACTAGGACGTTTTCATTACCTGGCATCTTACCAATCCATTGATGCGTCATTACAATTACGAGTCAGGCCTAACACATGGCTGGAGTTTACCGGAGGCCCTATCATACAATACTTGAAACAAGAAACGGATAGAAATCGCGGCAAATATGTCAGTACCGTTCTACCAGATAAGAATAGCCGGAACAGCTTTTATGAAGGTCAGTTGTTTGGCGGAGCTGAAATAAGAATGCAAATTGATCGGCGCAACCATCCTGTTTTTACAAGCAGTGGCATTCATACAAATTTCTATGCAAGAACACTTAACCCGCTAGGGAGCACGGGAGAAAGAGTAAACCAGGCAGGGGGTACCGTTTCTCTTTTTACTGACGTCATTTGGAAGCGGGTGATTGTTTTAGCAACGTCTTTTGGTGCAGAACGCAATTTCGGAAGGTTTCTTTTTCCGCAAGCTCAATACCTTGGATTCCGGCAGAACTTAAGAGGGTATCGCATTCAACGCTTTGCTGGAAAAGCCAGGGCTTACAATAACAGCGAGATAAGAATTAACTTAGGCATACGCAACTTTTACTTTTTTAAAGGTCCTATTGGCTTGATTGGCTTTCACGATGTGGGTCGCGTCTGGATCACTGGCGAAGAATCTGATACGTTTCATTCCGGATACGGCGGCGGCATTTGGGTGGCACCATTCGCCAAAGTTGTTGTCGTGGGCACCGTGGCTTCTTCTAAAGAAGAAAAAAATTGGTTACAGGTTTCTTTTGGTTTTCAATTTTAAAGTTTGTTTTATGAAAGCTTTATTTATTGCAGTAATGTTTCCTGTTGCAGTGCTGGGTCAGACAGTCCATCACCAAAAAAATGAAATCATTTATAAAGGAGACGTAAAACTAGCCAGCCTATCTACGAAGGACCCGATGGCGAGTTTGTCGAACGCAGTGCATGTGGCAGGGGTTGAAGCAAGAGCTCAATTTGACAGTACTAGCAGCGGAAAAGTTTTAGCCACAAAGGGAACAATCGGTCTCAACGCACCGTTTCGTATTATTCGCAACCTGCATTTTACACTAACAGTAAGCCCACAGACTGCCGGCTACAATTACCAGGTAGACAGTGTGTTCGTAACAGAAAAAAGGCGGGGCGGGAATGAAACCGTTAAGAAGTCAAAAGAGCTGCTGGACGGAATAGAAGACACAGGTTTGCGAGCTGTTGAAGCAGAAAAAGTTCTCAATGAGATAGACATGCGGCTACAAAAATTGCTTGCAGTGATGAAGCGGGAAATGAAAAAAGAGCAAAACAAATAATATCACTAATGTCTTTCGCCTGGAGTGTTCTTCACTAAAACGCAATTGCCATACATTGAATGTGTAGTGTTTTATTTTAATTCGGAACAGGTTAGCTCCCACTAAAATAAGTTCACAATTGGCTTGATTCCATTCAACAAGTGTTTTCTGACCCTTCCTTCTTCCCTATCCAACCTGTTTGGGCATACATTTCCATTTTCACTGAAAGCCTTGCCCACCTTGGGTTTAACAAGATCTAAAACTGCTTGGTTGTTGTATAAGCTGCGAAAACCTTTTGGTTTGCACCACCAATTTGAACTTATTTTATATACGTAGTTGAATATAGCAATTCAACTACTCATTAAATATTTCTGCAAATCATTAATCATTTTTTATGGCGCTGATTTTAGATATTGGACAATCAATCACTCTTTCCGGCCAAAGCGGTGCATTGTATGATGGAAAGATCTATGATAAGTCAAGCGACGATGCATTCTCAGGACACGCCATCGTTTGTTTGACAAACAGTACGTTTCATGATCATCATTGGACGCACCAGATGAACAGCGTTTTTCGTACGCATGATGCAAAAACAGCATTGGAGGAGTTTAAAAAAAGAGATGATATTTCGCACCTGATATTAATCTCTCAGCATCCTTATCAATCAGAAACGACTGATGCTGTAGACGATTTAATTCGGCGCTATATTCATCAACAGGGCTAAAACATTTGACCATTATCCATGCCGGGAATATGAGCGAAGGATTCAACCATCATTTCAACCAGTTGGTCGTTGATGTTTGCATTTCTGAAAGACAATTAATATGTTGTTGCTCTACCAGCCAGAATACTTTTGTAAGGACGGGTAAAGAGAGGAGTACACTATGAAAAACGAAGCAACGAAAATTGCACAATGGGGACCTTATTTAAGCGAACGCCAATGGGGCACAGTACGTGAAGACTACAGCTACGATGGAAATGCCTGGCAATACTTTCCATTTGAACATGCCCACTCCAGGATGTATCAATGGGGCGAAGACGGACTGGCCGGCATAACGGACCACCTTCAAAATCTTTGCTTTGCTATTTCGCTTTGGAACGGAAAAGACCCGATACTGAAAGAACGACTTTTTGGACTACATAATTGGGAAGGCAATCATGGTGAAGATGTAAAAGAACTTTACTATTACCTGGATAATGTTCCTTCGCATGCCTACATGGAATACTTATACAAGTATCCACAACAAGAGTTTCCGTATCACCAGTTAAAACAGGAAAACAATCAACGCTCAATGCAAGTACCCGAGTACGAAGTGCTGGACACAGGAGTATTTGACCACCACCGTTATTTCGATGTTCTGGTCACCTACGCAAAACAATCTGACAGAGATGTTTTTATCAAAATCGATATCACAAACCGCTATCATAAAGCTGCAGAGATAACGGTATTACCTACACTGTGGTTTTCTAAACAGGCGTTCAACAATAGTGCTGCAAGCAAACCAACTATTCTGTCTCACCACCAGGGCTCAGTAAAAGCTTCGCATGAAAAACTGGGAGATTATTTCTTTTATGCAAAAGCTGCAAACGACGCTTTCTTCACTAACAACGTAACAAACCTTTCCGCAGTTACAGGACAGCCGAATGAAACTGTTTTTGTCAAAGACGCTTTTCACGGCGCAATTATAAGAGGTGAGAATATAAAAGATCTACGCAGCAAAAAAGAAGGGACAAAATTTGCATTTATTCACAAACAAAAAATACGGGCTTACGCCACAAAAACAATTTACCTCAGGCTTACTGATCAAAATTTAGCAAAGCCATTTGAAGGCGGCTTCGAACAAGTTTTTAAGCAAAGAAAAGCGGAAGCAAATGAATTTTACAAAAAGCTTTTGCCTGCAGAAACGAGCCGCGAGATGGCGCAAATTCATCGCCAGGCAATTGCCGGACTATTGTGGAGTAAGCAGTTCTATTCATACGACATTGAAAAATGGCTGAACAGAAGTGATGGCATCACACCTGTAACACCTACACGGTTTACAGGCAGAAACAATTCCTGGCAGCACTTAAAAAACCAGGATATTATTTCTATGCCTGATAAGTGGGAATACCCCTGGTACGCCGCTTGGGACCTGGCATTTCAATGCATTGCCATGGCCACTGTCGATCCTGATTTTGCAAAGCATCAGCTACTGCTTATTATGCGGGAATGGTATATGAAACCGGATGGCCAATTGCCGGCTTACGAGTGGAATTTTAGTGATGTAAATCCACCTGTTCATGCCTGGGCTGCTCTTGAAGTTTACACCATTGAAAAGAAAAAGAAAGGTGCAGGGGATATTGTTTTTTTGAAGAAGATATTTCAAAAGCTGCTGATCAATTTTACCTGGTGGATAAACCGGAAAGACAGAAACGGAAACAACATTTTCGAAGGCGGATTTTTAGGCCTAGATAATATTGGTGTGTTCAATAGAAGTTTTCACGACAGCAACATGCAACTGGAGCAGGCCGATGGTACAAGCTGGATGGGAACCTATGCGCTGAACATGATGGACATTGCACTGGAAATTGCAGTACAGGACGAGTCGTTCGAAGACACCGCAACAAAGTTCTTTGAGCACTTCATCCTGATTGCCGAGTCGTTAAACGAACATCACCTTTGGAACAAAGAGGATAAATTCTTTTACGATGTATTGTCCATTCCCGGTGCTGAGCCAATTCCCCTGCGCATTAAATCAATTGTTGGTTTAACTTCTTTGTTTGCTGTTTCTACAATCAGCCGGGACACATTGAATAAACTCGCTGATTTTAAACATCGGAGTGCATGGTTTGAAAACTACCGGAAAAAGAACAATAAATTTTGGCCGAATGAGGAACGCGGTGATCAACAGGAGATCCTCCTTTCGCTGGTGAAGAAAGAACGTCTTATTTACCTTTTACAACGTCTGCTGGACGAAAATGAATTCCTTTCGGATGGCGGCATTCGGGCTCTCTCCAAATACCATAAAGAACATCCCTATTCGGTTACTGTTGATGGTGTTGTTTATTCTATTTCATACGACCCAGGCGATTCTACATCAGATATTTTCGGAGGCAACTCAAACTGGCGTGGACCGGTTTGGATACCTATCAATTACCTGATCATAAAATCGCTGCGCAAGTATGGTAAATTCTACGATGAACATTTGTTAGTAGAATACCCCATTGGGTCAGGTACGCAGCTCACACTCTCAGAAATTGCCGATAAACTGACTGAACGAATTGTCAGCCTGTTCATGAAAAATCAAAAAGGAGAACGAAGTATTTACGGTCCTTATAACTGGTTTTACCAGCAGCCGGAAAACATACATCTCCTCCAGTTTTATGAATACTTCCACGGCGACACAGGCCAGGGCCTGGGAGCCAGTCACCAAACAGGATGGACAGCTTTAATTGCTGAATTAATAAAAGAAAAGTTCGAAAATCAAAAATCGCAAGTGGAAGAATTGGTAAGTAAGTGAGAATGTCCCTCAAGTAAAACCTTCACGAGGAAACCTATAGCAAATTTACAGTCAATTAAAGCTGAAGATCGCAAATGTAGAGCGGCTTTCCGTTTTGAAATGGGTAACTTCTTGATGCACACTCCTGCTTTGTTCTTCATCCATATTTAAACCTGGCAAAGAATGATTGTTCATTTCTTAATAGCATGAAAGTGCTTTGGCAATTCGTAAGATATTAGCCGCGTTGTATTACCAAATTCACTTTAAACGACGAAAGATTTTTCTTTCTAAACGTATAGAGAGTCATGATTAATAATATATTTGAGCCATGAAACGTTCGGTGAGAACCATACTGCTTGTTATCATTGTAACGGCCATTGTTACAAGCATCGTGCTGAACCTGCATTTTGCAAGGTTCGCTTCTCCGGATGTTTCCAATTTAGCCGGTGAACCAGTTCACATTGGCAATGACCCGATCGTCTACTTTATATACAAACTCTTCTTCCGCTAAGGAAAACGAAAACACCTGTTCCTTTCCTAATACCTCGCATCGAAACTTATAATTCCCGCAATCCTCAATTGGTTTTCTTAAGAATATTAAAAAAGCGGTTTTTCATCTATCCGACAGAGG
>Ga0181468_100138_pt2 | contig 11070 bp, 9 predicted proteins | sample InSIn1SAF170_2_FD_119080 | JGI IMG/M metagenome (GOLD analysis project Ga0181468, IMG submission 119080) | Clean room microbial communities from NASA Spacecraft Assembly Facility at Jet Propulsion Laboratory, Pasadena, California, USA -... ... | reverse complement strand
TAATCCGATATTTCCTAATTATCAGGTATTATTTGTTAGCTTTAAAAGAAAAAAACAAACGCAGATTTGATCTGCTTGAAATTAGAAAGGAAAGAGAAATACACCATGCAAAGGTCGAGTTCTTTACCAATATTGCTCATGAGATTAGAACTCCGCTAACCCTAATCAAGATGCCGTTAGAAAAGTTATTGAAGAAAGAGGGCGAGGATGAAGAGGTGTATGAAAATTTGCTAGTAATGAACAAAAACACCAACCGCCTTATTGACCTAACTAACCAACTCCTAGATTTTAGAAAAGCCGAATCAAATAAATTCAGTCTAACTTTTACTATGGTCAACATTTCAGGGATTCTAAAAGAAGTTTATTCAACTTTTAAACCCGCAGCGGAGCAGAGAAATATAGATTTCAAGTTAGAGATGCCCCGGTTACCGCTGCAAGCTTTTGTAGACAACGAAGCTTTTAGAAAAATTATTACGAATCTCTTTAGCAATGCAATAAAGTACGCTGATAAAATAGTAATTGCAAAGCTCCTGCCATTTGGAAGTGAAGATGATACATTTACTATTGAATTTGAGAATGACGGAAACCTGGTTCCATACGATCTTAAAGAAAAAATATTTGAGCCGTTCTACAGGCTAAAAGAAACTGAAAGAATACCTGGAACAGGTATAGGGCTTGCCCTTTCCCGTGCCTTGACAGAGTTACATAAAGGCATTCTTGATCTGAAACAGGCAGAAGGCAATTTGAACGTTTTCGTACTCACATTACCCATTCATCAAGATAATGAAATAGTTATTGGTGAAACGAGTGACCCTAAACAATTGCCTGAAAGTAACATAGCAGTAGGCGATACTTTTTCGGATAGCGCTAAAGCTACCCTGTTAATAGTTGAAGATAATAAGGAAATATCGGATTACATAACTAAAGAACTTAAAACCGAGTACAACATTTTACGCGCTTACAATGGAGAACAGGCACTCGAAGTCTTAATTAATGAAACTGTTCAATTGGTAATAAGTGACATTATGATGCCTGTTATGGACGGAATTGAATTAGTAAAAAGAATAAAAACAGATATTCAATATAGCCATATCCCTATTGTACTACTGACGGCAAAGAATACATTAGAATCGAAAATACAAGGATTGGAGGTTGGGGCTGATGCATACATTGAAAAGCCTTTTTCCCTTGATCACCTGCGTGTGCAGGTAAATAACCTTCTTACCAACCGAAGTCTCTTAAAAAAGCATTTCACAAGTTCTCCGCTTTCTCAAATAAAAGGTATTGCTTATTCTAAACCTGATAAAGATTTTATTGAAAGATTGAATGAGGTGATCTACGAGAACATAACGAATATTGATCTGGATGTCGATGAACTATCAAAGTTGATGAACATGAGTCGCCCAACGTTATACCGAAAAATCAAAGCTCTTTCTGATTTAACTCCAAACGAACTTATTAATTTAACGAGGCTAAAGAAAGCTTCTGAATTGTTGGCTGAAGGCAATTACAAGATTGCAGAAGTCGCAAATATGGTTGGTTATACGCTCGCCACTAATTTTTCAAGGGATTTTAATAGGCAGTTTAATATGTCGCCTTCGCAATACGTTATTAATCTACAACGCGATAGTAAGGGAGTTTGATACTACGCTAATATCTTCCTCCTTTCGTAATTCTTCTTTTCTCAAGTAAATAATTTATAGTTGTTTTTATGCTAAATGCCCTTTGAAACACTTTGAATCTATTTCATCACTTTAGCTGAAATCAATTGCAAAGCATTCCATTGGTCACCAATAAATGTTCATTTGTCAAACTAATTAGCTTACAGCTATTGGCTGCTATAGTTTTAAGAAAAAATCAAAACTATGCAACAAAACAACCGCGAGAGTTATTTAGACTGGCTACGTATGCTGGCTATTGTTGGTGTTTTATTTTATCATTCGGCACAACCTTTTGCCAGCGAAAACAACTGGCATATCATAAACAACGAAACCAGCGATCTCTTTGCAGAGTTCAATTTCTGGCTTAGCCGCTTCCGTATGCCCCTATTATTCTTCATCTCCGGGGCAGTAACATATTTCATTTTAAAAAAGAAAACACCGGTACAGTTTGTTGGCTTACGATTTCAAAGATTGATTGTGCCGCTGCTTTTTGGCATGCTCGTGATTGTACCTCCGCAAGTGTATATGGAACGATTGAATCAGGGCTTCAAGGGAAACTTCTTCGATTTCTACCCTTCTATCTTTAGAGGCGAGGCTTATCCAAAAGGCAATACCAGTTGGCACCACCTGTGGTTTATTGCTTACCTTTTTGTTTATGATATCGTAGCTGCTCCCCTTTTTGGATGGCTGACGTCAGCAAAAGCGGAAGTATTTATTCGAAAGCTGGACTGGTTTGCAAAAGGCAAACGAATCTATTTGTTTACATTACCAGGCATTATAGTATTCTCATCGCTAATACTTAAATACCCCGAGACCAACGATCTTGTGCACGATTATACTTTCCTGCCATATTTCTTTATGTTTTTTGTACCCGGCTTTATTTGCATCCGCAATTCCAAATTAATGGATTCCATAAAACGCTGCCGTCGTACCTCATTAATTATCGCATTCCTTTCAATTATCTTAATGAATTATCGTCGGTGGAACGATATCAACATGCAAAACCTCATTATTAATTGGGGCACAAATCCCCTCACTTACCTATACCTATCCATTTATCCAATTATTGCCTGGTCCTGGGTATTAGCGCTTGTAGGCTATGGAAAAAAATATCTCAACAAGACTCATCAAGCCCTGTCTTATATAAACCAGGCTGTTTATCCTTTCTATATTTTACATCAAACGGTTATTGTGATACTGGCTTATTACGTAGTAAAAACTACTGACAACATCGAGTCGAAATACTTCTTTATTGTTACTGTGACCTTTATCATCTGCATCGCAATGTTTCACTTACTCATTCGTCCGTATAAAATAACAAGGTTTTTGTTTGGAATGAAAGAACAAAAAGAAGTAGCGGATAAGAAAGTAGTTGTCCCGGTTAAACCCGCTCTAAAAAAGGAAATTTTAGCAGAAGCAACGGTTTAAAACAGCAGGTGAGAAGAATTTTTTGGTAGCGTGCATTTGTATTTTATGAGGCTTTTGTTGCAATAAGTTCTTATACAATCTTTTTGGTTACAGGCATTTGTTCTTTAATTAATCATCGTTGCGTCGCATTACGTTCGTCGGCAAACAAATGGGCAGCTTTTCTCACATTGTAATGGATGGGGCATTAGCTGGTGCATAAGACCTTTTGTACCTACATGAAATACAAGAATATGAACATTACAACTATTATCGGGAGTAATGATTAATTCATTAAATTCAATTAAAATTTACCTGGCAATATAAGAGTCAGTGTTCTTTATTTAAGCTCCAGAGGAGCTACCTGTTTATAGAAGATACACAATTGAGAAATCCTTGAAGCTCCGTAGGTGCCTTCCTGTTAACAGAAGACTCCTACGGAGTCTTTAGCAATTTTGGCTTCCATTTCTATAAACAGGATGCCCTAACAGGGCAAATAAAGTTTTAAGTCAACGATATTGATATATGAGTGAGTGTTTTAGAACGAAAATTATCAGAGGATGGTTGTAAAATTTCCCTTTAATTGGAAGATCGAAAGTGTCTTTTACAAGCCGAACAAAGAACTAAAAGTACAAGAGTGCGACGCAACGGCCGTCTAATAGTAGAAATCTGTCCGGCTCAAAAAAATAATACTCTGCTAACGTGCATTACAGCAATAGCATTTGCAGGAGAAACTTAATGAAATGAAACATTATTGGAGATATTTGTTCCCTATTCCATTTGGTCTAATCGTCTATGCTACAGTAAGGTTGGTAAACGATACAACGGATGGCGGCAAATTCTGGGAACGCAAGTGGCAAACAAATGCGATTGAAATATTTAGCGGAATAGTGGTTACTTATGTTTTACAATTTGTATTAGACCGCTTTATAAAAAAATTTAATACAGAACAAAAGGGACTGATTAACAGCAGATCAATACTAACGGAGTTTGCAACAGTTTTCATCACCTGCTTTATTATCATCAATGTAACCATTATACCAATGGCCGCTTTAACCGATGACGGCCTGCAGTTGAACGACTTTGTTATTTGTAATATTATTCCTGCACTTTACGTGCTGCTTTACTTTGCTATTGCCCGTGGTAATAATTATTTAAATGCCTATATAAATCAACGATTAAAATTAGAGAAGATTACAAACGACCAGCTACAGACCGAGTTGAAATTTTTAAAGGCGCAATACCATCCACACTTTCTTTTCAATGCGTTAAATACCATCTATTTTCAAATGGACGAAAACGTACCTGCAGCAAAGAAAAGCATCGAGAAGTTTTCCGAATTATTGCGCTACCAATTGTACGATCAGCAACAAACGGTACCGATCAGCCAGGAAATTCAGTACCTGCAAAACTTCATCGAACTACAGAAAATACGCAGCTCAGAAAAACTTCAATTAACAGTTGAATTCGACCCAAAACTTAATGAGCAACATGTATATCCATTGCTATTTTTACCGTTGGTTGAAAATGCATTTAAATATGTGGGAGGGGATTATAAGTTGTGCGTTTCGGGCAGGCAAGGTGGAAATAATATTGTATTTAGAGTGGTCAATAGTGTTCCGGCTACGACCGCTACAATAAAAGAAGGAGGACTAGGCTTAGAAAATCTCAGGCGAAGGCTTGAATTGCTATACCCCGGGCAGCATTTATTGGAAACTAAAAAAACAGATAACGCTTATATAGCAAACTTAAAAATTCAACTAGTATAATGACGCCAATAAAGTGTATAATAACAGATGATGAACCTTTTGCCCGGAAAGGTTTGCAGAGTTATGTTGAAAAGATCGATTTTTTGGAATTGGTGGCAGTTTGTGAAGATGCAATTCAGCTTAATACAAATATTAAACAACATGCTGTAGACCTGGTTTTCCTGGATATTGAGATGCCTTATATAACCGGCATTGATTTTTTAAAATCTGCCAGCAACCCGCCAAAAGTTATTTTTACAACTGCTTACGAACAATATGCGCTACAAGGTTATGAGCTGGATGTGCTTGATTACTTACTTAAACCAATTTCTTTCGAACGATTTTTAAAGGCAGCTAACAAAGCATTTGATTATTTTAAATCGGCGGAAACTGTGGCAGATGATTTCATTTTTATAAAAGCCGGAAATAAATTAGAAAAGATCTATTTTGACCAGATTTACTTTGTAGAGGCAATGGAAAACTATGTTTCGATATATTTTGAAGACAAAAAACTGGTAGCCCACTCAACATTAAAAAGTTTACAGCAACAATTACCTGCAACTTCATTTATTCAACCTCATAAATCTTACCTGGTTAATATCCACGCAATTCAATCTATCGAGGGCAATACCCTGAATGTTCATCATTACCAGGTTCCTATAAGTAAATATCAGAAAGACGAAGTATTGGAAAAAATTGTCAATAACAAGTTGTTGAACAAATAATATACCTCCTACCAGGAATGAGTTGGCGAAAAAACAATAGTGAGTCCGCATAACTTTTATTATTGGTGATACTCCTTAGCATCTGGAAACACCTTTTACTAATCATGGAGCCATAAACATAAGCGGACTTCCTGTGCATGTAAGCGTTGTTTCGGAACAACAGCATGACGGTTCTCTCTTCTTTAAATAAGGGCTATTACAGTTCCAGCAGGAGGCCGGCGCTTCGGTTGAAGGATTTAATTTCATTTCATTTAAAAGGTTGTGGTAGGCTTCTGCGGTTGCCCTGGTTTCCAAAGCTATTGTACCGTCTGCTTTTGCATATAATTTCCCAACGTATTCAAATCCCGATTTCACAATCCCTTTTAATGATGATTTGTTTTCCGGAGCATGAATAATCCAAAACCGGTTTACATTGTCACCTTCATATTTCATGATGTATTGAAGTAACGCAGGATAAATACCTAAGCCGCGATATTCAGCAAGTGTTCTAAAATTCCATAAATACCTGTTTTTTTGCGGCAAGGTAAACTCATGGTTTAACTCTCCGATCTTTGCCTTCCTCCTTGCCATCCAACCGAAACCAGCAGGTTGATGGTTAATATATGCAACAAAAGCAAGGTGATCATTTAAAAGCCTTTCCGATACTTCCGGTATGGTGGTGTTTCCAAGTACAGACAGTAAAGTAGCATCTGTGCTCACTTCGATCTTCAATCCTGGAGGTATTTTTATTGAAGGAAGTTTATCTAAGTTGGAAATGGTATAAAGTGACATGGCAATTAGTTTTTGGTATGTTTTTATAAGATTTCAATAGCGCGCAGCTTAGTGCATATGACGATGAGTGCGTGTAGAATGAACGTATTCTTTTGTTCCGTCAATCACCTCGAAGTTCGCCATCATACCTGCCGCGTGATGCTCAAGTATATGACAATGGTACATCCATGTCCCTGGTCGGTTATCTGGCATCCATGCAATTTTCACTTTTGTTCTTGAAGTTAAGTTTATCGTATCCTTCCATGCTTTGTATTCCGGAGCTTTTCCATTCATCTCGAGGACCTGGAAGAAAAATCCGTGCAAATGAAAAGGATGATCCATCAGGCTCACGTTTTTGATCTCCCACACTTGCAATTCACCCACTTTTACCGGTTGATCATTCACATGCATGTTATTATTTACAAGAAAATCAAGACCATTTTTCAAGCTGGGACCTACCGAGAATTTTACTTTTCTGTTTGCAGGAGCATCTTGTGGTGCAAGCTGTTCAATTACCCTAAGCGTTTCCGGAATCACCGCAACTGAAGACTTAGCCTCAAGTACCTGCACTGTTGCAAATCTTTGCGTCTTAGGTCTTAAGAAAGTAGACCTGTTATACGACAATGCATCAACTCCAAATGTTTCACCTTCATCAAAAGGACCTACAACTATATCCAATCTTTCACCTGGTGTTATTAAAGCTTCTGTAACAGCTACCGGCTTTTCAATCAGTCCACCATCTGTACCTATTATTTTAAATGTTTTTCCGCCAAAGTATAACTTAAAGTACCTGGCACTTGATGAGTTAATGAACCGCCATCTTTCCACTTGCCCGGCATGAATGTTTATAACTGAATCTACCTTTCCATTAATTAAAAGCGTATCGCCTTGCCGTCCGTCATGCCTTTCAATTAGCCGCGGTAATGACCATGAAGGCTCTGTAAACTTAAGATCGTTAGCCAGTTTCATATCATCAATCATAATTACTTTCTCACCATCAAATACAGGATCCGTAATGTCTTCAACTACCAAGGCGCCATACATGCCTCTTTCTACCTGAACTGTTTCATTGTAATGAGAATGATACCAGAAACTCCCCGCATCAGGCACAACAAATCTGTACTCAAATTCTCCTCCCGGTTCAATCGGCTTTTGCACTCCGTCAGTTCCATCCATTGCTGCCGGTAGTCTTATACCGTGCCAATGGATGATTGTAGGCTCTGAAAGATTGTTTTTTTACTTTAACTACTAAAGTTTCTCCTTTTTTTGCTTTTAAAACAGGTCCCGGAAGTTGGTTATTAAAACCCCATGCCTTTACTGTTTTACCAGGAGCGATTTCCCAGTCAAATTCACTTGCTTCCAGTAGATATTCTACTGTTGTTGCTTGAGTTTGCATAATGTTGGTTTTAGTTTGTTTTAGTTTGGTAATACGAAACTACTATTGGTAGCAGGCGTTAGTGTTATACAATTATGGTTATGATTTACATGATTTTGAGATGGTCAAAAACTGCTGAACAATTATTTGAACTTAAATTTAGAAGTCGCTTTTACGTGTAATCATACCGAGGATAGTGGCTTGTCAGTTGATGCTTGTAGGAAAGTATGCTTAGCGGAAGGAAATGTTTGCACTTATCTGTACAATGCTAAACACTGAACAGATAGTACAAGAGTGCGACGCAACGGAGGTAAAATAGTAGCATTACTGTTTGGTCCATAAAAAATGTAGTCCGCATTCTTATGAAACTTCAATTATAGTTGAGGTTTTTCAATTTGCCTAGATCAGGCTTTCAAGATTCTATGTAACTGTCTTGCTGTTTTAAACCCGCATTTTGCAGCAATATATTCAATGGTATACTCGGGATTATTAAGCATTGTATTGGCAAACTCCCTACGTAGCTGTGTGTGATATTCTAATACAGTAGAACCCGTCATTTCTTTAAACACCCTGCTAAGATTTCTGGCGCTCATACCAACCAATGCAGCAAGATCTTCTATAGTGTTTTCTTTAGAAAGGTTGTCGATAAGGTAATCCTGTACCTGGTGTACCTGGGGGTTAATGTGATTTCGATAATCTAAATAAATGCTTTGCTGCTTATGCCTGCCACTTCTCCTGTGATAAACCACTAGTTCTCTTGCCACCTTATGAGTAAAAAGTGGTCCTTTAAGATTTTCAAGGATGCCTAATGCCAAATCAATTCCTGCACTAATTCCCGCACTTGTATAAACGTTGTTGCTTTTAATATATAAAATATCAGCAACCACTTTCGCATCCGGAAACTGCTGTTGTAGGGCTTTCACCCTTTTCCAATGTGTAGTGCATTCTGTGTTCTTTAATAAACCTGCGTGACCCAAAGCGAAAGCTCCATTGCAAATAGAACAAACAGTTATTTTATTTTCCGAACTATCCTTTAACCAGTTAAAAAACTCCCTTTCGGCTCTAAACGAAATGCTGTCAACATATTGCCAGTTCATGCCTGGAACAAAAACAAAGTCGCCATCCTTTAATTGAGCCTCTTTAAAATTTTGGACTTTATCGAATCCAAGTCCTGACGTAGAAGTTGGTTCCTTTTGATACGTGTAAAAGCGGATATCTGCTTCAAATCCGTAAGTTTTAGCTTCTGTAAAAACCTGGACAGGTCCTGCAAGATCCAGCAGTTCAACATTTGGGGGTACTATGAATGCTAATGTTATCATGAATAAAAAATTACCGACGCTTATTGTGCTGCATTATTTAAGACTTTCAATTTCCGATTTTGTAAAAACCTTTCTGAATCCAAAGTGATATATCTCAGTATCGTTGTAACGGACGGGATATGCGTTAATAAAAATCCACCCTTCTTTACCCATAAAGTTCAATGCATCAATAATGGTATTAAACTTCTCAAATCTGCCATCATATGTTTTAATCCTGGTATCTCTCCAGAAGCTCTTCTCTTCGCCGAAATCGATATCAATAGTAACCTTGTTGCTTAGGAGCCTTGGAGTGGCAATTACCTGGCAATACTGTTCAATCTTTGTAGTGTCAGTCTGAGCAAATGAGGCAGAAGTTGCGATAAGAAAATTAATTATAATAAATGACTTTTTCATTTTGTTAGTTGTTAGTTGTTAGTAATCTCATTATTGTCGGTGACTTCTAAGTTGTTAGCACCAGTGATAAATATTTTTACCGATGCAGCAATTACTGCTTCGAACTGTTACAAGTACAATTGTTACCACAATTGCAATTTTCACAGTTACAGTTCGCACTATTACATTTTTGTTTGTCTTTAGGAGTACTTTGACTGGCGTTTAATTTTGTTTTCATGATTTTGTATTTTTTATTAGCTTATGTTGTAAAAGTATATCGGTCTAAAAAGATTTATCGGACATTCATAGGTCAAAAACGGACATTCGAGAAGTTGAATTTACAAGTTCTAAAGGACGATTAAAAGCTCAAAAATTTAAACTTAGAAGAACGGGAGGTAGAAATTCAAAACGGCTTGTAGCTATTGCAGGACGGTTGAAAGCTTAAGAATTTAAACCCAGAGGGCACAGAGAAAATACACGCGGAGAAACACTGAGAAGGAATTTGAAACACTTGTAAGTTACTCCGTGACTCTCTGCGCAAATCCTCTGCGAACTCTGCGGTTAATAATATTAGTTATAATCCAGCATCAACTTTACGCAGTTCTTAAAATTCGTTCCATATAAAGTTGCAATCCTTTCAAGGCAAGTTTCAATAGGATATTGCTTCGATCCTGTGCTATATTTTATTATGCTGGTGTTGGTGAAAAACCTTTGTTCAGATGGATCGTCTGAAAGTTGTTTCATTATGTGGAGTTCATGCACGCGGTCTTCTTTTAAATTTCCTGACGGATAAAGGGTAAGTCCATACTTAGAGGTTATGTTTCTGCCACCCGTAGAAAAGGAATTTATTGATTTTGGAAAGGACCGGACATAAGTATCTAATACACTTGCTAATTCAAATTCATTTACACTGTCGGTAAGCATCACCCCAATTTTATAATTTCTCCTAAATAACATCTTTGATGCTATTTTAAGGATTGCATTTTTGTTCACAACCTTGCTTTGATGATCGATTTTAACATCAGCGTGAGGATATGCTACATCATGAAGAACTGTTTGCATTTTTTGTTCTCCAAACAATCTCCTTATTACGGTAAGGCTTCCTTCAACGGCATTTGAAACTCCCGCTGTACTATATAAGTTTCCACTTTCTGTAACGCTTACACCTTTTACCCAACCTGCTTTAGGAAATTGTTTCTGAAGTGTTTTATAATCAGAAGCATGGGTAGTTAATGGTTTTCCATCATAAAGTCCTGTAGCAGCAGCAGTTGCAGATCCATCACAAATAGACAATATAATATTTGCACCTGTGTAATGACTTTTTATCCAATTAACATTTGATGGTTTTGGAGGAGTCATTAAATGAATATTCAAATTAGGAATAACAATAACGTCAGGAACGATGTGTAGCGAATCTATTTCTGAAAAAGAGTAGTGCGGAAGTATGAAAAGGCTGTTTACTAATAGGATGGGAGCTTTTTTCTCCGATACTACAAACACGTTAGCTTTTTTAGTTGCATTAAATAAATAAAATGGCGCCATCAGATCAAACATCTCTGTCCCGTCATTGTCTGCAACTATAATTACTGTTTTTTTTCGTACTGTCGAATTTCGGCTTCGACCATGTAAAATTATTACTGCCCTTATAAACTTTAATCTTTTGCGCAAATACTTGTGGAAGGGCTAAGTACAGAACTAAGCCAAGGGCCAGTATGG
>Ga0181468_100211_pt1 | contig 11077 bp, 11 predicted proteins | sample InSIn1SAF170_2_FD_119080 | JGI IMG/M metagenome (GOLD analysis project Ga0181468, IMG submission 119080) | Clean room microbial communities from NASA Spacecraft Assembly Facility at Jet Propulsion Laboratory, Pasadena, California, USA -... ... | reverse complement strand
CATATTGTCTTGCCTCTCGGACGCAGATGACATCGAGCTATCCCGCAACTTGAGAGGGTTGAAGCCGTGTCGGTCGCGAAGAACTTTCGACAGTTGCAGATAAGTCCTGCCGTCTTGCGTACTCTGCAGTTTCTCTAAAATATGACGAGATAATCAGTACGCATAAGGGTATCTGAGTCCCATATACATACGCTCGACTGTGACCGCCAAACTTTCTGCAGACTCTCCTTCAGGATCGTCATTGTCGACACCGTACCCTGTTTGGTTTCGGACTTCGTCCGCGACCTTGCAGCACTTCTTGTATATGTCTAGGACCTATGCAGCCATCGAAGGTCAGAACCCCTAACCCTAAAGTATTGCACGCCATAACGACCTACTTTGGCGATGATTTTCTTGATGGGTCGCTTCGTCATTCCCTCTTCGTCAAGAATTCCTGCTATTGAAGCAAGCTGGTCCTGCCGGGCAGCAGCGCCACTGGTTCGGAATTGGAGAAGGTTGCCTTCGGTTCCCATCCACTCGACGATGATATCCAAGGCAGAGGGGCCGTTACTACCTCGGTGACCGTAATCGAGGTGCCAGTGCGGAGGCGGAACATTAGTTTCTCCGGCAATTTGAAAGGGTGTTTGGGTCGCTTCTTGAGTGGTGGTCGGTGATTCCGGAATCTCGGTGGCCCTTAGAAGAGCAATTCTGTTACCACCGCAAACGATGGCGCTTCAGCATCTCTGCCGAAGAAGAGAACAGGACCCGCGGTGCGCAACTCAGCTATTGCCCCCGCTTTCCCGCCTACCGCCCCCTCAGCCCCCGGGGCCGAACGGCGTGAACGAAAGACCAAAGGCTCCGTCCGAGACGATATTAGCAAGATAGTATCGGAAACTCTCATCGTTCAAATCGAAATGATGAGAGAGCGCGGCAAAAAGCAAGACGAACGTTATCAAAGACTTCAGCAACAAAAGGACGAGGATCGCCGAGCCTTGGAGCGTCTCGAGCCGGCAAGAGCTCAAGAGGCTCATAACATGGCTCGTCAGAAAGCCGCCATGGCTGAAGAAGTTCAAGCTCTCGCTCGAGAAGAAGCCGCCAGGGCCCAAGAGACACATCGAGCGGAGACACAGCGTCAAGAACAGATGCATCAACTCGCCCTCATCGAGCGTTTCGTTGCTATGTGTGAACGTGGCCTCGACCCCGATGCTGTCGGCCGAGTGGTTTTCAGGAAGGAAAAGTGGGATGAGGTTGGCTCCATCATGTTGGCGATGATCCGAAAAGGTCTCACCGGAATGGCACTTGAAGACAGCGGATTAAAGTCAGGTGGGGTGCACCCAGAGTTCGAAGTATAGATGGCATGTCATGTTGTTGTTGTACTAAGCTACCTCATAGCGTCACTCTCCATCCTTCCAACAGGATTGCTGTATAATAAGAATCCAATCAAAAGCATAGTATGTGTACATTGATCAGAACCCAGCTTCATTCGTATAAGGTCGTCGGTAGTCACTGACTTGGAAGCGATATCGTAACGCTTCCCGCATGTTCTCTCCTTGTTGATCTCTCCCCCTTGGTATATGCCGTCCCTCCGCGTCAGCATCATCTCCCGCCATCAACCTCCTGATTTCCCGCTCCTCCGTTTCCCATTCAGCTGTCAAAGCATCCATATCCATCTCTGCCCAGAAAGTGTCGTCGTTCAACTCGAGTGTCATATTGTGCAGGATGATGCAAGCGCGGATGTGGAGAAGGCACTGGCTGAATGTCTTGCGATTCGTGATCATGTATCGCAGACCCTTGAGACTCTGAAAACGACATTTGAGCATGCCGATGGCATGCTCAACCCGTACTCGCTGGCGAGAAAGCTCTTTGTTGAAGCGTTGGCGATCGGACAGAGGTATCGGACATCTTGCTATGCGTTCTTTGTATGCCGGCACGACAGTAGGGGTTGCAGCGAAGGCGGAGTCGGCAAGCAAACATTCCCCTTCGTTGAAGAAGCGCTCAGGTTCTCTGAGAATCTAGAGAAAAGGACATGCAGTCGCTGTAATGAGTAACCGGTGTGCTCTCTCAAGGACATACAGGAGTGTTTCTGAATACACGAGCATCATGCGCCGAACCTCCCCATCCCACGGAGTAGAAGTTGATCTTGTTTTCGTCATCGGTAACGAACAGGACATTGAGAGCGTATCGACCCTTGTGATTGTAAAAGTCTGCATTGCCCTTGTAGGCCGGCTTGATGTCCAGTGGGAGATGCGAGCCGTCCACGTAGCCGACACATTGTGGAAAGGCGGATTGCTGGCCGATTCGAGTTTTGATCATCTTGCGCCGGTCCTGATCTGGCCATTGGACCCAGTGATCCTGTATGCTGAGAAGGGCCACAATGACTCTCCGCATCCACATCACACCCGTTCCCTCTGTAATGCAAAGAAATTCAGTGTACCAAGTTGATCGCTGGTATCAGACGAGTCCTCTCACCGGCAATTCGAAAAGCATTTGCAACGGCACGAGTCCCCACGCTATTCCCCGAGTGTCCAAACCGTGATAGCGCCACCAGCAGTTGGTATTCTACGGGAGCCTGTGGGTTGCGCGAGTCGTTGAAGAAAATTGGGTCGTGTTTGATTTGGTCGAGGACGAACAGGAACCCATCGTAATCAAGGCGACACTACACAGATGATGATCAGCGACGTTGGAACTCAGAGCATGATGGCTGACACTTACCGTGTCTTTAAACCAATTGTTGTCACAACCAAAAAGACCCTCGATTCGCGTCGTTCGCTCCGCTGCCAGCTCTCTCCAGACAGGCCGTCCCTCCAGATATCGACGATTGGCCGTGGTGCGGCGCATCTCTTGCAGCACATCGATGGTCGCCTGTACCGCGAGAATAGACTGCAGCGCGTCTTGGGCGTCGTCCTGACGCTGTTCCCCCTCCTCCTCGTCGAGATCCATCTCGTCATCATCCTCGAAAAGCTCCTCGCCGGCATTGGAAAAGATTTGGGTAACGGTATAGAGCTGCAAGGCGGCGATGGCCTCGGCGAGCTCGTCGAGTACCCTTTGTCGTTCGGATATGTGTGGCATGTCGGGTGGAGAGGAGAACCGTTGACGGGTGGATTAGGAGCTCTGGCGTTCAATTGCTGTAGGGAATCAGGACTTGCTTTCGGATTGAAGCGGCGTCTAGCTAACTCACCGGACCCATGGCATGGAGTGGTCGAGTAGTTAGAGAGCGCGTCGCTTACAGATGACACACCCGTAGGTAGTAACCTTTGCGAAATCCTTCGAAGAGGTTTCCATACCCCCGGTGAGGAAGTTGCTGGTCACAAAACGTCACGCGGGGGCTCAAAGCTAAAGTCACGAAATGTGACAAAAAGGAACGCTAGAACAAACTAGTCACCAATAATTCGAGGTCATGGAAATTCAAATTTTGGCTGTGGAAAACCGTGACGATTTTTGTGACAAGAGGTCGCTTGTGAACTTTGAAACCCACGTATGTCACTCAAAGCTATTCTCTGATTGGCTCAATAATGTCATCAAGATACTATAAGACCTGAAACAGAGTATTATACATAGAAGAGACTCAAGCCAGCTATAAGTACAACATAATGGCAAATTTCTGATAACGAGTGAAAGTCAAGAAAAAGTATTATACAATAAAGGTGAAACTACTATAAAGAATAATTAAGGCTATTACAGACCTCACTGCACAAGGCAGCGTAGTTTGACACTGTCGACTGTGGGTGCTTCAGTTCTGGGTCTTCATACCGATTGGGAACCCGGACGCCTAAGCCTAGGGAGACTTCCCTATAATGGTCTTCTTCATCTGCGCTGCCAGCCTAATCGAGATCCCTTTCAAGTACCCTGTTGGCGCTTTTGCTTAGGTGGTGCATCAAGGACATATACCGCCCAACAAGCATCTCCACGTGAGGCCAACTCAAGTTACTTGAGGTGTTCTTGACTCGATCACCAAACGCCAGTGAAGAGCGAACGGCTTCAGCCTTTTTTCGACTCTCTCTTCTAACCCCGTTGACGACGAGACTCCAAAGGTGAATTTATGGACGGACCACTAGGCGCCGTTCCAACGCGGCTTCTTTTCCTGATGTCAGAACACGAGTTTTCACCCCGGATCACATCCCCCATGGTGACCTATTTCGTTACACATTTGAAAGCTGATAGCGTTGATTCTACGCCCTTAACTAGAGCAATTCAAGAAAGAACTGAAACCCGCAGATTCGAGTGCACGGAAGATGGACCAGTCAACTATGCCCTGGGTTTCATGATGTTTCGAGATCGACAACAGAGAAAGCTTTATAATCGATTCATGTATGTGCGACATTCATCTCAGGTATGCCGCGTTGTACTCCATCCTAGTCTCATTTCGCATGCACACGTTTTCACTGCAACTCGTTAGTTGATAGTTCACGTTTCTGCGGCATTCACCTCGCTTTCACCCTTACGACTGTCGGAATGGACGACCTTCATCGCACGTGACAGTCCTCAACCACACGTGACGGTTTAACTTTTCACTCTGTTTCCCGGTTATCACTCGTTACCGCTACTCATATAAAGCTTGCAGTATTGTTTAAACGCACAGGCATCGACCTGTTAGATTCAAGCATTATGTCTATACTTAAATCTAAATATCTATACTTAGATCTAACAGGTAAGTCTTCTTTCTATTATTTGTTTCTTTAACATATCTCTGACACCTGGTTTGATTTCAACAGTCTTGCCGAATCCCACAGGTAAGCTGTTCTAACAGCTACTTAGCTATATATAGTCATAAGCATTATATCTATACGCAATTCTAACAGTCTTGTTGAATCTGACATTTCGCTCCTGCTCTTTTCGAATTCTCCACAGAGGTGAGAAAGATGCAGGTTTCCTTTGTGTATGCGCGCCTTCCGAGATGCTCTTCAATGACAGGTGCGAGCTATATATGGAAGTTGAAGTGAACTCGCCTTGACTTCACTTGCGACGAAAACGATCAACGAGTTTAAATAATCTGGTTTCACTGAGCACTGAAATTGTAGCAACGTGTGTAACGCGTCCAGTATGCCTACTTTAGGCAAGTCTAAACCTGTCAGCCAGCTTTCCACAGAGATAATGGACAAAGCAACGACCACATCCAATTCAGATTTGTCCGCCATTAGGAGTCTGCAAAGTATATTGGATACAGTGTTCTGCAGTACACATCAGGAGGACTGCAGTCAGCAGCACGCCATTTCACTTGATCAAGAGGTCGAGGCAAGAGCAAGCTACACTGGCTGCGGTATTCTGGAGCGATCAACAGCAACTGATCCAACCACGGCCTCAACGAAGGTGATCGAAGAGAGCAGCTGGTTTCAAACCGAGTTTCTTCCCAATCTAGAATTGCATCTTGATCCACCCTTTTCTGGCATTGTAAGCAGGCTTGATGAACAGGTAGACTTTTTCTTCTGCACAGACATGAATGAGGAATGCCACCTCAAGTTGTTCTGGGCATTAAGGAATGGGGACTCGACAGAAGTACTTCTCTGGTTAATTGAGAGCTCAGATCAATGTCACTATTACCTATTCTATCCCGTCAATGCCAGCTGCACCACGCTAAATGACGCCATCAGGGTAAAAAAGTGTTTCAAGAAGGTCGTCGCAAAGGGTGATGATCTGGATGGTACGAAAGTCGCTGTTCAACGCGTGAAAGCCGACCTACAGTCTTTAGAACGCGAAAACAAATTTCGCAATGGACCAGCACGACCCTCCTGGCTCAAGACAAGTCATTTGACTGCGACTATGATGTCTATCGATAGTTTCCTGCACGGACGGAACCACTCAACCCAAGGACAAGCGTTCTCGCTTGGAACAGCGTCAGGGTCTCATTGAAACGTTGAGCTCGCACGCGCGGGCATAGCGATATCTTTGCTTTTCTTTTCTTCTTTTTACATTCACACTTTTCTGTGGCGAAATCAACCACCTTTTCGACAGGTGATACACTTCTACACTTGGCTTTAGGACTTTACTCCCTTTGCGTTCTGTTCTCCTGTTGCCGTCGGGTAGATAAAGCTGGCACCACATCTAGTTCCTCCCTGCTCATCCTGTTAGCCTCAAGTATTATATAAATACTCGAATTTACGCAGTGAATCTCTTCCATCCTAGTTGTCTCTTTGACATGTCTCCAATGTCGTCTTTCCCACATAAGACACGTCATGTACGACCTATCAGCAATCAATCACTTCCTCGCCTTCTCCGTCGTTTCCCTGTTTTCCTTTGCTTCCCATCAAATCTTCTGCCCACAGAGGATTTGCTTGGCCTCTGGGGGTTGCTACCACACACTTATCACATCATATTTCTGATCGATCTTTCGTGTCTGTGGTACACACTCCCAAGTTACCATATCTAGCACCTGCTTGATCCATTCAGTCTCATTGGATCTGGTAGGTAAGCTGTTGTAACAGCTATTACTTGGGTATATACAGTAAAGCATTCTAGTCATACTTGAAGGTAACAGTCTCATTGGATCTGACAGGTCATGGGCTCAGGTCTCTTACACGACTACAAGCGCACTTAGAACTACTTCAGGATGGCTTATATCGTTGTGTTAAGTGATACTATACATTATGTCATATAATACCAATCGATACAGTATAAGTTCTCAGGTGGGCTAGTCAAATAGTGTTATGCTTCACGACCGATTGTATCGTACAAGGTAAACACTAACAACTGAATGTAATAAGGTAGACCGCTAAGTAAAGCGAGTCTCACTATATTGCTCAGTCTTGTATTAGTGCAATCAAGGCGCTAGACAGGCGAAGTTAGGTAGGTCAAGCGTAATTCAATATACCATGGTGGCGAATATCACAACTGGATCTGGCTGTCTTATATAGATGTTCAAACTAGGTGGCGACAGCCGTCCTTTCCAAGGGCTCTTAAAGGGCTCCTTGGGAATACAACTTGTATCCATGACATAGGTTTCAATGTCAGTGACATAGGTTTCGATGTCACTGTTAAATCCCTGGGCTACAACCTATAAGAAAGCTGCAACTTGTTTCAATACATACCAGTTGTACAAGCCCTTGCGTATTGATTAGGTGACCAGGTCTGCTTAACTAATCCTAGCGGCTCGGAGCTACGCAGTAGTTATGTAATCTCACCTGTCTTAGCGACTTAGACCCTGCCAATGATACCAAGTGTCTGATGACGTTAGGCCGCGACCCCTTATACTGATACTAAAGTATTTGTTGGATCAAGCAACAAGTCTATGATGCTTGACCAAACAGGTGTATCGGGTCTAGACACCCTTCTATAAGCCTGAGCCTTATTCAGGAGCACAGGTGCGGTCAGCCTACAGGAAGTTTCGACAAACACTAACACGGACTTGGTCCTACGAACTCCGTCCTGAGAAGCTGACTTCCCCACAACAGTATTGCACTGATCACTGAATCTAATATTGCGTGTGATTTCTAACTGAATGTACAAGGGAGTGGCAAATTAGCATCGCTTTTGTATAGTTATTTAGCTACCGAGAAATACTAAGAACAAGCTATATAGTGTTACGACATAAGCAAGGGTCATTGAGGTGAACAGTGGCCGAACACGGGGCGCGCAGTGATCAGTAATCACCCGATGTCACTACAGTCACTTTATACTATTTTTAGATTAAAGGGACAAAGCTACTATAACAGGCTGAAACGGGCTATTGTACATAACAGGGGAGACAGCACAGCTACTGGTACAACAAGATAAGATTCTTGAAGAGGCTATTACATATGACCTATAAGCGGTAATACCTCTTATCATAGAGACCAGAGCGCGGGAGGGGGGCACTCAACAGGCACGAGTTGGCCAATTCCCCTTCGCAAGACTCCGACTCAAAAAGAGATACCTCTGAGCTGACATGGAGAGTTTACACAAGTGGCACAAGAACCTATTACAAACTGATTACGGTGTGAACGCCAAAATAATTATTGTCGCAGAAAGACAAAAAAGATCAACCCGATGCGGGGCTCGAACCCGCGACCGTACGATGCCTATCTTCCGAAGAAGCTAAGAGTCGTACGCTCTACCGACTGAGCTAACCAGGCTTGTTGATATTCAGAAAGGCATTTGCTACTCACAAAGCGTACGAGTAGACTGCCATTCAGCTGTCATTCAGATCTACCATTCTCCCTTTTCCCTGTCACTTGGCTTCGGGAAACGCCCTCCCCGTTACAGAACCACTCCTCTATTCACTAGTTGTCCAGGGTTATCTGCTGGGATGCTTGGCGCTGTTCTGTCGAGGTCTCAACTGGCAACACCAAAGAAGCTCCATTCCCATTCCCTCTTTACTAGAAATACAGCTTTAACAAGCTTTCCGCTCTTGTAGCCATATTCCCTGAACTTGTGGTGAATCCTATATGTGTGTAATGTGTTATAGGTCGGCCTGGAGATAGTTAATAAAGCTAGCTTAAAGCTGTATGAGCTTTCGCCAAGCTGGGCGCACGTGACCCCGATCGCCTGTATCCCAGCACTATAGCAACAACTTGACGATTCCCTCCCCCCATGTCCCCGCCCACTCAGCGCAACACACGGCGGCATGTCCAGTTTCGCCCCGTTGGCACCGACATTCCGGCACGGGGACGACGCGGCCCAGCTTGCGTCCCAGCAAGCGGCCGCACAAGCCGCCGACGCCGCGGCCTACATCGAGCCGAATGTCTTTACCGATGCCCAGATAGACGAGTACAAGGAGCAGGACAGGTACTTGCCGGTGAGCTGGGTTGTTCATCCCATAAAATGTTAATGCTGACCGTTTCGGCGTGCTAGATCGCCAATGTCGGTAGAATCATGAAGGCAGCGCTCCCGGATAACGCCAAAATCGCGAAAGAGGCCAAGGAGTGCGTGCAAGAATGCGTGTCCGAGTTCATTTCCTTTCTCGTGAGTTCCCGTGCCGTTACTACTTTACCAGCTAACCCGACTCTGCCCCGCGATCCTACCCCCAGAGCTCGGAAGCAGCGGAAAAGGTGCTCAACGACAAGAGGAAGACGATCAACGGCGAAGACATCCTGTACTCGATGACCTCGCTCGGGTTTGACAACTACGCAGAAGCCTGCAAAGTATATCTAGCGAAATACCGCAGTGTAGGTTTTGTCTTCCTATCCTTTCGAGCTACCACTCAGGCCTTTTCCTACAGCGGCAACTCAATCAAGAACCCTCCATCTCCCACCGCACCTCGCTAGCGCTAACAACCTCGCACCAAGCATCCCCTGACCGTGGTCTGTCCACACACACGGGCGGTTCCAGTCCCTCTGCAGAAGACGACGAACATTCGGACGCCGACGACCGGGGCGGCGATACCAGCAAATTGGCCAAGAAGGGGGGGTCCAAGGGCCAAGGCAAGAAACGCCCCGCGGCCTTGGGTGCAACTCCCGCTCCCTTTCACGGGGACCGGATCGCCGAGGAAGAGTCTGACGAAGCGGACGCACATGCGGGTAGCGGCGGTGGGAAACGTCGACGCGTCCTTGTTCCCCCGCTGCAGCATCAAGTGGCGCGACCTGGACCGGGACAAGCGCCGCCGGGGAGAAACACAGAGCGATGACTCACGGTCTTCTATTCCGAGTCCGACGTTGGGGGACCACGTAAGAGCACCTCGGAAGTGTCATGTAAACATTATCAAGTTGTAATGAGCAGCACTGTATCGATCTACTAACAACCAACCAAACCTCCCACAAGCGCTCCTGAGCTGCTAATCAAACACAATCTTCTTCGGCTTGGCCACTGCCGCACCGCCAGCCATCTCCTTCTCCTTGCGCATCCTCGCGGCCGCCCACGAAGGGTGCTCGGTCCCCGTCTTTGTCGTCGCAGGTTTCGGGGGATCCTTCCTCGGCTTGGCAAGTGCAGTCGATGGCGCTGCCGTCGTCGTCGTCGCGGTTGGTCGCGCACCCCATCCGGAATCCCTTACGTCCGTCGCTCCCGCACGCTTCGTCGTCGTCGGCGGCGGTCCACCCTTTACGCCCCACTTTGCGCCTCGACCACCGGTTTCCCCCATCTGACTCGCAAGGAAGCCTCTATCCTTCTCGAGCCGCACTCCTTCCTCTGCTTGCTTCTTGACATGATTCGCACCACTACCATATTTCTTCTCCCAGATCCTGTCCCGGTGCGCAGGATGTCAGCTTCTCTCCCCTCTCTAACCCCCGGAACGACGACTCACTTCCTCCTCTCCGCTTGACCCCTCCTATTCTTCCGTACGCTCTGCACTAACCCGCCCTTGCCACTCTTCTTATCCCTCCGCTCATCCTCATCCGGATCTGAATCGTAGTCGCCCATGGTGAACCCTGAGGCCAGGGTTGGGAGGAACATGCTCGAGCCTGCCTTTTGTTTTCCCCCTCCCCCTCCTGCTCCTACTGAAGGCGGTGGCGAAACCGCTGTCCGCCGTCTCTTCGCTGCAGGTCCGGAATCAAGGTGGTCCGAAGCGTAGTCCTCTTCTCTGATGACGTCTGATTCTGGATCCGATTCGTCATCTGTCGTCACGTCGTCGTCGTCGTCAAACGCATCACCATCACCATCTACGTCACCCGACTCCCATCCGGCCGCATCCGCCGCCGCGTTCTGTGCCGCTATATCGTCGTCGTCGTCGTCGTCGTTGTGTTTCACAGTCACGGCGGTCGATCGGGTTTTCTCGTCTTTTCCGTTCCTTTGCTCCGCCTTGTCCTTTGGCGCCAGCTTGACCTTTTTTGCCAAAGTCTTCAACTTGCCCCCCTGAACACCGACACACCGCCTCCCCGGTACCTTTACTCGACACCAACCGGTTCCGAGCTTTTCCCTCTGCGCTCGTCGCTTCCCCCATCGTCGTCCCGGCGGAAACGTCCGGGAAAAGGTCGTCAGGAAGCGGCAACAACGGGCGGATGAATGAATGTTTTTTGATTTTCAGTAAAAGGAGCGGGGCGAGGATGGTGTGTAGGTCGATTTTCTGCCGTCGCGTGGGCGGGCGTTGACAGGATATCAGTATTAGTGAATCGCATCGCACCATGAGAACGAGGGGACGAACCTTGAGAGCGTTCAACTGCCCTTCCATCTCCCTCAACTCTGCCTCTTTCCCCTCCCCACCCGCGCCCTCACCCATCTTCCCGCGCAGGAACCTAACCTTCTTGATCACCCGCTG
>Ga0181468_100142_pt2 | contig 11142 bp, 12 predicted proteins | sample InSIn1SAF170_2_FD_119080 | JGI IMG/M metagenome (GOLD analysis project Ga0181468, IMG submission 119080) | Clean room microbial communities from NASA Spacecraft Assembly Facility at Jet Propulsion Laboratory, Pasadena, California, USA -... ... | reverse complement strand
ACTTCTGATCCGTCGCATTAGCAACTGATCAGGCGGATAGCCACCCGGCATCGGTCGAGGCTCTGGTCGCGTTGACACCGGATATCATTGCGACGGGTTCAGAGGACGGGATGATCAGGGTCATGCAGGTCCATCCGAACAAGTTCCGTGAGTTTATCTCTCTCGCTCGAATGTAAGGAGACGGAATGCTGATGCGATTTTGTAGTCGGTGTTATTGCCACGCACGGCGAGATGCCGATTGAGCGTATGCGCCTCGACAGGAACGCCAAGTGGCTCGGGTCGGTGTCGCATGACGATACCCTCAAATTGACCGACGTTTCAGACTTGTTCGAGGACAGCGACGAAGAAGGCGGCGACGACGATCCCGTCAAGAATGACGCCGACGACGATGATGCCGCGAGTCAAACGACCGAGAAGCCCGGCGCGAGCGAGGACGACTCGGACGCAGAGATGACGGGCGCGGAGGATCCCGAGGTGGATGCGGATGGGGATACGGCGATGGAGGATGGGGATTCGGATGATTCGGATGCCGTGGCGGATCGCAAGGCGGCCAAGAGGGCTGCGCAGAGGCAGCGGAAAAAGGAGAAGCAGCGGGAGAGCAAGGTGGGGCTTTTTGTGCCCAAGGAGGAGAAGAAGGACGCAGGGAGTGGGTTCTTTGATGATTTGTAGGCTGGTGTCAGTTGTATAAATTTGCTTTGAGGATGACGTGCAGTTTCCTCGACCTGTCCGGCGTTGAGAGTCGGTTGCCACCAGTGGGAGAGATACTGTAGGGAGAGGAGATATTCCGAACGGCCGGCGGGTGCGCCCCGCTTTTGGTTCCGCACACGTACCTGTCTTCGTCATGTCGAACGGTGACAAGGTGCGATAGGCGATGACCATTCGACCGAGATTATTGAGTGCATTCCCGGTGCATCTTCGCTTACAGGAAGACGCATCGTACAAGTCTTGCAGTCCTTGATTCTCCGACGCGGATCTGTCGGTCTTGCGAATCTCGAGATCCCGACGTAGCCGAGAGGCCGAAGCGTGAGTGATCCGACAACGAGATCGTCACGATTCATGATCCATTCTGGGGATCTCTCCATCGCAATCTTTCGCTGAACTATTTGGTCTACAGGCACTTACCAACGAGGCAGTCCGTAACAGCAAACCTCGCCCAACACGTCATCGCAACGAGCAACAACACCTCTTATACCCGCTTATCAATCCACCTCGACGCCTCGAACCGCCGCGCCAATCAACTGCGGTACGATTTCCGAACGAATAGGAGCACAAACGCAGGACCAGCCTCGAGGTCTTCGACGACGACGTAGTGATTCCGGCGAAGCTGGTCCCGACGCAGAACAGAGAAAACGCGTAAAGACCGCGGTCCCGACGGCGAACGGCGAGATGAACGGGAACGGAACGACGGGGATCGGAGCCGGGGCTTCGTTGGCTGGCCGAATTCGGCGTGCAGAGTTTGATGGAGAGTGGATGTATGAAGAGGATGCTGTCAGCGCCGGGTTTGGAGGTGATGAAGATGTCAAGGGCAAGGGAAAGGCAAGGGACGGGGATGATGCTGATGAGAGTGAAAGTTTGAGAAAGAGTGGTGGGGAGCATGTCATGCCCGTCAAGAGGGAAGAATTCGTTCGGCTTGTCTTGCAAGCGTTGCGGGAAGTGGGATACAGGTATGTCCCTCGATACCTTCGCCGAATCATTCGCTCACACGTCCCAGTCAAACCGCCGAAGTACTGCGGGCGGAATCCGGGTTCGAAGAAGAAAACCAGACGGCCACCGCGCTTCGGAAGGCGATCCTCGGCGGACGATGGAGCGAGTCCATCACGCTTCTCGAATCCCTCGGCGTTGTCCAACCTGGTGATCGGCTCCCCCTGCGCAGGAAAAACTCGTTCACGACCTATGGAAAGCGACAGAGTGGCGACAACTCGGACGTGACGACGCCCGGGTCGACGCCTGTCACGATTGCACCGCAGGAAGGGATTCCGATCTCCGCCTCGGGACTGTCGCTTTCCCCCTCGACGGGGTTCGGCAAGGGCGGATTGACACCGTCCACTAGCATGGACACCGGTCGATCATCCTTTGCCGATGGCCTCGCAGACGACGACGGTGATCGACATTTCGAGCCCTCGGCCGAGGATAGTGTCGGCCGTCAGGCAATCTTCAAGATTTACGAGCAAAAATATTTTGAACTGTTGGAGCTGGAGCAGCAGAACCGGGCGTTGAGCGTGTTGCGGCATCAATTGGCACCGATAGCGGCCGAGTCGGATCGACTGCATGCGCTGTCGAGGTGAGTCCTTTGGAGGTGAAGGGAGTTTGGCTGATTTCTTGTTAGGTGTCTGTTCAAGGGAAAGGCGGCGTTGTATGAGGAGCACGGATGGGATGGTGCGCGTGGGAATTCGAGGATGAAGTTGTTGTATCAGTTACAAGGTATGTTCGTAGGCCGTTCAACCCGATGAGAAGCTGACAGCTAGAAAGACCTCGTCCCAACTGGGACAATCGTGCCTCCGAAACGCCTCGCGACGCTTTTCGACCAAGCACGGAAATACCAACAACTCGAATGCTCATATCACAACAACGAGCCGGCCATGTCCCTCCTCTCGGACCACTCTTGCAAGCGCGGATCGTTTCCGAGCGTACCGACGCATGTGCTAAGCGAGCATACGGATGAGGTATGGGTGTTGGAGTGGAGTCATGATGGTCGGTTCTTGGCCACTGGCGGACGAGACGGGCAGGTCGTCATTTGGGAAGTCGGTGTGAGTATTCGCCATTTTGTGAAAGCCGTGAGCTGATGTGCGCGTAGCCGTCGCCGGTTCGAAAGTGCGAAAAGATTGCGTCGCTTTCCGGACACAAGGATCCGATTAGCAGTATTGCGTATTCGCCAGATGACAGTCGTCTTGTTGTTACGTGCGAAAATACGTTCTATCTGTGGGATACAAAGGTGTGTGAATGATCAGATAGGGCGAGCGACGCTGACATTCGATGCAGTCTGGAACCTTGATCTTGACCCAAAACTCGGTGCACAAGGACACCATCACGGCCGTCAAGTGGTTGCCGGATCATCAGGGCTTCGTGACATCTTCTCATGACATGTCGTTGATCTACTGGGTATGTACGTTGTCCTATCTCGGCCGCGTGGGCTAATTTTCGCAGACATGGGGCGGAACACTACGATCCACCATCAACACTAGTCCCGTCCGCATCGAGAGTCTCATCGTGTGCCCCGCGCTCAATCGCCTTGTAGCGTCCGGCTTCATCTCCCTACCGGAACGCGCAAGCGGTGGACGTGCACCGACGGCTTCTCGAACACCTGATCAGAAGCCACCGCCCATCAATGGTCACGAACCGCCGACGCTGGTAACAGATAGCGAGTTCGAGCTTATGCAGAGGACATTGATTGTGTATGACCTAAATCGACCGGGCCTGGAGAAGAGGTGAGTCGCAGTCTCTGATGTTAACCGGGCTCTGATCGAGCTGTCTCAGTCGCCGACTGATTGGCGGGGAGGTGACGTGCATGGCGGTCACGCCGGATGAGAAGCAACTTCTGCTGAGTTTTGCACATTCGGTGAGTGGACTAGACATGTCTCGTACAACCGCTGACGGGATCGTGCAGGAGCTTCAACTCTGGCAGTTCAACGACGACACCTTGCAATTCGTGCGGAAATACACAGGTCATGTCCAGCGGGATGGCGTCTTGCTGCACAGCTGTTTCGCCGGTAACTCTCGCAATTACGTGATGAGCGCGAGCGAAGGTAGGCCTTGGCATCGCTTCTGATACACGCTCCGCTGAAATGTCTCCAGATGCGCATGTGTACGTCTGGAACAAGGAATCCGGTGGTCTGCTCGAAGTACTCGAGGGCCACAATGCCGCAGTGACCGATGTCGCGTGGAACCCTGTGTACCCGAATCTTTTCGCCTCGTGCAGTGATGATTACACAGTGTACGTGCTGGCCATGCCTGTATCATCGGTGCTGATATCTCTTCGATAGTCGCCTGTGGCAACCACCGAATGAAGAAGAAGGCCTCTTGGAGAAATGGGGAGACGGGGCGGGACGCAGAACGTCCGCTTTGCAACCAACGAGCACTCGGTCGCCTATCGCCATCGACGTGGATATGATCATCGCATAAGTCGAGGGAGCGCCGCGATAGCATTGCAGACTTTCAGCTAGTCTTAACGTTGTATATGAGCTTGCCGTGTAGACATTCATGAGTCCACATATTCTGTTCTAACAAAGGACTTCATCGCTCGGCACGGCGGCTATATCTCGATTCGGGCTCGCCCTGTGGGGGCGATTCAATCGGTATCTGCCTTGAATAACGCGACTGAATATCGGTGCTGGGTCCGCTGGGTCCAAACCTGAAGGTTGGAACCTATCACTATCGACAGCTATGTGATTCCTATTGGCCTTGATGGGGGGCTTCTTTGCCGTGAAGAACAGAGTTGTAATGATTCGATTGGGTCGGTTATGGCCGCAGATTGAGGGAATCTCTTTCACAGATAAGCGGTGCATAGCACGCTATACTGCATATTCACCTTTCGTAGGTTCCTGTCATGCACCATAGGGGCAGCTTCACATTGTCTATAGCGGCCCGTGATCAAAGGAGGTCCGGTTGCGGTTATTGGAAGTGGTGCAGCACTCGTGCCGAAGAGCGTAAGTCATTTCGACTGTATAAAGGCGGCGGCAGGCCGTGGGTCATTCTGCGTCACTTCTACAAACGCATCAACCTAGTGCGTATCGAATCTTGAACGGCCGATGAGCTCCCCTTCCATCGCTGTCGCGAGAGAGCTTGATAGCTCAAGTCCCGTCCACATCAACGACGAAGCAAAACAATGCGGATCAGAGACTCCATCGGAACCTGGCGAGACTATTTTAGTCTCCACGACATCATCAGTTCCGAGTTCACCTTTGCTGGAAGGTTGCCTTTCGAACGTCATGCCCTTCGATGAACTCTTGAGTGCTCAACTTCCGGATCCGTTGCGTCTCGGCGGAGATGAAGTATATGCGACAATGGACGGGCCCGTTTCGTTTGACGTGGCGATCCAAATGCAGAGGCTTTCCATAAGAATGCCAAACCCTAACATGAAGAGATATTGGCAGCCACTTGGCACCCTAGAGCGAAGCCGCAGGGGTACCTCTCGCCCCGGTGCTTGTCGAAAGCGACCAACAGGAGACGACCGACGCCGCCGGATCTGAAATCGGCTCGCGACCAGCAAGTGAAACAGGCGACACATGTTTGAGATCATCCGCCCCCGATATTATCGCCTCCCAAGACTGATTGATGGCCTCTGACTTGACTGCCAGGGGAAATCGTCTGACGGATTCGCGAACACGCGGGTGGAAGATGTATATGTTCATGTGTTGAATTTTCGTTCGATCTGTGGCGACTGACATTGTTCCGCTCTACACGCTGTTCCCCATGTAGGGCGTCATTCCTGATGCGCCCTCCATCTTGTTCCCAAGCTGAATATCCTCTACGCCGGGCCATATCATGGTGCCCAAACCGAACGGATCTAGGTTGGTCGGCCAAGCGGCGAAATCGGAATGCAGCATACCTTGAAGGAATTCGGGTAAAGGTTGTGCTGCGCTGTCTGGTGGCCATGCCGAATTGCTTATATGATAGGGCGCTTGTGGCGAGTCGGCGCTGGGTGTTGGCGTTTCCACCAGCGCATTGACTGCCGTGTCGAATCTCGGCAGCAGAGAAGTCATGGAAGGATGGCCGGCTCGAAGGCGTTTACCGACGTATTGCAACGTGTTTTGCGTCAGAGTGAATGTATCGCTTGACATTCCGACTAGATTGAAGCTCCGAGCCATTCCAAGGGGCAGGAACGTGAGGTCGAGGAAGTAGTGGGGAATGACGTCGAAGCTGATCTTGACGGCCGCGATTCGCTCCAGGAGATCTGCCGCGCAAGCGATGAGGCCTTGTCCAGCACGGCTTATCAGCGGCATGAGGAATTCGGGGCCGAGCGGTGACGGCAGATCGTGAATGACGAGGGACATCTTCATGCACAGGCAGAATTGTACATAGTAGGAACTGGTGAGAAGTTCCTCCATGGATTTGACTGCACAGTGTCAGCGAATACCAGCCAGCGGAAGGCGGACTTACGAGAAGACGACCGATGATCCGCCCTCCAGATGGTAAATCTCGAGTACGCCGCTTCCAGGCGCTGAACACCCTCTTCGTAATCCACCGAATTGTACGGTCTGACTAGATTTACTGAATATTTTCGGAACAGCGGACCCAACGGCGAGATAATTTCAAGCAGCGCTGATTCGGCAAACAGGTGCTCGAGGACATATGATCCGGTTTCCCGCACAAACGAAGATGATACTGAGTCGTTAATGGCGCGATCGGTTGATGCGCCACTATTGAATCCCACTGACTTGAGAAGGCTTGCCCTGCGAGGTTTTAGCAAAGGCGCAAGCGCTGAAGCCCGCTGCTTACCATTTATAACGATGTGCTATGGCATACCACTGTCAAGCCTTGAGTGCAGTCCAGCAACGAATCTCTAAGCACTCACGAGGCACGCATCATCCAACAAGCTCCTGTTCCAATCATGCTGCATATCTGCCGCCTTCAGCGTCGGTAACCGAGAAACCTTCAAATCCAGGCACATGTTCTTGGCGATATCGTAGGCCGACACGGCTGCGCGGAAGGGATCCGGTGACGCAAAGGGCGCTTCGTAGCGACGGTTCGGGCAATAGCTGAGTATCAAGAGTGCGCGCAGTATATCTCGATTTGGTTCGGCGGTTTGGATGGCGAGGAGATTGTCTTGAATACATTGATATATTTGGAGACACTGCTGGCGAGCGAGTGCTGGCTTTCGGCTTCCGGCTGCGACGTGATGGACTATGGCGGCCCGAACAAACGGTTGTTCCGGGAGTCGTCGAGGATCGCATCCGAAGAGGTACTCGGCTACCGGCAGCAGACGCCCAAAGTCCTCCTTGAAGCTGATACGCAGTCAGACAATGTGCACGAAAGCGGTGATGGACTCACTGGCTATAAATACATTGCATCTCCATCATCGAAACGATCCCCGACTCGACCGGATCGTGAAACCCATTGGACACCGGTACGCCCTTGCATATCTGGGCAAGCCGCGCAAGGGAACAGTGTTTCGGTGTTTCCAGCGCGAGCTGCGTCCAATCCAAGCTGGCCGGGCGAGCGGATAGTCCAATGTCCGCGGCCTTCTCCTTTCCTTTGTCGGTACCGAGATACTGGTCGTAGTCGCGCTTGCTTCGAGGCTGGTCCGCCAGGGCTCGCTTGTTGAGCCGGGCAAGTTCGGCAATCGCTTCTTCTATTCTCTGCAGACGGTGTGAATCGCTGACGGGCGGAGGAGTTTGCCGTGCTTCGGCGAACTGCGAAGGATGTGCGAGCGAGATGTCGGGCCCTTGATGCAGGAGAGAGCATGGTGTCTTTAGAACGACGCAGCGACGACAACCTGTTGAAAGGATGAGTCGAGCTGCGGGCCATGATCAAACAACCCACCTTCCTCGGTGACCAATTCACACCTGGACTTGCGTTTCTGGCATTGGTCGCAAGCTATGACCTGATAGCGTGCCATCAGCTCCAGCGCCTGCTTCTGTATCGTCGACTGACCTGCTTGTTGCGTTTCTTCGGCCGATCCTGCTTGAAGGAGTGACTTCAGCTTGACCGAACGTGAAGGTGGAATGAATGACTCACATCTAAGCTCTGACTAGAAGGGCCCCCGCCTTCAACCTGCCTGCCGCGTTCGCTATCGGCCATGATCTTTAAGTTAACGGATGACGAAATCTCGAGTCCTCAGGAGTGACGGGCGGGTCAAGCAAATCGGCTGTTTTGACACGGAGCTCAGCTCATCGCGTCGAAGATTTCCAGGCAAGACCGGGCACGGTTGTCTCTGTCTTGCGGCCCGTGATCCGACCCGAAGGAGTATGGGGCTGCACAGCTGGCTGCACGCACAGCCAGTGAGTAACGCACTCATTTCGAAACGTCTTGCGACTCCGACGGTGACTCACTTTCTCCGTCCGAGATCGTTCTTGCCACGTGAGTTTCCGTTACGCCGACGGCGAACCTCCGGAGGCGATGGTTTGGTTCCGCTGGTGAGATCTTGCTCAAACCAAGACGAGCTCAACGCTTGCAATGGAGGGATGAAAGCTGACGGAAAGAGACACCATCGGATCGCCTGCGGGGACCACTTCTGCAAAGAAAAGTCGGTACGAGATCGCTGAACACTAGCCAGCCATGGCAGGAGAATCTTCTCGCGAAGCACCGCTATATAACGGGTCGAGACAGAATGTCTTCAGCCTTCCGTCTGTTATGGACATACCTTTCAAAGCACGAACAGACCGACTATCATTAACCTCGGCAATCCTACGACACAATGGCAGGCCCCAACGTCACTGATCCCGACCAACAAGGCATGTGAGTAAGAGCTGAACTATCCCTTGACTGTAACTCACTCACGGTGGCATCTTCAGTTTCGGCTTCATCCCCAATTTGGGACTGGGTGTAGCAGGGCTGATTTTGTACGCAATTCCGATGTTCATCTTCATCGCAAGTAAGCCGATTTTCAGTATGCGAAACCCTTCCCCTTCCCCTTGTCTCACCTTGAAACTTGTTTCGCAGATTGGTTCCGATACGGCCGTCAACGGTATATGCTCGCTTTGACGCTGGGCTCGTTTTTCATGGTTGTCGGATGGGGATGTCGTGTCGCTTGGCATTACAAGCCGGGGAGTACGAGTGTATACATCCCGCAAACATTGGTGAGCACGGTCGTCGGCGCATTCGTTCCCGGCTAACGTCCTTCTTGACAGTTCATCCTCCTCTCGCCCTGCGCTTTCATCGCCAACAACTACATCATCCTGCCTCGTCTTGCAACGCATCTGGGAGAAGAGCGTTGCCTGTTCATCAAGTCTCGAATCATCGTCCGGCTCTTTGTGTGGAGTGATGTGGTCACTTTCCTCTTTCAAGCTGCGGGCGGTGGCATGGCGTCTGCGGGAGGAAGCATAGCAACCACGGGAGAAAAGGTGAGCTAATCATAGAGATAAGTCGACGCATCGACTGACCACCCTCAGATCTCGCTGGTGGGACTGGTCGCCCAAGCGTGTAGCTTTGGCCTCTTTACCATCCTCCTTCTCGTGTTCGGCTTCAAGATGTAAGTTTTGATTTCCGCTACCAGCAATAAATACTCACCTCTACCGCATAGTCGCAAGACGTCGCCCGAGAAATGGCATCAGGCGGTACACGAGCGCAAGACCGGCCCGAAGTTTGCATGGCGAAGTGATTGGACGTTGCTGTATGGTATCTTGCTGTTGACTTGCGTCGGCTACCTTGTAAGTATCGACTGTCGTGTTCGCAAGCCACAACTGACCCGGAACTCCAGGTCCGATCCGTCTTCCGTATTGCCGAGTACGCTCAAGGCTACTTTGGCTACCTCGCCACGCACGAAGGATACTTTTACGCCCTCGACGCCCTTCCCATCTTTCTCTGCATCGCATGCTTCACCGTCTTTTGGCCGCCCATCATCTTCGATCATATCGACGAGCACCATGAGTATCCGTTGGAGGTGCGGACGAGTTCGGCGACAAGTATGGAGGGGATGATTAAGGCGTGATTAAGGATGAAAATACTGCCTGGGAATGGTCGTGCATGTACTTCTAGACTGACATATACCCTAACTATAGACAACACGGATGGTGTTACACTAAAGTAACTTGAAGTGCGATGACTCCTTCTCAGCCTTGAATAGCTTTGGTAACCGTGTCATATACCCTCCGCTTGAAGTCATTCGCCGCATCCACACATCGCTAAAGAACATATGATCGACTGCAGTTCGAACGAGGCACCGTGAACAACTTACCTCGCAGACGCCATATAGGAGGGGCGCTGATTCTGTGTCAAAGTACACTTCGTCGATCTCGATCACGCGGCCTACCTTGTCAACGCTCTTGGGCTTGACGACGCATAGCGGCAGAAAACCAAAGCGAGCACTGTCTCGATTGCAGGCACAACACAGGACTGGCCGCGAAGTAGAGGTTAGCCTATGTAACGAGTTGGATTTCCCAACAGCGTTGCTTTGGCAATTGGCTCCAGAGGTGACGTACGATTCTCAGGAATGGTACAGTTCTTCAGGTCTTTCTCTAGGCATCTCTGATGTGGCTCCTGGAACCTCCCACCTGCCTGGTTGAACAGCAACAGCCACCAGCGTTGATCTCGCGTCAGAATACCTTCCAGAGTGTAACACATGCTTCTGGTGAGCGGATTTGAGGTGATCGCTGGTAGACTGTCCACGCGATAGGGCTTTCTGTCCCGTACCGGAAGCGTCGTGCCGGAAGGGAGACCAGGGTGCTCTGCTCGAGATTGGTAGCTTGTAGCTTCAAGAGAACCCGCAACAGGTAAACTGCCACGGCTATCAGCCCCTCGAACAGAGTAGTAGGTGCCGCGGTTCTGTCCTCCCAAGTAGAACAAGTTCAAGAAACGCGAAAGTCGCCAATTGTGGTCAGATCCCTGACATCTATTGATACCCTCGGAGGACTCCCAACTGATAGGCGCATTTACAGTTACGACGTAGCCAGAATTCGGTTGAGATCGCCTGATGCGTCTCGTCTCCTCGGTCGGCCAAACACTGCTATCATACTGGAAACTTGAGCCATAAGGATAACTCGTCGACTTATGGTGAGAGAGCAGTATTCAATGCAACGAAAGAGTTCTGGTTCAGCCATGCAGTCCTCATTTGGCCGATTGAGGGGAGCAACAAGGCTGCTTACATTTCTCATGCTGACTTTACCTGGAACCTCTGACTACTAGTGTTGCGCTTGAGGAACAACGGGAAGGGGAAGTCGCCGATTCAGGACTGCTGCCAAAAAGGGATGATGCATGCAATCCATACCGGTATAGCATTATATCGGTAATCTCTCAACGTCATAAGTAAACGTCATAAGTACAAGTTACATGAGCGAACCATCGCGAAAGATTCAGAATGCGACAACGATTTCTGTTGAAAGGAGCTCAAGACGTGGATCGAGCAGATTGACCGACTTGTCGTCGTCAACACATGCGACTCTCAGTGATGTCACAACTGTGATATCCTTTGTTGCGTTTCTAACCACGATGAGCTTGTCTGCAAAGGCCACACCTCATCGTTACAATATACCTACATCGATATCTCTT
>Ga0181468_100208_pt1 | contig 11172 bp, 9 predicted proteins | sample InSIn1SAF170_2_FD_119080 | JGI IMG/M metagenome (GOLD analysis project Ga0181468, IMG submission 119080) | Clean room microbial communities from NASA Spacecraft Assembly Facility at Jet Propulsion Laboratory, Pasadena, California, USA -... ... | reverse complement strand
CCAGCATTAGAATTGTGAAAAAGTATGAGCTACTCGACCATCCATCCATCCAGCCAGCCATGTCTCTGAAGTTCTGGCAGCTGTTTAGAATCTATCCGGGGCAGTTATTCCAATGATCCCACCCACTTAGTCTTCCTGGCTTCAGCAATTGGTAAGGGCAGCCCTCCCTCCATGGACTAGGGTGATAAGGGAGTAATAAAGTAAGGGTAAGGTTGGATAATCCCGTCCTGTCCTGATAAGAGAAGGGTAATGAGATGGGTTGGTTAATAGCAGTACCGACTAAGCGATTCATTAATCAAGTAGTATAGAGGGCTAACAGGTATAGGTATTCAGGTGGGAGGTTATGTGGAACCAAGGTAGGGAGTTCTCCTCATAATGCCTCCCCTACCTACGTATTCCTGGCAGAAGAAATGGTGCCCGGGTTTATAAGGGATAAAGGCACTTCCCCTCCCTCCATATCCTAAGTAGGTTGAAGCATAAGATCTGGTAGAACAGGACCAACCTTTCCCTCTTACTCACTTACCCTACTTTGTGATGCCCAAACCTCGTGCTGAATGAATGTGGGGTAGGCACTTTCAACTTGACTACTCTTTATATGCCTACTTGCTTTACTTTATTTCCGGCAGCAGCAACCAACTCAACTCACCACCTGGCGTACGTATTAACTCACCTTTAGAGACTGGCTCCATGACCTTCCTTATCGCATTTTGGTGGGTCACTCGATTAGCTGCTTCCTTCCTTATTACAAGGGGACTTCCTTGCACTAGGAAGCGCAAGCCCCTCCGGGACCTTGCCGGCAACTTCTCTATTATCGTACGGGTTCCGACATTGGTAGGCAAGCACCCGAACTCTCTATAGGGTTCCTTTCCCTCTAGTCAATTTACAATAGTACTTCATGATTCTTGGGCACGCCTTTCCAATAAAAGAAAAGAAAAGGAGGCCCGGAGGGACGGAGTCACTCACTATTCATATGGTGAGGGGTCACTCACTCATTCCGACCTTAGTTACTTATTTGAGAGGGGCCACCCAATAAGCATCAAGGAAGGCAGTAATTACACCAGAAAATGCATATATTATATATGTCATTTGATCTTATATATGTTAACATCTATTTGAAAAGGCGGAACCACCCTGAATGTTGGGGGAGGTGGGTCGAGTAGGGAGTCTCGAGTAGAGATAGAGGGTAGGGATAGAGGGTAAGGATATCTGCTCTTCCCTGTATGAGTGTAGTGCCCGCTTCAATAAAGGCAAAGTTGGGTGTGCGCTGTGCTCTGGTCTGGGATGAACAACTATAACTATAGTGAGTGGATTCATTATACGTTATATGAGGGGATGAGGAAGAGTCTGCTCCTTCGGCTTTGATGCGCCTCGGCCAACCAATAAAGAATATTCCCCATAGGACGGCTGGAGAACGTAGAGGTGGATTTAGGCATAAACCACCGCATCGTTATATAATGCAATTACCTGATCTACCCTAGTGATGGAATAGGGCGACATGAAGGTCTCACTCCCAATCAATGGGTAAGTGACTGGGTTCTCTTCCTTGGTACCGCATCGTATTATAATAAAATAGATCAATATGACTTCTGTCTCTCTAAGGAATGGTTCATCGGTCGGGGTACAATGGTGAGTTAACGGGGGTATGGAACTGGATCTGCGACTAAGGGCTTTGGAACTACACCTGCCTCTGATGCTGCTACCTTTGCTGCTGGATCCGCTACCATTGGCTGGCTGGCACTCGAACGGAATCCAGGACTGGAAATGGGGCTGGAACTAGGCGAGATGCTAATGCTTCATCTAATTATCCCACCCTTATTGCCTGCCCGCTTCAACAGGCTCTCGAACGGGGTCCACCTATGCCTCCATTTCTGATGGGTAAACCGGGCCACTGCTTCTTCCTTTGCTATGGGTGCTTAAACGTCTGGTGAAACTGGGCAGGCGCTGCCAATGAATTACTAATCGTATCAAGTTCTAATATGAATTCATAGTTCGGAATCAACGTATTGAAGCAGCCTTGAGCGATATATAAGTGAACGGGTGGGGATGCTACTGAAACTCAAACTGGATCGACTGAGTAAACTGATTCAATGGGGCTCGGTTAACTGGATCAACTGAGTCAAGTTGAATGAGATCTGCTGCTATTGGTACTCGATCTGGCTCAGACGCCGGAACAAAGCTTCTAGTAGCATCATAGTAAGTTAGAACACTCTTTCGAACCGGGTATGTTACGGGATATGGAACTGGATTTACTGCTGATAGCTTTGCAATGAGATCTGCTACTTCCACTACTGTTTATTAGTCAATGAGGTAAACTACCTAGGTGGCACTATAAACCCCCTATTCCTAGCTACAGACTGATCAAAGCAGCGCCTTTCATCATTCCATCCATCTCATTCTTGTTTCGCTCAAGGCTGCAGGGAAGCACCCCAATTTCGAGTGGTGAAGGATCTGCCTTTAGCTCCGTGGCCCTAACTGCCCTTGTTACTGGTGCATCTGCTTGTTCGGATGCTGGTAAGAAACTGCCTTTGGTTTTGGATTCATTTCACCCGGTCCTGCTCCTGCTACCCTTGCTTTAGCTTCCTTTATCTATGCTCGCTGGTGGTTCTAGGTCAACAAGGTCAATCTCCTTTCCTGCTGCTATCTTTACTGCTCCCGTTTCAAGCGTTGCTACGGGTCTCGATCTCGATCCAGAAGGGCTGCTACGGGCTATCGAACTAAGGGACGGAGTCACTCACTATTCATATGGTGAGGGATCTTACTCTGCTGCCTACTATGCCCCTATCTATGTCCCTGTTACTTAATAATAATCTGCAGCTAGTATAGAATCTGGATCTGCCTGAACTTCTGCGACTAAAGCTGTCTTGGCCTGCTGCTATGCCTTGTCCTTCCCTGTCATGTGTTTACAGATAAGATGGATATATAGGGGTTCACTCTTTCTTACATTCGCGGTGAAACCTTCTCGGAAGTGCATTAGTCATCTCCTGTAGCCGGTCTTCATTTGCTGTGCGAACAAAAAGCTATGGGTCATAGGCCACAAAGCTGGGCAGGTTTATGGTGCTCTCCGGTCATTGTATGAGCGAAATCCATCAGTAGTTGGAAAAGCAACAGAGTCAACATCCTTTCGATTAGTTACAGAGCCAATTTCATATCCAGTAGCATAACTCCCCGGTAGGGATAATTTATAAGTAGTAGCATGGATGGACGGGTAAAGTAGTGAGATAAGACAGGAGCAAAGCCAGCATCCTTATTGGTAGGGACAGATCCAAGCGTGGATAAACATCCGGGCACAAAGACGGATCCAGCCCCAGGTGAGTTTGACCGGGTTATAGCTTCTCCACCGGCGGCATCTTGTCCAGAAGGAGCAACAGAGGCAAAGACATTGAAAGCAGAGGCTAGGGCAGAGCCAGTTGATTGAGTTGAACCAATCGAAGTTGACCGAGAACCCATTTCAGTTTACCCATAGGCAGGGGCCATAGAGGCGGGGGGTCGAAGTTAAGGCAGAGTCAGGAGTCTCAAAGCAAGCATCAATAAGGGCGTGGGCATCCCCTCGCTTGGTTCCAGCGTTTTCTCTACCCCGGCACCGTGAATAATTCCGGGAGTAATACGATCAACATCCACCAAGCTAGGGGTACGGATCTACACTGATATAGCTCTGCCATTCCACCGACCCATTCAACCAAGACACTGGGATCAAGCAATCAACAGGATAATATCCACCATGCAGCTGAAGAACCAATTGACCGAGAAGCAGATCCGGTTCCATATCGGGATCAATACCCAGTTATGGTTCAAGCAGCAGAGAAGGTGATAGCAGCGGGAAAGGAAGCAGCATTATAAGCAGCATAGCCTATTGAAGTTCGAGATATGGAACTGAACGAACCTATAGATAGATACACACAGGACCTTTTCGCGCATTATATTCATATATATATGGATATGGCCTTACGGATGGCCTTACGGATGCTTTGTATGAGTCTGCCCCTTTACTTACCTTTGGCGGCCCCCTAAACCCTTCCCCTCCGGTTGGGGCTTGCACTTGATGCTATTATTACTTATATAAGATTATAGAAGATTAGGGCAGTTATGTCTATGCCCATGGATGTAGGTCAGTTAGTAGCTTGGCTTGGCTGTTCGATGGAGGAGTCAACAAGGCTTTATCCATGTATTGGGGTGGGGGCAAGTCAGTCTTCTTCCCCGAACCATTCATAAGTAGAACAAGGTGCGGCAACCCTCTATGGGCTGAACCCCAATATAATAGTAGAAGGAGTTCCGTGGACAACCCTTTAGCAGGATACCCATCCTTCCTTCGCCCCCCCACCCAATAAGTAAATTGAAATTCATTGCTTGCTTGACGTTAGGAAAGCAAGGAACGTAGTCGCTTGCTCGACAAAAGGAGAGCAAGGGTGAGCAAGCGAACTCTCGACAAGGGGGAGAGGGACAAAGCATCAAACCTCCGCCAAGCACGAAATGAATTCATACACGAACTTACACTTAGTAGTTACTTATTATGGATGGTGGGATTGTCAATTCCCCGAATACTCCTCTCCTTATCAGTCGAGCCGGGTCGAGCAACTAAAGTTTCAATTTACTTATTGGGCTCAAATAAGTAACCAAAGAGCGGTTCAATTTACTTATTAGGTGGCGTAACCAAAGAGCGAATAAATTACCTCTCCCCTGCCGGTTCAATTTACTTATTAGGTGCCCCTCTCAAATAAGTAACTAGCGGTGGTCGAGCGAATAAATTACCTCTCCCCTGCCGGTTCAATTTACTTATTAGGTGGCGTAACCAAAGAGCGAATAAATTACCTCTCCCCTGCCGGTTCAATTTACTTATTAGGTGGCGTAACCAAAGAGCGAATAAATTACCTCTCCCCTGCCGGTTCAATTTACTTATTAGGTGGCGTAACCAAAGAGCAACTAAAGTTCCTTGCTTTCCTAACGTCAAGCAAGCACTACGTTCCTTGCACTAGGAAGCGCAAGCCCCTCCGGGACCTTGTTGCCTGCCTTACTTTTGATACCCCCGATTAGGTATGACATGGTGGGACAAAGGGAGGGAGGAGCTGGGTGGATGGATTATGGATGCAATTGCTCTGCTTGGCTGGAAGGTCTTATTGTTGGTACATCAGAGTGAGAGTGCCCGGATGGGTGAGTAGCCCACATAGGATAGAATTGAATAGGAGAGGGAGGAGCGGAACCACCAGCCAGGAAGACCCAAGAAGCCAGGAGCACATGCATGCTATTACCACACTCCCTTGCCCCTTACTCTTTCACTTACTGAACTTAGAGACCTGGATGGAGCTCCCAGCCAGGAATCACGAGCGTAGTTACTCACTCGGATCTACAGAACTTACCTTCACAGCAAGCAGCTTATGGAATTTGAATCGGTTCATTAGACCTTAGAAGCCCCCGGTTTATGGGATACTGAGTACAACTAGATCTTCAGCCCTAGACCTGGCTGGAATCATAGCTGGCATGTTTCTAGTCACCGGTATACCTTAAAAGCTGCTAATGGGATCGTGGGATGGAATTTGGAAATACAATGGCAATGGGCATTGGGCTGGGTCATTAGCCCTTACCTTACACCTTGTAGAAACCTCACTATAACTCCCGTAACTCAATGCCTACAGATAACCTTCTCTTTAGACAGCCAGGATGGAATAGCACTAGAGTACGGACGGCACTATGACTTGACTATGAACTCTTTATACCCTTGCCCTGCCTTATTATGAATTTGGGTACCGCTGATAAAGAAACTTACGGGTACTATGGAGGGAGCCTTATCCATTACTTACTTTATCTTAGAAGCACCAAATGGGATAGGCAATGAATTGAGAGGGTTTACCTTTACCAGAGAGATCTTGTGTGGAACTCCCCCGGATAGATTATAAACAACCAGAACTTATGATACATGGACATGGCTAGATGGATTGTAGAGTTGCCGAGGACTCATAGTTTAGTTGCATGCTCCTGCGGGGATGGATGGGAGGCGAGGAAGAACCTGCTTAAATGCTATCATGAATATACTTTTCTAAAGAGAAATGCTAGTTCGACACCGTGGTGAATTATGTCTCGACCCATGTCAACCACGCGTTTGCTATATTATATAGATATATAATCGCCTCTGATAAGCTTTTTCGAATCAACGGAACAAACCCATCGGCATTACTTTTATATCTTGCTTCAGGGAAAGGGACGGAGTGAAATGCTTCCTATATTTTATATACGTAATTACGATGCGGCAGAAAAGCGAGTGGGCACCTTGCTTGGTTTTACCCGTACTACTTCGGGCGGGCAAACACACTAGGAACTCATACTTCTTAGGTCGGTCGGGCCAGTTAGTTAATTAATTACCTTATACTGCGGCTCCGCTAGCCAGTTACCTAAAGAGAAATTTGAGTTCATGTGAGTTCTCGACCTCGATGGGGAATATGCTTTGGACCCCTCTCAACACGAGGCGCGTAGCGACGGAATGGATGGGATGAAGGGCATGGAATCACCCAGAGTCACCCAACCCCTTCAGTTTTGAATTGGCAGCAGCACATGCTAGAATAAACTACCTTGCCCCTTTCTTTCACTTGCCAGAGCTAGACCTACCTGGAGCCATAGAACTGAAAGAATCACCTAGCTAATGTGAGTCAGGAATCTTTAGCCTTAGAAGCAAGCCCCGGGTTTATGGGAGGACGGATGGAGGAGGAACTGACCAACAACCCAGCCAGGAATGAGACCAGCAAGATATGTGGGGAACACTCTTTTCATACCCCTTACCTTGTTCAGACAATACACCTGCTATACTATGTAACAGCCCTATATCATGAAGCCTTTAGAGGGAATGCTAGAAGACCAGTTTCAGTGCCGGATCGGATTGGATCATTGGATGCAAATGGGTAGGAATTGGAATTGGAATCATCCACATGGCCATGGGAATTGGCTTGGGGATGCCTCTTTAGACCAGAATCCTCAGAGCAGACAGTATACACTATAGAAGCCTTTAATACTTCGACAGGAAGCAGGGGCATCTAGTATACACTACCTTTTGACTATTTACCTGCACCCACTTGTAGACCTGGAGCTAGAGACCTGGAATCACGTAGCTAGCCTTGTTAGGAAGGAGGATCTACAGAACTTAGAAACCACGGATGGATGGGAGGAAGAACATACAAATGCTCTCAGTCAGATACTTACCTAATTACAAATGCACGATAGATACCGTGCCGTGGTGGAATCTCGACCCAAGACAACCGCGCAGAGCTCTCAAATCGCCTTTGACGCGCTTTTATTAATTCACTACCAACCCAACCAGAATGGCTAGTCGAGATTGCTACTTGATCAGAATCAGACCAGGGAGGGGCAGATGGCACAATGGGGGAATTACCATGGATAGAAGGGGTCCTATTTGAACTACTTTTCCTTTGGTGGTTGGTCCTTGCACTCGGAAGCGCAAGACCCTCCGGACCTTCCTTTTTTCGGGTCTGGTGGAATGGGCGTCCGATTCTCGCCTAACAGGTTTGACCAGCAGAACAGCAGCAAAAGGAGGAACTTCATCATTCCCGCCCGGCAGCAGCATTCGAAGCAGCAGAACGACAAGCATCTCCATAAGCAGCAGAACAACTAGCAGTTCCTCCCGTAGCAGTTCCAAGAACATTTCCATCAGCAGTTGAACCAGCAACACTACTTCGACCAGCATCCCAAGCAGCACAAGGAGCCCAAGCATTATTTCTAGCATAAGTTCCTGGATCATTTCCAAGAGCAGTTCCCGGATCATTTCTAGCAGCACCAATTGAACCAGCCTCATTCCTGGCAGCATTAGGACCAGCAGTTCCCAGAGCATTTCCAATAGCAGTTACATCAGCAGCACTACGACCAGCAGCAGTTGAACCAGCATTTCAATCAGAAGTAGAAGGAGCAGCCGTATCAGCATTCCGTAGCAGTTCCCGTAGCAGTTCCGAGAATAGCATTCCCAGGAGCAGTTCCAAGCTAATTCCCATCATAAGTCGAAATGATCATTCATACACTTTCTCATTCCAATGTATGAATGAACATGATGTATGAATGAATCTAAAACCAACTGCTATGATGGAGAGAGCTGGTAAAACTACATCTCCAAATTACCGCCTAAGCTGGTAAGGCTTCGACCGACTGCTATTATATATGTAATTAGGCTTTCTTATCCGCGCGAGATGACGAAATGAAGTTTGGGAAGCCTTTACCTAACCAACTACCTATCCTGAGCTGCAACTCCGTCTTCATTTCCTACCATTATACCACCCTATATTGATCACGGAGATGTATAAATAATTCACTGATGAACTCCGTCCTCATTTCTTACCATTATACCGCCCTATCTAAAATCACGGAGATGTATAAAGAAAACACTCTACAACTCCGCTTTTCTCTCTTTCTATGAAGGGCAGGCAAGACCTATAATAAACTTCATTGTATTATCTAAACCTAGAGCTTTTGCTCACGGAGATGTATCTAGAGCTTTTGATCACGGAGATGTATAAAGAAAACACTCTACAACTCCGTCCTCATTTCGACTAGTATAAAACCCTATTTGTTTCTCGGAGTTTTCCTAAGGTTTGACTCGATAACTCCGTCCTCATTTCCTTCATCGTTGACTATTCAACTAGTATAGAACCCTATCTCTTTATCGGAGTTTTCCTATTCATATGTTTTTTCATTAGGGCTGAAAAGTACGGAGATGTATAAAGAAAACACTCTACAACTCCGCTTTTCTCGGGGAATGTGAACATGTGTGTTTCGGCATGCTGAGGATTGATGAGAATGCCAGCCAGATGAGATTGATGGAAGGCACTGACTCTTGAAGCTGGGATTGGTTGTTAAGTTCGGAAAAACTGAGTTTTTTCCCTCTATGGCTTTGCTCGGAAAATCCCATAATATATAAAAACAAAGTCGTCTTTCACTTACGTAGGGGAAATCCTTTGAAACTCCGAAAGTGGCTAAGGGTATCTCCTAGTATTAGAATGAAGTATGAAAGAACAGACTAATGCTCTATAGGCGCTTGATTAGTGCATCTCCTCAAGCCAGAAAGAAAGACCAAGCAGCTGAAGACGAATACGACCACAGAACTGAACCCGCATCCCTCGCATACGACGCCGGAAAAGCTACTTCACACACAGGAAGGGGAAGAAACAAAGATATGAAAAGAAAGCCCCCGCTCACCTACTCAGTCTCACTAAGAAGAAAGAAGCCTCATCGTAGGCCCCAAACCACATATTCTGGCAAGAAAACTGCTCGATCAGGGCTCTTTTAAGGGTGCTTTATGTCATTATGCTTGCCTTATTTATTATTACTTGAAACGAAGTCTTTCACGAACGTAAAGTTAGGGTTCTTCACCACCGAGGAATATGGGTCATCGCGGTACGAATAGGAAGGATGGTTAGCCCCGCTTGCCGGCCCCGCTACCCATTCCATTGTGATAAGAGGTTCTCCCTGAAGCCCTGGATGGAGCATTGTGATATGTATGAGGTCCTCCCAGAAGCAAGTTGGTGAGTGACCCCTGCCCTAGGTCCAGTTCCGAATGGAGTTGACTGAGTCTCACCTTTCACCATCAACCACCTAATAGCATTCCATAGGTCTCAATTTTCTGTACGTAGATCAATGTACACGCTTCCCATTCGAGAAGAAAGGGCAGCTATAGCAGAGTAAACAAAGGCAAAGGCTTATCTAGCACCTAAGGTAGCTGCAGTTGTTTCACCCGTGAAAGATCCGTTAGTTGCAGTGCCTGCTGGAGATTCATAAGATATAATTCCATAGCTCTTAGCCGCGAAGTCCCCATAAAAAGATCTATATCCATATCCCATGCCAGCAGCAGGGGCAATAGACCGAGTCTTACCACCAGCAGTAGAGAAGGTGGCAGAGACGGTAAGAGTTTCAGTCCCTGAGGGTGTAACCTATTACGTATATTAATGCCGTGATTCTCTTCTTAGGGACACAAAACGAGGGGACCATTCAGTTTCATATACAGATCCAGAGCCATATCCATAGGGCCATCTTTGGACCTTCGTCTTTCTAATTTCATAATGAATGAAATGGTACACGGGGGAAGTGAGCAAGAGCGTCTCCTTCTCTTTCTCTCTTCTGCAGAGGCAAAGGCAATTGGGTTTAAGACTGGATCAAAAGAATCTGGTTCTTAATCAATTGGCTCTTAAATAGGATAAAATGCTGCTATTATATATGTAATTATGCAATTTTGAGAGATCGATTTATTCACTGGCATTTTGGTAGCAATATAGGGTGAGCTTGCCGAACTCTCGACTAAAGGAGAGGTAGGAATGATCATATCAGATCAGTCGTTGCAGGTAAGATCATTTCGAGTCATTGCAGGAAGGAGATTCCGTCATATCATTATCTAACGATGCACCACTCATGTAAATGATTGATTTTCCTTGCCCTCAGAAGCGCAAGCCCCTCCGGGACCTTCTATTCATCTACTGGTGTAAATGATTGATTTTCCTTGCCCTCAGAAGCGCAAGCCCCTCCGGGACCTTCTATTGGTGGTATTCATACTTGCCCCTCGGAGAGTAACCAAAGCTAACTATTGACCATGATGCATCGGTCGGTGAATCTACCCTCACACACATGCTCTTCCGTTACTTCAATTAGCAGGAGATCAGACTAGCACCTTACCTCAATACCGTACGATATACCTTTACCATACGATATACCGCGAACACCACATCCATGTACCTTCCTCAGGACTCTATGGCTCACCTTCCCTAAACTAGCGGGATATAAGACTAGCTCCTTACTTAAACTAGCACTTGCTGACCTTACTTTGCCTACCTTTTCTATCACAGCAGGATAGCTCTTTCCTTACCAACCTTACAAGACCAACCTTACCTGAACTAGCGGGAGATAATACTAGCACTTCACCTCACCATTTACCTTATAGCGAGACCAAAGCGCTTGGTCAAACCAAACTGAAAGACCTAATCTTAATCTTTCTTTCACGCTTGGTTAACCCAAACTGAAAGACCTACAATCCTGCCTGACTTTATAGAATAGGGAGGCTAGCTAAAGACTTCCCCGGAAAAGACTCCCCCAGCCAAATGTCCTGTTTCCCCTTCAGCGATAGAAGGGAAGGGCGAGGATCAAAGTAGTTTCCCTAATCAAGCTTTCGGAGTTTCCTCTCCTCTCCTCTCCTCTCCC
>Ga0181468_100156_pt1 | contig 11202 bp, 12 predicted proteins | sample InSIn1SAF170_2_FD_119080 | JGI IMG/M metagenome (GOLD analysis project Ga0181468, IMG submission 119080) | Clean room microbial communities from NASA Spacecraft Assembly Facility at Jet Propulsion Laboratory, Pasadena, California, USA -... ... | reverse complement strand
TCCCACCACTCCAAATCTGTTTCCATGTTACAACTCTACCTTTATCATCGTAGGTGTACTGGAATACCGTACCATCATCAAACTTGGTTTCCTTCATTGTACAGCTCTTCGGTGTTTCATCAGTTGGATTGTCATTGCTTTTAGAACATGATGCTACAATCAGCAACATAGCTGCTGAGAGCGTTAAGATTGATTTTTTCATATTGATTTAATTAAAGTAATCTGCTTGTTAAAGATTTAAAAATTGATTGTGGCGTAGCTGTTACATTTGAATATCTTCTTATTGCATCATAGATAGAGTCCAAACTCATTGTATAACGTGCAGTTAAGAACAGCGTAGAAACATTACGATAATCCTCCTCTGATGGTGTAGCCTGTATTAGAAGGTCCCCTTCCCAATGGTTAACATCTACACGTATTATATGCTTGTTACTATTAACATTTAATAAGGTGCTTCTATCCCCGATGTAATTGAAATCATCATACTTGAAAGGCGCTTTGAAATAAAAAGTATCTCCATTGATATGATATAGTTCGCCTGTTGAAAGTACTGCTAGTAGACTTTGCAAATAATCATCGTCTAATGGTACATACTTGTGATGTGACAATGGATGAGCCGTTGCACGATAGTAGTTATAGATGGACTGAAAGATTACATTTTCATAATTCTCATCATCTATAAATCGATTAGTCCTAAACTCAACTACCGGCTTTACCATCATCTTCGACGAGTCAGTATACTCTATTGCGATTTGTCGGTTGTTAGACAACTTATTAGAAAACATCTGTAGCACGTTAGAGTCTATGCTTACAGTTTGAAGGAGTGTTCTTGACATATTTGAACTCAGCCGTCTGTCCCTTGACGGTATAGATTATTACGATAAGCGTTGGGACTGATTGACGCTTATAAAGAGTTAGATGCGCTAAGCTAAGTAGCTGCAATTGATTTGGATTACGGGTTCCCGTAAGAGTGACTTAATTCATAATGAAACCTCTTGTCGAATAGTCCCTTTCGACATCTTTAATAAACACAATAGCGTGGAACTCAAACTATGTCTGCCCTAAGAGGCTCTGGAAAAGCCCACGCAACAAACAAGTCAAGCCCACGCTATTGCGTAGGCGTTGAACTTATCTGTCCTTGTGCTTGTAAATTTTCCAGATTTCTTAGGCAAGAACTGATAGCTAACGCTATATATTTTAATTATATGTAAGTATTTATCTTATATCTACCGCTTTGATTTTGGTTTATACGCAAAGATATAAAGTTAAGGGAAATGGACGTATTGCTACGCCCAATTTTTTATGCTTCAACTGGTCTTTCAACGCAGGAAAGGCTTACCGTATCGGTTTCTCCTTCAAATGTCAATCTGTAGAAGTAGTTATGGATATCGTAATCGGTGAATTGAACCCTAAGTGCGTACTCAATGCCAACTGTGCCATCTTCGGAGTTTGTCACCCTGTAGGCTTCTCTCAATAGCTGATTGGTCAAGTTGCTACCGAACTTTTCAATGTGGCTAGCATCGTAGTTGATGAAGATGTAGGATTTGCCTTCCTTGCTATTGGACAGCGTAATGTTCCAAAAGTGGCAAACAAATTCAGCTACGTACTGTACATTTTGTGGGTTCTTGGTATGGTCTACCTCAACGTAGGTTCTGTACTTGTTCAGTTCGAACTTTTTAAGTAGCTCGATTGCCTTCTGCACAATCTTAGTATAGGCTTTTAGTACAGCATCGTTGTTGTGCTGTAGTTCAGGTGTAAGCATCACATAATTCGTCTTGGTTTGTTGTGCCTTTGGCTGTTTCTTGGTCTTTGTTACCATGGTTAAATTGGATTTGATTGTAAATAAAAAAAGCACCCTATTGAGGTGCCTGGAATTAAAGTGCTTTAGCTTATAAAGAGGTAGGTGGATATTGAAGATTTTCTATGATCCTCCAGTGTTGTTGATTTTCGTACTTTCTGCTTTAAAAGCTAAACTTGTTACGAAAGAAAGTGCTAAAGGAGAGTGATGAAACGTTCGGGCTGCACTTGCAAAATGCGTTTAAATCCCTCGCTGTAATCAATCTTCTTGGTGTCGGCTCTGCAATAATAGGTCAGGGAAAGTCGGTGCATCAGCGCACGTATATCGGCTTCTATCGGGCAATTGTGAAACCTGTACAGTATGAAATAGTTGTTCTCGTAATCACAGCAGAGATCGAAAAAGAAAGTGGAAAAACATACCGAAAACAGCTCATCTTTATTCATCGGGTGCAGTTTAAGATTTATCTCTACCATCACCCGTTCGTACTTGGACAGCTTGGCGAACATCTGCTTGATTTTTGGTAGAGCTGAGTGGTAAAGGCTTTCAATGGCTTCGTTGCGTTGCCTAACGTCGTACGTAGCTTTTGCTGCCCTCTTGTGGTTTTTGTAAAAGCGTTTCTTGCTTTGCCATTGCTCTTCAATTTCGTTCATCTGCTTTATAAGCTTAAGATGCTCAAAAGGGTGCTTTTTAAAATCGGTATTGTTCATTTCTCTAGGTCTTAGGTAAATCAATTCGCTTTTTATCGCAAGCTAGTCGGGGGCTTAAGTCTCAACTGGCTATCACCGCTTTTCACAGAATTATTTTGATTTAGAATTAAAGTAAGCGAACCACATATATCTAATTCACTTTCATACAAGGTAAGGGAGGGGGATGCGATTTCGAATTACAAGTTGGGCACTATTCTTATGGGTATTGCAGAAGAAGATATTTAGCTTATAAAAAGTTAGGAATTCTTAACTATCGACGCATCCATGATGAGTGACGAATATTCGAGAGATGATAACATCACTTCTGTTTACTTGTTTTAGGGAGTCTCAATAAAATGAGAAAAGGGCTAAACTTACGTCTAGTCCCTTCTTTACAGATTCTCACTGTTTGATTAAACAGGGTATATATACCCTTTAATAAAACAACAATTTAGAACTTAGATTTCAGAATTGTATAGCCATATTTGCTTTTACCATTTTCAGTTCCAATGTATGTTCTGGCAGAGATGTCAAAGTATATTTCCAACAATTCTATGCCAGCTTTTAAACTCGACAGGTTAAACTTAACGATACCTGCTTTTAATTTTTTCTTTATCTGCGCAAGAGTATACGATTCCCCAACATCGAAAGCACTTTTAATATGTGTTAAAAGTTGAAAATTGGTGCCTTCTCTTTCGATTTTTTTAGATGCAATTTCAGCTTGTATACGATGATACTTAAACTCCAATTCTGCAGCCCTTTCAAAACCTATCTCTTGAAAGGTACTGTATGCAGTCGGGTGCTCCTTTTTAATTTCTTCCAACTGTTCTATCGCTATGGGATTATTTAAGCCCATTAACTCCAATGAGTTTAAAATTGGCATCAAGAGTTCCAATGAAGATTTAAGTTTTGCCTTAGAGGCTTTGATTTCGGCTCTAACTGCATCTGTAAGTTCGTAGCTCTCTTGCATTACGGTTAGCTTAAATTCTCCAGTAGCATTATAACTGGCAATTAGATGTTCCTCTTTCGAATAGTAGCCGTTCATTTTACCGTCAAAAACTGCATTATCAACCATGAAGTAATTTGTAGTACCATCTTTATTGATATAATTGGCAAATGTGGTTTTCTCCATCATCTCCTTGACAATAATTCTTGCAAACAGATTCGTACTCGATTTGCAGAAGCTATTTAAAGTATCATGTAAATACCTCATACGGTCGACGTCGGTTAAAATTTCATTTTGAGAAAAGGATTTCAGTTTTGGGTCAATGTTTGTGATATGGGTTAGATGCCTCGTTATCGTTCCATTTTCTGGTTTTCGAAACCTGCCTATTATTTGTTGCACCTCACTAAAAGGATCAACTTTGGTGTGTTCTGCGATGAATAAGTCGGTAACAATAATAATGTATGGTTCAACTACATTTAAGATATCTACTGCCGAATTAAAGCGGCTGGTGAAGAAATTGTATTTACGGAACTCAACGCTTTCAACTAATGTAGATTTTGCATTTGTAATCCTGTTGAGTTTTAATTTGTTCTTGCTTTCTTCAGAGCAGAATATATAGCTATCCTTGCAGTCGATTTTGAGATAGTTTATTAAAGTGCAAATGGCCTTAGTAGAATTTAGAAATATAAAATATCGTTCTCTGGGGTTTTCCTCGATATGTTTTTTGAAGCTTAATAACGTGTTATTTGTTATCGTAAGCCCGACTTTTTGAATGGTATCGTAACTTGGTTTAACACGAATATATTTGAAATTCTGCTGCTTAAACCTCGGGTCTGAAGGGATTATCGGTGTTGCCGAAACGAATGCTTTATTCTTGAATATGAAAAAGTCGTCCATTGGAATAATAATGCTCTTTCTGTAGTCAACATCTTGTATAGTGCGTTCGCACTCGTCGAACAACATGAAATAGGTATTGTAAACTTGTTCCATCATATCTAACTCATTAAAAGCCTGAACAACTTTCAAATAGCTTTCTGGCGTCGTCATTATTTTAATATATTCCACACCAGATTGTAGATAGTCGATAATTTCTTGTACTGTTATGCCTTCATAAACACCACGAATAACTAACTTCCTTCTGTTTCTACCATTAAATTCTGCACATTTGCCTTGGATAACAGGTGTGTTCGATTCTATTATAATACTGTGCCTGTGTGTTTTTAATTCCAAGCGTGTAATGCCTGCTCCCGTCGGTTTATGGTAAATGGCATTTTTAGCCAATTCCTTCATGATATCGGAGAGGTATTGTTTTTCCCCAATCTTTTTTTCTATTACTTTCATTGTGTAAGCTTTCGGGCAATACAAAGCCATTAGGCTAGATGCCTTTAATTAAAATTTTGTTTAAAATCTGATTTAATGAAGGGGAGGAGATTACCTCCCCTTAAGAATTATTCGGCAGTTGCCTCTTGATAAAGCTCCTCTAGTGTTTCTGTCACTTTGATTTTACCTCCTGCGTAATCACTAAGCATTTGCTTGATATTCCCAAAGTGGCCTATTCTACATGTTTTTGGAATTCTGCCTTGTTTAAATTTAAACCAGGTAGCACCTTTACCATCTTCAATAACTTCTTCTGGTTCTCTTAAAAGGTTTCCATTTTTGTACATGTGCTGGAAAGCTATTTGCAAATGCGTATTTGGCCAACCTTGGTTTGCATGCATGAATTGTATCAATTCTGCCTTGCTAAAATAACCTTCTGGACTATTATCTGTGAATAGCACACTTCCCTTTGTCTCCTCTTGTACTGTTTTTGCCTTCTTAAAAAGCTCATTATAATTCATAATTTATGCTCCAAATTAATTAGTTGATGCTTAATGATATATCAACATTAGTAATTAAATTAATTAAAGGGATGTAGTACTCCATCCCACATGCTATTTAGAAGAGCTAACCGGTATCGTCTTCGAAAAAGCATGTGCAAATCTAATTACTAGTCAGAAATGGGAATAGAAGAAAAAATATAAACCTAATGCCTTTTTTGGCTACTGGTTTTCAGTTGATTAAGTCTAGCTGATATGATTTTTTTAAGTTCCTCTATATCATACTTACTCCCTACATCAAATTCAGATATTCTTATTCCAAAAACTTCAAACGATCTAGACATAAATCTTAATAAAACACTAGGCAGCAACTTTTCCTCTGAAATTAGTTTGTGACTTTGAACGTAGTGTCTAATTAAAAGTGACATTTCAGCAATTGCTTTGTTTATTATGGGATTTTTAGCCTTAAATGCATCTCTAGCGTGTATATGTTTAAGGATAACCTTTAGATCGTCATAGTTCTGATTTTTCTTTGCTTCAAAATATTTTACGGCGAGGCCAATTCCACTTCCTATCTCTTTTACACTTGAATGATCTAATCTCATCTCTAAAGCTTCAACGAACCATTTTTGTGATACTGGCGAAATTAGTTTTGCGTTATGCTTTGATATTTGAATCTTTATAGGTGATAAAGCTTCACTTTTTCGTTCATGGTAAGAAATTAAGACATCTACAACGCTCGCTAATTCTTGAAGCCGGAATAGTTCTTTCTTTTCATTTGAAAGATCGTCATATACCATATCTTTTTTTAACTTTTTGTTTTTATTGTATTTGTGTTCACCTATAGGTATTATCCAATACGTATTATGAATTAACAGCAACAACAATATTAGTTCCTTTTTATGCTCATGAAATCTATGTTCTTTAAATTCTTCATTGTCGAACAGCTTATTAAATCTTTTTAAAAGAACCGTAACATCTTTCGGTTTAATTACCAATTTGGTGTCGAATGACACCAATACACGTTTATCTAACCTATTTTCGTGAAAAAGCATTCTATTGTTTTTTATGAAATCACTGCTGAAATTACCGTCGGCAAAAAGCATATCCATTATATCGAAGGCGAAATAAAGTCTATACAAATCCACATTTAACTTGATAAGATAGGAGTTTAGGTTTTTGAAGTATTTTTCGTTCATCTAGATTAGTTTAACTAATAAAATCTTAGTGGAGCAGCTCAATACTACTCCACTTCAAAGATATCAATTAGCTTAAAGAGTAGGACTGTGGTTCATTAACTCCTGAATGTCGAACTGACCTAAACTTCTGAGGTACTTTTGTGTAACCGTAATTGAACTGTGTCCCATTAGTCGTTGAAGTAGGTATATATCTTTAGTTTTCTTGTAAACCTCAACTGCCGCTGTGTGACGAAACGAGTATATAGTTTGGTCTGGTTCCAAGAGCTTTTTAAACAATAGTTCAGCTCGCAGACGTTTCCATTTTGTTGTAAAGAAGAAACGATTTAGGTTAGCAGATGATCCACTGAATATGTTTTCATTATCACTCAAGCCATCAGCTAGCGGTTTTATGATTGCTCTTATATATTCCGGAACATAAACGACTCTTACTTTGCCACTTTTATTCTCTCCTCCGGATAAATGGATTTCGGTATAATCGGATTTAAAATGCCCTTTTCTTAGTGATAACACTTCTACATGTGGTCTTAACCAACATCCGTAAGTGAATAGGCAACACAAATGCAGTTGTTTGTCCCTAGTTTTAAGGTAGGAGAGAAGTTTTCGCATTGCTGATTTTTCATACGCCTTGTGTAGCGTTGCTTTGCCTTTCATGGTTTGCGTATCTCTAGCGATGCTCCTGCAATTGTTGATCTTTGCGGCAGTAGTCAATAAGATCGATAGATCACTTCGCTTTTTCATGTAGTAGGTGGATGAAGATGAAAACTTAGTTAGAAATTCCTCTATCCGTTCTAGTCTTAAACCTTTAAAAGGTAAGCGCTTTTCGTCTTCATTTAGAAAGCTCGTGAACTGAAGCTGTATTTCTTTCAGGTCGCTCATATACCTTTTACTTAACTTTAGTTTTTCTTTATTGGCAATTGCTCGTTGTAGGCTTTCTTCGACAGGGTAGCCAACCTCTTTGACAGCTTCAGCAACTCTAGGTAGTTTTCCGGGTTCTAACGGATATTTGCCCTGTTTGATATGGATACTTAATGCAGATTTCAGTTCCATTAATAGCTCTAGCCTTTGTTCGTTGCTTTTGGCTTTGTTAGGTTCTATCGGTAAACCGATACTTCTTCCTGTGTATTCCCTGATTCTTTTTCCATTAAAATAGAATTCAATGTAAGCCCTTCCATCTTCGTTCTTTGGTAGTTTAATCTTTAAGTCTGTGTGCATTTGGCGCTCTGTTGGCGCGCTACTAACTGCCAAACCTTGAAATATGGCTTTAAATGCTATTCTGCCCGCATGAGCACCGGTTTTCTAAACCGTAGGTCATAGGTTCGAATCCTATTGGGGGTACTAATCGGATTTATGTCTGATTTTCGAAAGGGTTGCTCATTAAAAAGCAACCCTTTTTCTTTGATTTTCAATAGGTTATCGTGGAATGTTGGGTCGATGTATTTAGTTCTAAATGCCCCGTCAGCCCAATGAAGATTATGTTTGAACACCCCTTTAATGAGCGTATGCTTCTGCGTAATGTTCCCTTTTTCATAAATCTCATATAGGTTAGAAAGTCTTGGCAATAAACGTTGTATGATATCAATGTTTTTATTGATTTTCGGCATTGAACTGCTGTTAATCGAATATTCCAATATAGCCTTATCTTCTTTCAATTTCTTGAACCATGTTTGGTAAGTCGAGCTTTCTATCTCGTCGTTCATAAACCTTTCCTCAAGCTTGAATATTTTTCGATTGATTTCTCTAAGCTCGTTTATCTTCTCCTTTCCCCTTTCTTGTTTCATTTTTAAAGGTTCAGTTAACATGGTTTTATATATTTCAAGTAGGTAGTTAACATGATGTTTTTCAAAACTTAATCCTCTTAAAACTTTTTCAAAGTTCTCATGGAGTAGATTTCCTGGAATATTTATATTGGTATGTTCAAGACATCTGTAATATAGATAATAGTTCTTGCTGCCTTTTGACCATCCAGCTGTCATACTCTTTCCACAGGAACATTTCAATACGCCCCTCAAAGGAAAATTTTCTTCAGGTTGGAGCCTTGTTCTTCGTCTACTTTCTATCATCATTCTTTGAGCAAGCCAGTATTCCGTTTCGCTTATGATTGGCTCATGGATACCTTTGACATACTTTTCTGGTAACTCACGGTAAGCAGGAACTTTTATTAGGCCTGCATAGATGCTATTTTTTAATATGTTAAAAATCGCATTATGCCCTGTTTGTTTAAATCCGACTGCTTTTACATTTTTATAGATGAGATATGGAGGAATACCCGAAAGATATTCTTGAAATATTCTTTCGACTATGATCGCCTGTGCCTTATTAATCTCAATCAAATTTCGCTTTGTGCCATCCAGAATATTATTATAACCGTAAGGTGCTCTTCCTAGGTAGCGTCCATTTTCTTTTGCATTTCTAATACCCTGTTTTGTTCTCTTTCTGATATTGAATAGCTCTTTGTTTGCCATCATATAATCAAATGCCCTTTTCATAAAGACATCGGGATCAGAGGTGTCAAGGTCTATTCTTTCGCTTGTAGATAATACCTTTACACCATATTTTCTTTCCAGTTCGGCAATTTTCAATAATGCTTCAGGTAAATTTCTACTAAACCTATCATGGTCAAGTACAATCAAAAACTGGCATTCGCCCCTATACTTTTTCAGGTGGTTTTCCAACGCCTTATAATCCGGACGGTCAAATGTGTAACTGCTTTCTCCATTATCTTTGAACAGGTCGATGAGGCTTAGGCTGTTTTTCCTGCAATATTTCCTAATCGTACTTTCCTGATATTCCAGTGATTTTGATTGGTCTTTCGTGCTCAGTCGCATATATCCTATAGCATTCATAATTCTTCGTTTAATGTGATTTCTATGAAAATTCTTGCTATTAAAGTTAGTAAAACCTTTTCGTTATGACCAAGTCTTTTATCGACATCAGTATTGTTTTTATCTATTTTTCCGAAGGACTTTGGCAGGTTGTCTACTATCAAGACAGGGTATATTCTTTTCTCGTTTTCTTTTTCAAATTCCAGCATAATTTAACAGTTTAAACTGCAAAAATTGGATAAGCTGATATTTTAAGTTGACAGCTTGCTTAGCCACTTGTTAGAAAAATGTTCAAAATATATGCAGTAGGGTGTCAAAAATCTCAGAATGCAATCAGCATTACTATGGATTGTTTTGTACTATTGAAGCTATCAGGAAACAATTATTTGTAGGTAATTGGCTAAATCCATTAAAGAAATTCTGTAAATTAGTTTGATGATTAATCAGGTACTTTTCGATAAAAAAATACGGACTGAGACGCGTCCTGCGTTTGGGAATGAAAATTCATTCGACTATTTTAACAATACTGGCCGAAATGATGTAGATCCAATAAGAGAAGTCATGGAAAACTGGTATAGTATCTATCCAGATTCTGAGAAATTTGAAATTAGACAGCGACTTAAATCTGATTTCCAGCCTGCATTTTATGAATTGGGAATGCACGCATATTTTAAAAATCAAGGCTTTGATTTGACTATTCATCCAAAGTTACCGGCTACGACTAAGCACCCTGATTTTTTGGTCATAAAAGACAGTGACGACTTTTACGTGGAAATAAAAGAGATGAGAATGTTTTCAGATGCGGAAGGTTTGCTCGCTAAGCAAAAGAACACTTTGCTTGACTCCCTTAACCGTATTGACAGCACTAATTTTTTGCTATCTATTCAAAAAATCATATTTAAGAATGGAAATCAGCCTAGTGGAAAAAAAATTATTAGTCATTTTGATAAGATTATAAGCACTATCGAACCAGATCATTTTAGGATTCTCATGGAAAATGGAGGCTATGGTAGTATGCCACATCTTGACTATGAAGACGAGAGTGTTTATATTAATCTCTTGCTAATCTAATTCTTAAAATAGTTACAAAACGATGTTTAAACAATATTTTTAAACATCGTTTTCATATGCGTATCTACTAAAATAATTATATGAAACAAAATCTTGATCCTTCTACTGCTTTTCCTCAACCACCGTTTCCTTCTAAACGTCAACCTTATCCTGGAAAAGAAAATCTTATGGAACCAAAGGCCGACCATGGAGAAGAAAGCTACATTGGTTATAACAGGTTTACTGATAAAAAAATTCTTATTACTGGTGGCGATTCTGGTATTGGAATGGCTATAGCTATAGCGTTTGCCAGAGAAGGTGCCGATGTTTTAATTAGTTACCTTTCGGATGAAGAAGATGAAGATGCCGAAAGGACTGCAGGCTATGTAAGAGCGGCGGGAAGAAGGGCGGTGCTAGTAAAGGGCGACATTACCGATGAGCAACATTGTGAGTTAATCGTAGAGACTGCGGTAAAAGAGTTTGGACATATTGATGTTTTGGTAAATAATGCTGCTTTTCAAATGAGTAGGGAGGCATTGGGAGATATTCCAACGGACGAATGGCAATTGACTTTTGATACCAACGTTAATGCGATATTTTATTTATGCAGAGCAGCCATACCACATATGCCTAAAGGTAGTAGCATTATTAAAATGAATTAGTCAAGACTTAATCTGACAGTTACGATAAATTAAAGAACGTAACAGAGATTAGTATTATGACAACACAATCAAAAATCATCAAGAACAAGTTGGGTATTCTTGAGTTGGCTCAGCACTTGGGCAACGTATCCCAAGCCTGCAAGGTAATGGGCTATTCACGAGATAGCTTTTATCGTTTTAAGGAACTTTACGAACAAGGAGGTGAGCTTGCACTGCAGGAAA
>Ga0181468_100206_pt1 | contig 11213 bp, 11 predicted proteins | sample InSIn1SAF170_2_FD_119080 | JGI IMG/M metagenome (GOLD analysis project Ga0181468, IMG submission 119080) | Clean room microbial communities from NASA Spacecraft Assembly Facility at Jet Propulsion Laboratory, Pasadena, California, USA -... ... | reverse complement strand
TTCACGAGCGCCACGATGAAAATGATGTGCTCGAAAAAATAACCAATACCAAAATTCCAGTGGTGGTACTTATCAATAAAGTAGACAATGCCAAGCAGGAAGAAGTATTAGAAAAGACAAAATATTGGCAAGAAAAATTAAATCCGATGCAAGTTTTTGCTATTTCGGCGTTGCACGGATACAACCTAGCAGGCTTACTGCCTTTAATTTTAGATGTTATTCCAGAACATCCGGCTTATTATGATAAAGAAGATCTAACTGACAGACATGTTCGTTTCTTCGCTTCAGAGATTATTCGCGAGAAAATTTTTAACAACTACCAAAAGGAGATTCCTTACAGTACTGAGGTAATTATTACCGCTTTTAAGGAGGAAGATTACATTACGAGAATTAGTGCAGAGATTATTGTAGAACGCGATTCACAAAAAAACATCCTCATAGGTAAAGGTGGTGCAAGCTTAAAGAAAGTCGGAATGGAAGCTCGTAAAGACATCGAGAAGTTTATTGATGGCAAAGTTTTTCTAGAAACTTTCGTGAAAGTAATTCCAGATTGGCGAAGCAAAAAGAACTATCTGAAGAATTTCGGTTACGACGGATAATTTGCGTTTAAACAGCTGAGCAGCCATATCCAGTTCGTTGCCCTTTAATCAAAAAATAAAGCGTACCTTTGCGAGTTCAAACCCAAGTGTGGGTTTTACCTTTTTACGGTTTTAAATTTTTTTGGCGATAGCAATTAAGTCTAAAATCGTAATTCAAAAATCGTATTTCAAATGAGTAACATTATAGCCATAGTAGGTAGACCAAACGTAGGCAAATCAACACTTTTTAACCGCTTAACCGAAAGTCGTAAGGCTATTGTAGATGATTTTAGTGGCGTAACCAGAGACAGACATTACGGCAAAGCCGAGTGGACCGACAAAGAGTTCACTGTAATTGACACAGGTGGTTACGTGGCAAATTCTGAAGATTTATTTGAAGTAGCTATTCGCGAGCAAGTGGTAATTGCCATAGAAGAAGCTACTGTAATTGTATTTATGGTAGATGTAACCACGGGCATCACCGATTTAGATGATGACATTGCGAATTTGCTTCGTAAGAGCAAAAAGCCTGTTTTTGTAGTGGTTAATAAGGTTGATAATACGGCTTTAGAGACCGAAGCTTCGGTTTTCTACAGTTTTGGTTTGGGCGAAATTTATACCATTTCATCAATGACTGGTTCGGGAACTGGTGATTTGTTAGATCAAGTGGTTACCCATTTCGAAGACGTACAGGAAGAAGAAAATACTTTGCCTAAAATTACGATAGTTGGTCGCCCGAATGTAGGTAAATCATCGTTGATTAATGCCTTGATGGGCAAGGATAGAAATATCGTTACGCCAATTGCCGGCACTACCCGCGATTCGATCCATATTCACTATAACCAATATGGTCACGAGTTTATGTTTATTGATACTGCAGGTTTGCGTAAGAAAACCAAGGTAAAAGAAAACATCGAGTTTTATTCGGTAATGCGTACCATTAAGGCTTTAGAAGATTCGGATGTGGTGATGTTGATGCTAGATGCTCAAGAAGGTATTGAAGCGCAGGATATCAATATTTTCCATTTGGCAGAGAAAAACAAAAAGGGTATTGTAATTTTGGTGAACAAATGGGATTTGATTGATAAGAACGATAAAACCATGAAGGCTTTCGAAGAGCAGATCAAGCAAAAACTACAACCATTTACCGATGTGCCTATTCTTTTCATTTCGGTATTAAACAAACAACGTATTTTCAAAGCGATAGAAACCGCATTGGAAGTTCAGAAAAACAGAGGAAAGAAAATTCCTACTTCAAAACTGAACGATGTGATGTTGCCAATTATCGAAGCTTTTCCGCCACCGGCAACTAAAGGTAAATACATTAAAATCAAGTACATTACGCAAATTAATGGTGTAGCACCAATGTTTGCATTCTTCTGTAATTTGCCACAGTATATAAAAGAGCCTTATAAGCGTTTTATAGAGAATAAGCTTCGCGAAAACTTTGATTTTGCGGGAGTACCAATCCAAATTTATTTTAGACAAAAGTAGTACTTCCTTTCATCGGTCGTCATTCCGAATTTATTTCGGAATCGTAATGCAATAAACAAATCCGCTAATCGTTTTAGGATTTCCGTTTTCACGGGAATGACGAGAGGCGAATGGTTGTGTGCACAAGCGATGATTGACATGAATATTGCCACTGTAACTGCGCTTCAAAAAACTCGTTAATTTTACGCTATGGAAAATGCTATACAGGTTCTTAATAGTTCGCAAAGCGATATGATACCATTTTTTGAGTTTTACGATTTAGCCATAGCGCATCAAAAGAAAGTGTCGCCCAAGCAATGGCAAGGTTTTGACAGGGAATTGGTAAAAGAAGAAATCGCTGATAACCGTCAGTATAAAATCTTGGTGGACGGAAAAGTAGTGGCTATTTTTGCGGTAACTTATAACGACCCGCAAATTTGGTTAGGTAAAGACGAAGAAGCTGCGGTATATATCCATCGTATTGTAACGCATCCCGAATATAGAGGTTATGGTTTCGTAAAAGTAATTATTGATTGGGCTAAGGAATACAGTAAAAGTAAGCCGTTAGATTACATCCGTATGGATACTTGGGCGGATAACGAACGCTTATTGAAATACTATACAGGTTGCGGTTTTAATCACGTAGGAAGCATTGAAATAGCACCAAATAGCGGTTTACCTAAACATTACGAAGGGATAACGCTAAATTTGTTTGAAATAGAGTTAAAAGTGAAAAATTGAAAGTAATAAGTTTAGCAGCCTAAACTGACCACTGATACCTAAGTCCTGACTCCTAACTAAGCTCTCGTATCGTTGCCAAAATAAATGCTCTGATAACTGTCGTAACGCGAAGGCTCTATTTCTCCTTCTTCTACCGCCTTAATTACAGCGCAGCCGGGCTCATTTATATGTCTACAATTATTAAACTTGCATTGGTTAAGCCTTTCTCTCATTTCTACAAAAAAGTGGCTTAGCTCTTCTTTCTCGATGTCTACAATGCCTAGTTCCCTAATACCTGGTGTATCTACCAAATAACCTCCAAAAGGCAGTTGGTGCATTTCGGCAAATGTAGTGGTATGTTGACCTTTGTCGCTCCACTCGCTTACTTCGCCGGTTTTTAACTCGAAGTCTGGTAAAATGGCATTAATTAAGCTAGATTTTCCAACACCAGAGTGACCCGAAAACAAAGTGGTCTTATCTTTTAACAATGCTTCAATTTGAGGAATATTAGTGCCTTCTAATGCCGAAACTTCGTAGCATGGGTAGCCAATATTTTCGTAAATGGCTTTGTAATCTGCCAGTATTTCCATCCCGTCTTCGCTGTACAAATCAATTTTGTTAAACACTAAACAAGTTGGAATATCATAAGCTTCGGCTACCACTAAAAAACGATCGATAAAGCCTAAAGAGGTGCGGGGCGAGGCCAAAGTAACAATTAGAAAAGCCTGATCTAAGTTAGCAGCAATAATTTGCGATTGCTTACTCAGGTTAATCGATTTGCGGATGATGTAGTTTTTACGGTCATGCAATTTATCGATAACACCAGTATCAGCATTGGGCTCTAGCTCAAAATCTACTTGGTCGCCAACGGCGATGGGGTTTGTGGTTTGTATGCCTTTTATCCTAAACTTGCCTTTTATACGGCATGAGTAGGTATTACCATCTTCGGCATATATTTGGTACCAACTCCCTGTAGATTTTATAACTAATCCCTGCATATTTTCGGTAAAGGTAGTGTTGAAAGTTGAAAGTTGAAAGTGAAAAGTTTAAAGCTGTCTGTGCTGCTTCGTATTTATTCACATTGTCGTCATCCCAAATTTAGTTTGGGATCTTAAAGCGTTATATTTTTAGCGCATTATGATTCCCGCCTACGCGGGAATGACGATATAGTTGAGGAGAGTGCAAATGAAAATGCCCCAACAATTTGTCGGGGCATTTTTCAAAAAACTAATATTTCTTAATCCACGAAATCGAAAGTTTCCATAAACTTAGTGGTAAAGTTACCAGCTCTAAAGTTGGGGTCTTTCATTAATTTCAAGTGGAACGGAATGGTTGTTTTGATGCCTTCAATTACGAATTCGCTTAAGGCACGTTCCATGGTGCAAATTGCTTCTTCCCTAGTTTGTGCTACACAAATTAGTTTTGCAATCATCGAATCGTAGTTAGGAGGGATTTGATAACCCGCATAAACGTGTGTATCTACACGTACACCATGACCACCTGGAGAGTGGAAATTGGTGATTTTACCTGGTGAAGGGCGGAAGTTGTTGAACGGATCTTCTGCGTTGATACGGCACTCGATAGCATGCATATCTGGCATATAGTTTTTGCCAGAAATTGGAATTCCAGCAGCAACTTTAATCTGTTCTTTAATCAAATCGAAGTTAATTACTTCCTCAGTTACTGGGTGCTCTACTTGGATACGAGTATTCATTTCCATGAAGTAGAAGTTACGGTGTTTATCTACCAAAAACTCGATGGTTCCGGCACCTTCGTATTGTACGGCTAAAGCGCCTTTAATAGCGGCTTCACCCATTTTCTCACGCAACTCGTCGGTCATGAATGGAGAAGGAGCTTCTTCTACCAATTTTTGGTGACGACGTTGGATAGAACAATCTCTTTCTGATAAGTGACAAGCTTTGCCATATTGATCTCCAATTACTTGGATTTCGATGTGACGTGGATCTTCGATGTATTTTTCTAGATAAAGACCATCGTTACCAAAAGCAGCACCAGATTCTTGACGGGCACTGTCCCAAGCATTTTCAAACTCTTCATCTTTCCAAACTACACGCATACCACGGCCACCACCACCAGCAGTAGCTTTCAAGATTACAGGATAGCCCATTTCGTTGGCTAACTTGATGCCTTCGGCAACGCTAGTTAATAAACCTTCAGATCCTGGAATGGTTGGTACACCCGCCTTTTTCATCGTTTCTTTGGCCGATGATTTATCGCCCACATCGTTGATTTGCTCTGGTGTAGCACCAATAAATTTAATTCCGTAATCGCGGCAAACTGATGAGAACTTAGCATTCTCAGATAAGAAACCGTAACCAGGATGTATAGCATCTGCATTAGTCAATTCTGCAGCAGAAATGATATTCGGGATACTTAAATACGAATCTTTACTTGGCGGAGGGCCTATACATACAGCCTCGTCAGCAAAACGTACGTGTAAGCTTTCTCTATCTGCTGTAGAGTAAACCGCCACGGTTTTAATGCCCATCTCCTTACAGGTACGGATAATACGCAAAGCGATTTCGCCCCTGTTGGCAATTAATATTTTTTTAAACATAATTTCTCCTTAATTAGCTAATTAGCTAATTGATTAATTTGCTAATTAAATAGGTTCAACTAAGAATAACGGCTGGTCGTACTCTACCGGAGACGCATTGTCTACCAATATTTTAACGATACGGCCAGAAACTTCGCTTTCAATTTCGTTGAATAATTTCATTGCTTCGATGATACATACTACTTTGCCAGTACCAATTTCGTCACCAACGTTCACAAACGAAGGTTTTTCTGGACTTGCAGAGCGGTAGAAAGTACCGATCATTGGAGATTTTATCGTAATGTATTTAGATGTGTCTTCTGTAGCTGGAGCAGCCGCAGGTGCTGCTGGCGCTGCTGCTGGAGCCGCTGCCGCAACTGGAGCTACCGGAGCCGCTGCAACTGGTGCAACTGCTGGTACTGCCGCATTTACATAAACTGGATTTTGGTTAGTTTTGATGGTAATCTTGAAGTTCTCTTGTTCTAAAGAAACTTCATTTACTCCCGATCGAGAAACAAATTTTATAAGTTCCTGAATTTGTTTAATATCCATTCTCTTTTTGTTATGTTAAATAATTGTTGTGTCTGTTTGAATTAGTAAAGGTAAGACTTTTATAAGTTTTTTAGGTGTTTGGTTTTTTAGTTTTTTAGTCTCTTGTTTTAAGCCAGTATTAACTAGATTTTAATAATACTAGTTTGTCTAAACAACTAACAATCAAACCAGCCAAACAACTAACTATTATAAGCCCATTTAAGGTAAACCGATCCCCAAGTGAAACCTCCGCCAAAGGCAGCTAAAATAAGATTGTCGCCTTTTTTAAGCTGTTTTTCCCATTCCCATAAACAAAGAGGGATAGTGCCGTTGGTGGTATTGCCATAACGCTCAATGTTTACCATCACTTTTTCTGAGTTTACACCCATTCTAGAAGCAGTAGCATCAATAATACGTTTGTTGGCTTGGTGAGGCACTAGCCATGCTACGTCATCAGCAGTAAGTTCGTTTCTTTCCATGATTTCGGCAGCAACGTTGGCCATATTGGTTACCGCAAATTTAAATACGGTTTGTCCTTCTTGGTGCGCAAAGTGTTCTTTAGCGTCAATGCTTTCGTGGGTAGCAGGTTTAACCGAACCACCAGCTTTCATGCCTAAGAATTTACCTCCTGAGCCATCGGTTTTTAAGATAGAGTCTTGTAAGCCTAAGCCTTCTTCGTTTGGCTCTAAAAGTGCGCAACCGCAACCATCGCCAAAAATGATGCAAGTGGTGCGGTCTTCGTAATTGATAATCGATGACATTTTATCGCCACCAACTACCAATACTTTTTTATGTTTGCCCGATTCGATGAATTGCGCACCTGTAGTTAATCCGAATAGGAAACCAGAACAGGCGGCCTGTAAATCGTAACCCCAAGCATTTGTAGCACCTACTTTATCGGCAAGTACATTTGCTGTAGCCGGGAAAGTGAAGTCCGGGGTAGTAGTACAAAAAATGATTAAATCTATTTCGGTGGCGTCGATACCTCTTTTTTTCAAAAGACCATTAACGGCAGGTACAGCCAAATCTGAAGTACCTAAGCCTTCGCCCTTTAATATTCTTCGCTCTTTAATACCGGTTCTGGTGGTAATCCATTCGTCTGATGTTTCAACGATGGTTTCTAGTTCTTCATTTGTTAAAACATAATCAGGAACGTAACCATGAACTGCGGTAATAGCAGCGTGAATTTTACTCATTGTGCGTGTGTTTTGTTATTGGAATGCGGCTTGTATTTTGCCAACCAATCCAGTATTTATCATATCCCTAGATTGGAAGATCATGTTCTTCACAGCTTCAGGGCTCGATATACCGTGTCCAATCAAAACAGGAGCATTTACGCCCAAAACAGGGCTGCCACCATAGTTTTCGTAATTGAAACGGTCAAAAAACTCATCTTTCAATCCTTTTTTAATGGTTAGTACGTAGAACGATTCTGCTAGCTTTAGCATAATGTTTCCTGTAAAACCATCGCACACAATTACATCGGCCTTGTCGTTAAACAAGTCTCTACCTTCTACGTTACCTACAAAGTTAAATTGCTTGGTCTCTTTCATTAAGCGGTGACTGGCCAAAGCAATCATGTTGCCTTTTTCGTCTTCTTCGCCAATGTTCATCAAAGCTACCTTCGGATTTTCGATTTGCATGATATGCTCGGCATACAAGCTTCCTAAAACACCAAATTCCAACAGATTGTCTGGCTTGCAGTCGGCATTGGCACCAACGTCTAATAGCAGGCCTGTGCCTCCCTTTAGTTTGGGTACAATGGTACATAAACAAGGCCTAGAGATACCAGCAATTGGCTTTACGCTAAAAACAGCGCCTACCAACATGGCTCCAGAGTTGCCTGCACTTGCAAACGAATCTATCTTGCCTTCCTTTAATAACTGGAAGCCAACAGAAATACTAGAATTGGGTTTTTGAAGAATTGCCTTTGTGGCATGTTCGCCCATACCGATAACTTCTTCGGTATGTACATATTCGAAGTGATCCGGGTTGAATCCTTGTTCAGATAGAAGAGGTTTAATCTGCTGCGTGTCGCCAATTAGCACCAAGTGCTCGTTAGCAGACAGGGATTGATGGGCAGCTATTGCTCCCAAAACAATAGCTTTGGGAGCATAGTCTCCACCCATAATATCGAGACCTATTTTCATAGTAAAAAATCTTTTGTGTTAAGCCAAAAGGGCTGTATTTCCAATAGGCTAAGTTAATCTTAAACTAACGGAAAACACAAAAATTTTTCAGAAAATTAACCTATCGAAGTGTTTTCTATAACTAGTTTACCGTTGTAGTAAAGGTTACCATCAACGTTATAAGCCTGGTGAGGTACGTGTATTGCACCAGTAGTTTGGCAAGTAGTCAATGAAGGAGCTACAGCTTTGTAGTGAGTTCTTCTTTTGTCTCTTCTTTGCTTAGAAGTTTTGCGCTTTGGATGTGCCATTTCTCAGTTGTTTAATTACTATTTTAATTTTTTTAATGCTTCCCAGCGTGGGTCGTCATTTTGTTCTTCTTCTTGTTCTTCGTTGCCCGAAGACAGTTTATTTAAAGTGGCCAACATTTGCTCATCGCAGTTTTGGCCAGCTTGTTCGCATTTGTTTATAAAAGGAACGGCAACGGTAATGAATTCGTAAATCAATTCAGAAACGTCTATAGCGGTTTCTTTTCTTGGTAGAACGATGATTTCTAAATCTTCGGCCTCATCTTCTTCTACCTCTTCGGCAAATTTTACAATCTGCCTTTCGTTTAGTTCAATCGGTTGGTCAAAATCAGACAGGCAAGTGTCGCAGTTTAATTTTATATTTCCCTCAATGTGGAAACCTAAAATCAACATGGTTTCTTGTTTGTCTAGCTCAACTTTAGCTTTAAGCGTGCCGTCTTTTACTAACGAATGCTCAAATGCATCAAAAAAGCTTTTATCGATTTCAAAATCGAAAGAGTGCTTTCCCAATTTTAAACCTGTAAAGGGAATAGAAAATTGTTTCAACGCTCTTGTGACGCTCTCCGCTCTCATGCTTTCAATTGTAACTAAATTTTAGCCTGCAAAGGTATGAATTATTTTTTGATTAGAAAATATTTTTAGAAAAATAAGAGGCTAGATTTTTGCGTCGAATACAATTGAATAATCATTTGAAAAACAATGGCAGCATATCTTGGTAAATTCGTCCTTCTTTCCGCTTTACGTCGCCCTCGTTCCTCGTCTTTCGTGTTCGCTCTCCCGATAGCTATCGGGAAAGGTTTATTTTACAACGGAAATTATGCATCTTTGTAAGGTGGCACGAAAAAGCAATTATATGCTTATTGTAAATCTTTTGGATATGAAAGAATCAGCCGAGATGGATATTTCATTTGTTTGGCTTGTCCCCTATAATAACCTTTACTAAAGAAACCTATTTTTTGATATTCTTTCTTAAGAGCTGAAACAACGCCATCGGGCAATAGTGTAATCATTTCCAAATCAACATATTTGCCTCTTTCATCAATTATTACATTATAACTAACCATAACCTTTTCAATATTTTCCGTCCATGTGTCCGCATACTTAAAGCCTATTTCTCTGAGGTAATCTTGAAACGATATCCGTAGCTTAACAGCCAATGCCGGACCGTACAGTCCTGTATTGTTGGCTGAAAAAAGTTGATAGTTTGGCTGTTGAACTATTTTCTCATATTTATGTTTTTTACCATAGGCATGCAGGTTTCCTTCCACAAACGTGCCGTTTTTATATTTTTCGATATAAACTTTTGCTTCATCTTTTGTGGTCAATTTCCATTCGCCATGTTTAAATCCGTTAACATAGTTCCCTTCTTCTAACACTTGTTCGCCAAAATAGCTTACATCTTCCTTAAAAAAGCCATTTCCACGGGTAATTATTTTATTGCCAAGCGTATCTACATATTCCATCAGCCTCCCCTTTGCCATCATACTATCGTGGTTTATCCCCTGTTGCTCCATTATTTGTAATGAAATATCATGTTGTGTATTAAAATCATAAATAACTTCTTTCTTTAGTTTTCTGTTTGGGTAAAAGCTGTAAGAGGCACCCAACTTATAGCCGTCTTTATGGCTAACGGTTTCTCTTAAAACTCCATTTTCATCATAATGGTTAAACGTCCTATTAAAACGTTCCCTGCCATTTACCACATAAAGTGAGCCTATTGTTTTAATTTTTCCTGTTTGGTAGTATTCCTTTATTAGATAGCTATTAGCATTTTGGGTTGTATCTTTATAGTAATACCTGAGATAAGATGCGCTATCTTTATTAGCCACCTCTAGCCCACCAGTATTATAGTATTTAACATATACAGGGTTTTGGGCGCAAGCTATCACGCTTACAAACAATACGCAGAAAATAAACAAAGGTGTTTTCATTTAATGGATTATGTTTTTAAAAATAAGTTGATTGATATCTTGCTTTTTATTCCTGTTTATCTTATGCTTTGCCATAAACCTTTTCCCTTTCTCCATGTAACCATTCGTTGATTGTAAGTTCAACCGGCATAAATTCGATGCCCGTACACTTAGCATCTTCCATTATTTTTTTAAGTGTTTCAGAGACTACGTACTTCGCTCCTCCTCCTACATCTGTTAAAACAAAAAAATCCTGATTAAGATTATTTAATAATGCTATCCTTTCTATCCTTATTCCGTTTGGATATCCCAAAACTTCTATCTTGTTTTTCTCTTTCAAAAAGTCCTCATAACTCAATATATTCAATCTCTCTACATTGTTAAAAACGTGTTGCGTAAGATATATCTCTGATTTTTTGAAATCTATAAACTTCATGTCAATCTCATAAACGTTTAAAATCCAATATCCATCAACTTCGTTGTCTTTATGAATAATCGGACATTCATAAAATTGTAAACCACTCACTCTACTTTCCGTTATAATCATCTTTAATTTATCACTAACGAGCAATTTCAAATTGAAACCTGCAATCCCAGCACTAATTAGGTCGGTCAGTTTTGCTTTCTTTTTCAGAACGGCATTGGCAACTATTGGTTCAAAGTCAATTTCAGCAAAGTATGTATTTCCAATAAATTTTGGATCATCAATACTACAATGGTACACCGCTTTTTCAACTTGGGGATATGTACCTACTTTTTTTGTGTCTAAGCTATTGTTTATACAATAAAACATTTTAAAATATAAGTTGATTGATATGAGTATTTGGGTTGTTTTGTATAGCAGTTCTTATGTTGCCTATGAGATTATTTATTGCATCATAAGCCTGCTGTGGCGTTGCATTGGTAGGGATTGCATCTAAATACTGTTGAACTAAATTATCGTAATGATTATGACTGCCCAAATGTGCTGAATTATTTAACGGTATACCATTTAGCGCTTCGTTCATGTG
>Ga0181468_100204_pt1 | contig 11255 bp, 19 predicted proteins | sample InSIn1SAF170_2_FD_119080 | JGI IMG/M metagenome (GOLD analysis project Ga0181468, IMG submission 119080) | Clean room microbial communities from NASA Spacecraft Assembly Facility at Jet Propulsion Laboratory, Pasadena, California, USA -... ... | reverse complement strand
GGGGTGGGCAATGGCGGACATGGCAGAAATCATAATTGTCGACGAGGACTTGAAAGGAGGACTCCGTAAGGGGGTAAGAGTCGACGGGCTGACTACGTTGAGGGGCGAGCGGAAGAGAGGAAGCGGGAGGATCGCGGCGCTCGTCCCGTCGTTCTTCCCTGTACTGGCGGGCCGCTGTGCCGCTACAGAGGTGCTCGGGATTGTAATGAGAGAGGGCTGGGCGTGCGAGGCGAAGAGGACGGCTCCCGGCGGCGCCGATGCCGTCCGCCCTCGTCGCCGAGTGCTTCCCGCTTGCGCTCTCGTTCTTCCCACCTGAGCACTCTCCCTTAATCTCGCACCCCCCTCCACCCCCCTCACCCTCGCCCACGCTCCAGCAACCCACACTCGCCTCTCCCCCACTTCCCGAACATGGTCCTCCCCCCTGGTGCCCAACCTCCCCTTCCGACGAATACCGTCTCGATCAACGGAAGCGATGCCGAAGCACTCGAGCGATACAAGCTGAGGGAGCTGATGGAAGGCTTTCCTGCTCATCGCGATGCGACGGAATGGACGAAGTTGAGAGCGGTATTCGCAGACAAGGACGCCTGTAAGCCTCGCTTTCCGACGTGTGCGGATTGGGTGTTGTCACCAGATTGCTGGAGTAGCGAATCATGTCGCGAAGGTCTTCTTTTCCGACGCTTGCTTTGGAAACTTTGCTTCCCTCTTCAAACTGCTGACCTTTCTTACGCCCACAGACGTCTTCACCACATGGTCCGGCGGAGTTCCCATCGACGAGTTCATCAAAATCTCGTGCGTTTCCGCTCGCTCTTTCTGTCGCGCCAAGATTGACTTTTTCTCCTCTCCATAGTGAAGCCGGCTTTGCGAAGGGAGTCAAGATCGCCCACCGAGTTAACGGCAGCACGGTCGACCTAGCCACATCGGGACCGGCGGCGGGAAAACGTGCGCTCGGCAAGCTAAAAGCGTGCGTCCAGATTCTCTCTTCCCCGTCCCCGTCCCCTTCTTCGCCCGGTTCCCTCGTTCCCCGCGAGGTCCTGACGTGTCAGCAACCTCCAGTACCATCACGCAGCGCTTCACTCTCCCTCGTGAAGGTGGAAAGGAGGGAGAGACTTGCGAAGTCGACGTCGACGCGGATTGTCGTCTCTGCTTCTTCGCCGAGAAGAAGGAGACGGGCGAGTGGAAGACGCATTTCTTCAAAGGTGTGCACTTTCTCCTCGCTGATCTCCCGGACAGGCCCTCGCCGTCTGTAACTCGTTGCAGCACTGAGGCTGATCATTTCATCACTTGCAGGCTTCTACGAGAAGGACCGCCTCATCCCGGTCGACCCTCGCAAGCTCCCTCAGGTTGACGACGAGGCGTTGGAGACCTACCCGGAGGGCTACCGCTGGCTCGGTTACTTGCAGAACCGCGCTGCCGGCTACGCCATCAAGATGGACTTGCCGCAATCACGCGGTGCCGACCACGACCACTTTTACGACACCTTCATCAAGTGGCTGGACGGAGCGAGTATCGAGGAGATGAAGGTCGAGCTGGCGGTGTGAGCTTTGCTTGTCGGAGTGACGATTGTCGACCTTGCGATTCAGCGGATGAAAACTGAGTCATCTCCTGGCTCCTCTGTCCTGGTGCGCCTTCAATGCGCCTCTATGGCTCTGGTAGAAGGACATGCGAAGAGGGGACTGCGCCGAGAGAAGAGAGAGTAGGGAGAAGGCAGAACACGTTTGGAGGAGAAAACGACGACAGCGGCGCGACATGCAGGCACAACGATCTCGCCTGTGGAGATCGGCGCGTTACGAACCGCGGTACGGTAGAGCGGACCGCTTCGCCGACGAAGACGTTGCGTGGGCTATCAGAAGGTCGACCGCGCCCCTTCTCTACTTGCACACTTTGGTCTTCTGCTTCAGCTTCCCCCCCTTCTTCTCCTTTGTCCTCCTCTCTCTTCGCCTTTTCCGCACCCCAGGGACATGAAGGGTGAAGGGTGTTCTCGATCTGTCCGTCGCTCATACACTGACCTCTTCTTCCCTCCTGCTATCCGACACGCAGCTCTCAAGTTCTACATTTTCGGGTTCCCAATCTCGCAGTCCAAGTCTCCCATCCTCCACAATACTGCCTTTGCCCACCATCAACTGCCGCACAATTATTCTTACGTCGAAATCGCGACGCTTGATGAGAGCGTGAAAAAGCGACTCAGAGCAAGGGACTTGGGGGGGAGCGTCGATTACGCAGCCTCACAAACTTGCTGTACGCTTTCGACCTCCTCAAATGCGTCGTGACCGTCTTGGGCTTGACACAGCTTTCAATTCCTTTGCTCGCAGATTCGCGATTTCATCGACTCCGTTACGCCAATTGCTCAGCTTCTCGGCGCCGTCAACACCGTCATACCAGTAAAGCGCGCAGACGGGACGGTGGAGCTTGTGGGCGACAATACGGACTAGCAAGTCGCCTTCCTTCAGCCCATTTTTCAATCCCGTCGAAAAACTGACTCTCCGCCTTTACCCAGTCTCGGAATCTTGCGTGAACTGCAGAAAAAGCTAAAGGGAGATCAGCTACTCGGTCCTGAGCTCGTCGGACTAGTCATCGGAGCAGGAGGAGCCGGACGAGCAGCAGGTACGCCCACTTTCTTTTTTCCTCCTCAGCGCCCGCTCATTTCCTGGTCCACAGTTCATGCACTACACGAAGCAGGGATGACCACCATCTACCTCTACAACCGCACCCGTCAAACCGCCGAAAACGTCGTTTTCTCCTTCCCGTCGAGCTACAACATCCTCCTCATCGACGACCTCTCCGCTTCTTCTTTTGCCGAAGCTGGCCCTCCCGTCGCAGTGGTCGGTACGCTCCCGGCCAAAGCAACCTACATCGACGGAGACGAGCCGCACGAGAACCAGGTCTACATTCCACGAGACTGCCTCCTGCGCGATGGCGGTGTCGTCGTGGTCGACATGGCCTACCTCCCTCGGTCCGTCCTCTCTGCGCCCTGCAGCTTTCCAATGGAGTCTTGACACGCCCATCGCAGCGAAACCCCCCTCCTTCGTCTCGCAACCTCCCTCGGCCACGAAACGTCAACAGGATTGGACGTCCTCCTACAGCAAGGGTTCGAGCAGTTCCGCATCTGGAACAACTTGGAGCCGCCGATGGAGCTGTGCAGGGCGAAGGTGGTCGAAGAGTACGAGCGAGAGAATCCGCTGTAACTGGGCGTCTTGCTTTCCGCTGACCGAACGGGTGAGAGGCGAGAGGGCTGTAGTCTCCGTACACGCTTCATATTACCACTCTTCTACTGCTCCGAAATCTACACCGCAAGGCTCAGCTTCCGCTGTAGCGCCGCCCACGACCTCCACCCTCGACGAGCATGATCTTCCGGAATCGTCGGGTCCGAGTCTTGGATGAAGCGTGTGAAGAGCTCGAGGCTGAGGATGGCGGGAATGAAGACGTGTCAGAAGAGGTAAGGCAGGAGAGCGAGATAAGAGACGAAGCTGACCTGACATAGCCCTCGAAACCCGTCTCGACGAACGCCTTGAACACGTCTGAGATGGGCATGTAGCCTCCGCGATCTTGCTCCTCAGGGAAGAGCCTGCGTTGCGGTAAAGACAGGACGGGGCGAGGTGAGCTTTCGAATCCGAATGAAGGAGAGAACGATGACTAGATATTTTCGACTCACCTCGCGTTCCGCGACCAACTCATCCTCGGCTGTTGACCGTCCACATGGTACGGACTCACCGTCTTCACAACCTCCTCCTTTGCCGGCGACGGGGCGCCAAGCGGCAGCAACGGCGGAGACAACAACTCGGCGTCGACAAGTTGAAGGTAGAAGATCTTCTCGACGGGAACGGTCTTGACGAGTTCTGCGAGGGAGGCAGCGAGGCGTGCGGGACCGTCGGGACGGACGCCGGAGGGGAGGGTGGGGTCGGCGTATTCGTAGCCGGCAATGTGGAAGGCGTCGAGGACGAGACCGACTGCGAGGAGGAGATCATGAAGGAGCACAGAGGCAGGTCAGCCCGGTTTAGACCGCTGTGCGACAGTGACAGGGGATGGAGGGACAAGGAGGGGGAGGACGGACCGTTCGGACGAGCAATTTTCTCGACCAGCTCGAGGCTTGATTGCCAAGTGTACGAGAATGTGCTCCAGCACATCGCTTCCAGCGCGAATCGAATGGGCGGGGTCTGCGCGAGACCCGCATCCTGCACGCTCGAAACGAAACAGAACGTCAAGAGGGAGGTAAGCTAGAAGTTGCGAGAGAAAAAGCACGCACGGCGAGCTCGCGAAGGTCAGCGACGACCCGCTCTTGATCGCCTGTGATACCTTCGAGGCGGAAGTTGAGCGGGACTTGCATCAGGTCGGTGCCGAGGATCTTGCAGAGCTTTGAGGTGGAAGAAGAGTCAGTCTATAACGTCTCGATTGTCGGTACCCCCCTCCTTTCCGGCTCGAACCGTCCTTCTCCTCTTCTCAACGAAGCATGCGAAAGCGTCGAAGGAACAGGGCGCACCTCAAACCTCCTCTTCGCGTCCTCAATCCTCTCCCTCTTCTCCCCCTCGTCCCTAATCCCCTCATAATTCAACAACGGCTGCAAGCAAATGACTTCCAACCCCAACTCGTCGCACCACGCTCGGGTCGCCTTCGCGGCGGCGCAGAGTTGGTCGTGCGGGGTGGGGCCGGGGTGAGAGAGGGATTCGGCGACGAGGCAGGGGTAGAAGATCTGTTTTTTGCGCCGTGTCGCAGGGAGGAGATCAGCACCGCTGGTACTTCTCTCTAAGGAGGCGGGAGAGAAAGCAAGGCGCACCTCCACCGCTTCAAACCCCACCCGCTTCAACGCCCTCAGCTTCGTCTCCATCCTGTGACCTGCAGCGCCCATCCCGAGGGCCATAGTCGGAAGGCCAGGGATCAATCGTTGAGGCATGGTGCGGTGTGAAGGGTCCCGAGAGGGTGTCGACGAGGAAGAGAGCGGGAAGGTGGGGAGGGTGATGAGGAGTTGGAACGGTGGAAGAGGGCACGGAAGGGCGTGTGACGGGGCAGAGAGGGTGTACAGTATCTCGAGGGAGAGGTGCTCAGAGGTGGGAAGAGGGAGGAGGACGAGAGGGAGAGCGCCCGGAGCAGCAACGAGAGCGGGAAGCGTCGCCGCCTCGTTCCGCCGTCGTCGCTTGTTCTTCCTTCCCTTCCGTCGAGCCCTCTGTGCTAGGCGAGCAGCACGAGAAACCCCTTTACAGTCGTCCTGAGCTCCTTGTACAAGGATCAACCTCCGATTTCCCAATTTTCCACCCGAGTTCGATTCTACTGTCTCCTCAACCACCGCTCCGCCCGCTTGTCCCCACACTCCTTGAGCAACGGCAACAGCTTGTCCTTGATCGTCTGGTTGTGCGCTTTGAGCCAGGCGCTCTCGGCGGGGGTGAGGAGGTGCGAGGCGACGAAGGCGGATTGGATTGGGACCTGCGGAAGCGACGGGATGGTGGGGTTAGAGCGGTTGTGGGAGGAGACGGCGGGAGAGAAAGAGTGAGGAAAGAAGGGAAGGGAAGGGAAGAGAAGAAAAGCTAATACGTACGCAAGTCAACCTCTCAAACTCATACCACTTCCTCTCGTTCCCCGTTGCCGCCCGCAAGACCCTCGCCGCTCCAGTCGAGGTAGCCTCTCTGACGCACAGCACGCTCTCGATCCTGATCCCAAACCCGCCCTTTCCGGGCGCATAAAACGCCGGCTCGTTCGAGGTGATGTGGCCGGGGAGGAAGGGGGTGCCTGCTCGCATTGTGTTTCGTTCGAGATTCAGAGCAGAGAGAGAGAGGGAGAGAAGGGGAGGGTTAGCAAGCAGTGTGGAAGAAGATCGAACGGAGAGGACGAGGGACAGGAGAGACGCACTGAAGTAGGCTGAGGAATGGGAAATCCCCACTTGGGTTTCGTGAACTGAGCCGTACGACCCTACGCCGTGGCCTGTCCCATGACCGCTGCGAGGACGATGCACAATCTCCATTAGCCTCCTCCGAGAAGAGGGGAGAAAAGAGCACGACAAGAAGCTGAAGGAAGAAGAACGCACTAATCCATCCCCTCACTCCACAACGTCGCCCTCGCCAACACGTCGATCTGTTCCCCCGTCGTCCCCTCAGGAAACCTCAAGCGGTCGATCGCAATGTGACCCTGCAGGACGCGGGTGAACGCTCGCGAGTGGAGGTCAAAGTCGGAGGGGCGCCGGGAGGGCCGGGACGAGGCGAGGAAGTGGTAGGTCCGGGTGGTGTCGATCGTGCCGTCGTGCTGTAGGAGAGAGGAGGGAGAGTGGAGGGGTTAGTAGGACTGCAGAGGGGAGAAGAGGAGAAGGGTAGGAGGACAGACGTAGTTCGCGCCGCTGTCGTTCAGGTAGGGAGAGGTGAGGGAGATAGGAACGGGGTGATCGGGCGACGGAGCATAATGAGGCAGTGCTAAGGATGGGATCTCGGGGACGTCAGTCTTCGGCAGGTGCGGATCTGAAAGAGAGGAGAGAAGGGAGGAAGGAAACGAAGACGCACCGGCGTTCTCGCCCGTCGCGCTGATGTTCTCATACGCGAGCTATGTACAAGAAGAACGGATGTCAGTGTTCCTCTCGCGCCCACAACTCGACTCGATTCGACATTCGAGGAAATCCTCTCAACTCACTCCGGCAAACTCCTCGCCCTTCTCCCTATATCTCGTCAACCTCTCGGCCGCCTCCCACTCGGTCACCCTCTCCCCCTTTCCGACCAACCTCTCCTCGAGCTCTGCGATCCACCTGACCCAGGCGAGTCCGTCCCGCTCGTACGCTCGCCGGAAGCCCGCGATCTCGGTTGGATTCTTGATGGCTTGGGCAGCGAGGATCGGGTTGGGAACGGTGAGGGGGGTGAAGTGCGACTGTTGACAAATTGAGGGACGACAGGGTGCGTCAGCATTCCGCCTTGTAGAGGAAGAAGAAGAGGAAAGAAACAAGAAGAAGAAGGCGCACCCCAATCGCGTTCGCCAGCGCAAAAGACACTTTCCCATCCCCGACGACCCTCTCCCCCTCGACCTCCGCAAGCCTCTTCAAGTCCCCCTCGGCCTCCTCATACTCCCTAATCTCGCCCTCAAGGTCGTCCTCCACTCTCCTCCTCACCTCCTCCGTCACCGCCTCTTTCTGCACCCACAACACCACCTGCTTCCTCCCCCTCTTGCTCTCCTCCTCCTCCTTCGTGTCCGAACCAGGACCAGGAGCCGGACGCACGAGGAGGTAGCCGTAGAAGACGGGGTTGAAGGCGATGTCGCCTGTCGTGCGGAGGTTGAGGAACCACGCGAGGGGGTTGAGGGAGGTGAGAAGGAAGGAGGGAGGGGAGGTGGGGGCTTGTGAGGAGGAGGAGGAGGAGGGAGGGGAGGGGTAGGTCGAGGTGAGGAAGGTGTGGAGGTCGGCGAGTTTGGCGGTGGCGGATTTACCTGAGCGCGGAAACGAGGTCAAGATAGGGGTCAGGAAGAGGTAGAGGCGCAAAGCGCGAGGAGTGAGAGAAGGGTGGGGGTCTGCAACGAACCGGAGAACTCGAGAGGGTGGTCGACGATTGGGTTCGCTTGACGAGGAGGGCGGGAAGGGCCCCAGACGACGTCGACGAGGTTGGTCGAGGTGACGACGAGGGAGAGACCGATCGCTTCGAGTTGAGACGAGAGGTGTTTGGCGGTTGCTGCACGACGTGGGAGGGTTTCGTCATCAGTTTTTTTCCGCGAGTTGCAGAGCGAGAGAGAGGAACGGACCGTAGTCGATTGTGCTTCCGTCTATCCCGACCCGCGCGCCGGGAGAGAGGTGGGACAGAGCCGGGTCGACGAGCCACGCGTCCCAGTTTTTGACGTCCTTTTCGCCGACTTTCTGAAGGGACCACAGGGCCGGGTCGAGCTCGTGGCTCGCTTGGGTGTAGTATCGGGCTGGGGTGAGGGATGCGGAAGGGATCAGTGGTGTGGGAAGAGGGAGGGAAGGGGGAAGAGGCGCAGGGAGGGTGTGGAGACGGAGGAAGACGGGGAGCGAGAGGGAGGGAAGGAGGACGGACAGTCGGTGAAGAGGAGGGCTTGGTCGTGGGTTACGACGGCAACGCCCGCTGAGCCGGTGAAGCTGTGAGGATGGGGTTCATCAGGTCGACTGGCTCGTTCACCAGGACGGACGAAGGGAAGAAAACGCACCCGGAGATGAACGCACGACGCTTGTCGCAGTCTCCAACGTACCTGTGTCGCTTTGTGGGTCAGCGTCGAGGTGTATGGGGTCAGAGGGGGAGGGAACCGACTCGGAGTTGTGGGCGTCGGCGGTGGGGACGACGCTATCGGAGGGTAGAGAGGGGTGAGTAGCGATGGGGAGGAAAGGGAAGAGGAAACTGAGGGGGACGGACTAGACGTCGAGCTTTGCGTCTTGAAGGTGTTCTCGGAGGGCGTTGAGGCGGGCGGTGGCATGGTGGGCGGCGAGAGGGGCGTAGCGGGGCGGCCCCACCTCGCGGGTTTGGAGTTGGTCGAGGAGGTGGGAGGAGGGTTTCTCGGTCGAGTCGAGTGAGCAGAGGGAGTGGGTGTCGTTGGTGGGGAGGAAGGATCTGAAGCAGCTGAGCATGCTGAGAGTGACAGCGGACGGCGAGAGGACAAGCCGAGGACGACGACGAGCGACTCGAGTCGGATCTTGCGCTCATCCTCAGCTTGCTCAACTGTGGGTAGAGTGCGATGGCATTCCTGTGGGGGAGCTCACCCCAGCAGCAAGAGTTTGACCACCTCCTTGGTCCGTCCTTCTCTCTCTCTCCCTCTCCTCGCTCTCCTCATCACCATCCCCCCCACCTCGTCACCCCGCCCTCCCCTTGCCACTCCCACTGGCCACCTCGCTTACCTTCTTCCCTACCATAGAGAAGACCACCTCGGACCTCCTCCCCGCCTCGTCCCCCCTCGACCTCCCCGACGCCCTCACCCTCGCCGACCACCTCCGCTCCGCCGCCGTCTCTCCCACTTACGCCCTCCAGGCCCTCCTCAAGCGCCTCACCCACCCCAACCCCAACGTCCAGCTCCTCGCCCTCCACCTCGTCGACGTCCTCCTCAAGAACGGCGGCACCCCCTTCCTTGCCCTCCTTGCCAAACCCGCCAGCCAGGGCGGCGCCGCCACCGACGTCGAGCTCCTCGCCACCGGCAGGAAGGCCGGCGGCGTCAACCGCGACGTCCAGCTCGAGACGAGGCGCTTGCTTCAGGAGTGGGCAGAGGCCTTCAAGGCGAGCGGGAAAAAGGACCTCGAGGCGAGCGAGCTCGTCGACGCCTACGAGCGCCTCCGCCGCGACCCCGCCGTCGAGTTTCCCAAGCTCGACCGCGGCGCGAGCAAGGCCATGGTCGAGTCTCTCTCGGTCCGTCGTCACTTTCTCTTTTCCCTTTTCCTCTCCGCAGACATACTCAAACTTCCCGCGCCCAGGCTCCCGATTGGCTCGACTCGGCCTACTGCACCCGCTGTCGCACCCCCTTCAGCACCTTCAACCGCAAACACCACTGCCGCAACTGCGGCCAAGTCTTTGACCAAGCCTGCTCCTCGTCCGTCGCGCCCTTGCCGCACTACGGTATCCTTGAGCCGGTGCGCGTGTGCGACGCGTGCGCGCGGAAGATCAAGGAGGGGAAGGGCGCGTCGGTCGCGAAGGAGCTCGAGGCCGAGAGGGCGAAGAACCCCCCAGCGGCGGCGTCGACCTCTGCGGCGGCCGCTTCGTCTTCGACTACGGCGGGCAGAAGCCAAGAAGACGCCGACCTGGCCGCGGCCATCGCCGCTTCCCTCGCTGAATCGGCCGCCTCGGCCCCTCGCTCCACCTCCACGCTTGACAGCAGCGCGATCCCTACCCTCCCCACTCCAGGCTACAACCCCTCCTACACCTCGACTGCCTCTTCCTCCGCCTCTTCCTCCTATACCAATCAGAAAACGACCACATCTAGTAGCGTCAAGCCGGCAGGAAAAGCAGACGAGGAGGAGGACCCTGACTTGGCGGCCGCGATCGCTGCTTCACTGCGCGATCTGGCACCCCCTGCGAGCGCACCTCACCTTGCTCGGAGCGCGTCGTCGAGCTCGACCCTGAACGGCGAGGCCTTGACCTATTCCCAGCTGTACCCGCGCCAGTCGTCGTCGTCCTCCTCTTCTGCCTATCCCGTCTCTTCCTCCCCCTACGCCTCTTCCTCCTCCCATCCTCCTCCTACAAAGAAGTCCTTCACCCTCCCAAACCACGACCTCCCCCCCTCGTCCCTCTCCCAGCTCGCCCAATTCGCCGCCGCCGGCGCCCAGCCCGGCCCATATTTCGTCCAGCAAGGAAGGGGGGACTACGAGGCGCTCGTGCGACAGGGCGGGAGCGGAGGAGGGCTCGAGAGTGGGCTGAGAGCGAGCGTGGAGGATACGGGGAGGAGGGTCGGGGTGCTGAGGGAGATGGAGTGGAAGATTGGCGAGGCGGCGAGGATGTATGGAGCGGGGTTGGTCGAGAGGGCTGGTGAGTCTGTCTTTCTCTTCACCCTTCCTTCTTTGCATGTGTGTTAATCGTTACTTTAACTCACTCCTTTTGACCCGGTTTCTAGCCTACCGCCCCTCCCCCTCGCTCTCCTCACCTCAGCTTCAGCACCACCCCTACGCCCAGCCCCTCGACGCCCACTACCGCCCTCACCCCGTCTCGTCCCTCTCCTACGGCCAACCCCTACCGGCCTACGCCGTCCCCCTCGCTTCCCCTCTCCCTCTAGCTCCCATCGCCCAACCCCAGCCGCAACCTCAGCTGCCGTCAGAGGTCCCGGTCCCTCCAACACCCTCCACGGCGCTGTCTGCGCACGCCGAGTCGTTCCGACCCCAGCAGCAGCGGCTGCAACCGGCAGGGTTCTACAAGCCCTCGTCGTTCCCCCAGGTGCCACACCACGAGCTGCCGACGGGGTTGCAGACGCTCCCGGCGGCACCGAACGGGGAGCTCGGGGAGCGACGGGAGGAGGTCAAGGAGGCTGAGTTGATTTCGTTTTGATGAGCGCGGGAGCGGGAGGAGGAGGCAAAGGAAGGAGAGGGAGGGATACTTATTGTCGTTTTTGCAGTTGTGTGTTGCGAAGTGTTGTTTCTGCGCTTTCGAAAGGATTTGAGAAGACAGCTGCAGCCAAGCGATGAGGTCAACCTCTGTCGACCCGCCGCCCCACCTCGCCTCGCTCATTCCCTCAACGCTTCCTTGCTTCCTCGCACTGGTACATCCTAGCTCCTTACAGCACTCCCAGCGGTCCCCCTCTGTCCCTCCCTCCCTCTCCCGCCTCTTCCCATGCCCCCGCCCTCCTCCCTCCCTCCCTCTCTCCCGCCCCCTCCCCCT
>Ga0181468_100203_pt1 | contig 11279 bp, 5 predicted proteins | sample InSIn1SAF170_2_FD_119080 | JGI IMG/M metagenome (GOLD analysis project Ga0181468, IMG submission 119080) | Clean room microbial communities from NASA Spacecraft Assembly Facility at Jet Propulsion Laboratory, Pasadena, California, USA -... ... | reverse complement strand
GTTAAAACGATTGCTCAGGATTTTAAAGTTGAAGTCCAAGATTTGCAGTCTTACAATAAAGAATCTCAGTTTTTGAATATGATTTTGAAAACGGCTGATGATATGGATTTGGCTACCGCAAAAAAACTCGTTTCGGCTGAACAAAACGGAAAAGGGCTTGAAATAAAATTTAATGAAGCCATAAAATCTGGAACAGAGTTTTCTTTTGTGATTGACAAAATCCAGAGAGGAAATGAAGATAGTGCTGTTTTGATAAAATGGGACGGAAGCGGCGAAGATATTGATCAAAAAGGCGAAAAAGAATTTCCGATTTCTGGAAAAGATAATTTTAAAATCGTGGATGTAAAAATTGGCGATGAAAACAACCAGTCAGTTCATATCAATTTTTCTGATCCGGTAAAAAAAGACCAAAATTTCAACGGATTGGTAGCGCTTGAAACGGCCAATAATTTGAGATATGGAGTTGATGGAAATGTTTTGAAAGTCTTTTCAGATGTAGCTTTAGACGGAAATTTACTATTAGAGGTTTTCCAAGGAATTGAAAATACCGATGGTTTTAAAATGAAAAAAGGCTACGCTGCAAAAATCACTTTTGAGCAGATAAAACCTGAAGTTCGTTTTGTGAAAAGCGGTACGATTTTGCCGAGTTCTAATAATCTGAAAGTAAATTTTGAAGCGGCAAACTTGAAAAAAGTAGATGTGAAAGTCTATCGTATTTTTGAAAATAATGTGCTTCAATTTTTACAAGACAATCAACTAAACGGGAATTATGATTTAAGAAAAGTAGCGCTTCCAATTGCGAAGAAAACATTGGAATTGACCACAAATAAATTAGCAAATTATAAAAAATGGAATACTTATTCTATCGATTTGGCCACTTTGATCAAGCCAGAACAAGGTGCAATTTATCGTGTGGAAATGACCATTAAAAAGTCGTATTCACTTTATAAATGTGACGCTTCCGCGGAAGATGAACCAGAAGAAGTCGAAGAAGAGAATGAAGATGAAATGTCTGAATATGATTCCTATGATTACGATTATTATGACTATGATTACAACTGGAATGAAAGAGAAAATCCTTGTGACAGAAGTTTTTATTCCAATAAAAAAATTGCTACAAATATCTTGGCAACTGATTTAGGAGTTATTGCAAAAAGAGGCGAGAATAATTCTTATTTCTTTGCCGTAAGCAATATCGTAACAACTGAGCCGGTTTCTGGAGCAACCGTTGACTTGTATAATTACCAAAAGCAAAAATTGGGTTCATTCACGACAGATGGCGACGGAACTGTGCTTACAACCTTAGACAAACGTGCTTTTTTTGCAATAATTAAAAAAGACAATAACACGACTTACGTAAAATTAGATGATGGAAATTCACAATCGGTAAGTAATTTTAATGTCGATGGCGAAGCTTTGCAAAAAGGTTTGAAAGGATTTATTTATGGCGAAAGAGGCGTTTGGCGTCCGGGCGACACCATTTATTTATCATTTCTTCTGAATGACAAATCGAGCCGTTTGCCAAATACACATCCAATAAAATTAAAATTGACTGATCCGAATGGTAAAGTTGTTTATCAAAAAGTACAACAATATTCGGCTTTAAATCACTACCGATTTGCTTTCAATACCCAGCAAAATTCACCTACGGGAAATTATGAAGCAGTTATTTCTGTCGGAGGTGCACGTTTTTACAAATCGATTAAAATTGAAACAATCAAGCCAAATCGCCTTCGAATTAAAAATGGTTTTGAAGGAAAAACGCTTTCTGCTTTCCATCAAAATAATGCAAACATCAATGTTTCTTGGTTGCACGGAGCAATTGCTAAAGATTTGAAATTAGAAATGCAAGCAAAATTCACGCAACAAAAAACCGAATTTAAGAATTACTCTAAATATGTTTTTGACGATCCATCACGTAAATTTTCTACAGAAGAAGTAAACATTTATTCTGGAAAAATTGATGATAACGGAAACGCCAATGTCAGCATTCAGCCGAGATTGCAATCGCAAGCGCCAGGAATGTTGAAAGTAGCATTTATTACAAAAGCTTATGAAAATGGTGGCGATTTTAGTACGGATGTGATTACGGCAAATTATTCGCCGTTCCAAACGTATGTCGGTGTAAAAACGCCAGAAGCAAATAAATATGGAATGTTGGAAACTGGAAAAAGTAATCCTTTTGACATAATCACTGTAGATGAAAACGGTCGTCCAAAAGCAGTCAGAAATCTGGAAGTTCGAGTGTATAAAGTCGATTGGCGCTGGTGGTGGGACGCTTCTGATGATTTGTCAAATTATAGTTCATCGACGACTACGACTCCGTTTTATTCCCAAACTTTAAATACAGATGCTTCAGGAAAAGCGCGTTTTCAATTCAAAGCCGATGAAGACGAGTGGGGAAGATATTTGGTTCGAGTTACTGATCCAAATGGCGGACATTCTGCGGGACAAACCGTAATGATTGACTGGCCAAGTTGGTCTGGAAAAACTAGAAATGCAACGGGAGAAGAAGCGAAAATGCTTGTTTTTTCTACGAATAAGGAAAAATATAATGTTGGTGAAAAAGCAATTATTTCATTTCCATCTAGCGAAGGAAGCCGTGCCTTGATTTCATTGGAAAACGGTTCTCAAGTCGTGCAAACACTTTGGGCAAAAACCAAAAACGGAGAAACGCAGGTTGAAATTCCGATTACGGAAAAAATGGCGCCGAACGTGTACATACATATTACGTTGTTGCAACCGCACGCGTCAACGAAAAATGATTCGCCGATTCGTTTGTACGGAATTGTTCCGATTGAAGTTGTGGATAAAAATACCGTTCTGGAACCACAAATTGCAATGCCAGAGGTTTTAAAGCCAGAACAGAAAACTACGATAAAAGTCAGCGAGAAAAACGGAAAAGCAATGACGTACACAATCGCTATTGTGGACGAAGGTTTGTTGGATTTAACTCGATTTAAAACACCAAATGCTTGGAACAGTTTTTATGCAAGAGAAGCTTTGGGCGTGAAAACTTGGGATATTTATGACGATGTAATCGGAGCATATGGCGGAAAAGTGAACCAAATTTTCAGCATTGGTGGTGACGAAGATTTAGGTGGAGGCCAAGCCAAAAAAGCCAATCGTTTCAAACCTGTCGTGATTTATCTCGGACCATTTTCTTTACCGAAAGGTCAGACAAAAGCGCATACTATTACGATTCCAAAATATGTAGGTTCAGTGAGAACGATGGTTATCGCTGGAAACGCAGAAACCAGCGCTTATGGAAGTGTGGAAAAAGCAACTCCGGTTAGAAATCCATTGATGATTTTGGCTTCGTTGCCAAGAAAAGTGTCTCCGGGAGAAAGAGTGACGTTGCCGGTTACCGTTTTTGCAATGGAAAAACACGTAAAAAATGTGTCGCTGCAATTGACAACAAATAATGGTTTCCGAGTAATCGGAAGCTCAAAACAAGCACTGTCGTTTGCAAATCCTGACGAAAAGATTGCTTATTTTGATTTGGAAGTTGGACAACTGACCGGAATCGGGAAAGTTACCGTAGTCGCCACTTCCGGAAAAGAAAAGGCAAGCTTTGATGTGGAATTGGATATTATGAACCCAAATCCGGTGACGCAAGATTATAAGGAATTGATTTTAGAACCAAACAGTTTAGGAACAATTGACTGGAATGCTTTTGGCGTCGCCGGAACAAATAAAGCGAAGTTAGAAGTTTCAGCATTTCCTTCAATGGATTTCAACAAACGCCTTGATTATCTGATTCAATATCCGCACGGATGTTTGGAACAGACGACTTCCAGCGTTTTCCCACAATTGTATTTAGCCGATATTGCTGACATCGATGCAAATCGAAAAGCGAAAATCCAGAAAAATGTAACGGCCGGAATCCAAAAATTAGCACAATTTCAAGTTGCAAATGGCGGTTTTGCATATTGGCAAGGACAGCAAAGTCCAGATGATTGGAGCACTTCATATGTTGGGCATTTCTTGATTGAAGCTGAAAGAAAAGGATATGCGCTTCCTGCAAATGTGAAAAAACAATGGATTTCGTACCAATCAAAAATGGCAAAACAATGGCGTTATGCTGAAGGTTATCGAAATGATTTCCCGCAAGCATATCGACTTTACGCTTTGGCATTGGCAGGTTCTCCAGATTTGTCTTCGATGAACAGATTGCGTGAAACTTCGGGAATTTCTAGTGAAACCAAGTTGAGGTTGGCGGCGACTTACGCTTTAGCGGGACAGAAAAATGTAGGTTTGGCGTTGTTGAATCAAAGCCAAATTGAAGAAGAAAATTTAGGCTATTACTATTATTATGGTTCAAGTGAAAGAAACAGAGCGATGGCTTTGGAAACGTTGTTGCTTTTAGGAAGGAAAGCCGAAGCGTTCACAATGGCAAATAAACTCGCCAAAAATATGTCGTCAAACCAATGGATGTCTACTCAAACTACGGCATATTGTTTATACTCAATGTCGAAATTTGCTTTGCAAAACGGTACAAAAGGCATCGATGTAACCTTCACAAGCAAAGGAAAATCAGAAACAATAAAAACAGCCAAAACTTTTGCCGATAGAACGTTGCAAGTTTCAAACAACGGAAATTCGGTTACAATTAAAAACAATAAAAACACGACTTTATATGTGAAAGTAATTTCCAGCGGTATTCTGCCAATCGGTCAAGAACAAACCGAACAGCGAGGTTTGGCAACTGATATTGTTTTCCGTGACAGAAAAGGAAATCCGATAAATGTGAGTTCGCTCGCGCAAGGAACAGAATTTGTGGCCGAAGTTACTGTTGCAAATATGAAAGGAGAACGAGTGGAAAATGTAGCCTTGACGCAAATCATTCCGTCGGGTTGGGAAATTGTAAACACGCGTTTCACCGATTATGGAAATTTCGCAGAAAATAGTGTGGATTACACCGATATTCGAGATGACCGAACTAATTTTTATTTTACACTAAAATCCAATGAAACCAAGACATTCAAGATACTTTTAAATGCATCTTACCTTGGAAAATATTACCTTCCAGGAGTTCAATGCGAAGCGATGTATGACAATTCGTATTTTGCAAGAACGCAAGGTCAGTGGGTGAATGTGGTGAAGTAATATTCTAAATATTTAGAATAGTAGTTACCCAATTTTGTCATTCCGACGAAGGAGGAATCTTCGTTAGTTAGCTATATTTTGCTAAGATTCCTCCTTCGTCGGAATGACAAAAAAACTTTAGAATATTTTAGTTGAAAGCAAAAATTATAGCGTTATTAAAACGCATCCAAAATAAAATAAAACGCAATCCGAAGAAATTCATTTTTTTTGGATTGCTTTTAATTGCCTATTATTTCTGCTTGCCGAGAACGCTTTTTGAACAACCTTATTCCTCAGTTATTGAAAGTGAAGAAGGCGAACTTCTCGGTGCAAAAATCGCCCGTGACGGACAATGGCGATTTCCAGCACAAGATTCTATTCCAGAGAAATTTAAAAAATGCCTCGTTTATTTTGAAGATGAACATTTTTACAAACATCCCGGATTTAATCCAGTTGCGATGATTAAAGCGGTAAAACAAAATCACGACGCAGGAAAAGTAGTTCGTGGCGGAAGTACGTTGACACAGCAAGTCATCCGACTTTCAAGAGACGGAAAAAGGCGCAGTTATTTTGAGAAAATCATCGAATTGGTTTTAGCCACACGATTAGAATTTCGGTATTCTAAAGAAAAAATCATCGAATTATACGCAGCGCACGCTCCTTATGGTGGCAATGTTGTTGGTTTAGAAATGGCTTCTTGGCGTTATTTCGGAGTGCAACCGCATCAATTGTCTTGGGCAGAAACGGCGACTTTGGCGGTTCTGCCAAATACGCCAAGCTTGATTTATCCAGGAAAAAATCAACAACGATTATTAAACAAAAGAAACGGCTTGCTGAAAAAGTTATATGATGAAAACGTCATTGATAAGACGACTTATGAATTGGCAATTTTGGAAGATTTGCCTCAGAAACCGTACGATTTGCCACAAATTGCACCTCATTTATTGCAAAATGTAGCCAAGAAAAATGAAGGAGAACGAATAAAAACTACGATAAAATTTGCCTTGCAAAATCGGGCAAATCAAATCGCCACGCAATATTACAACCAATACCGACAGTCAGAAATTCATAATCTCGCGATTATAATTGTGGATGTTGAAACTCGAAATATCATCAGCTACATTGGGAATTCTCCAACGGATGTGGCGCACCAAAAAGACGTCGATATCATCACGGCGCCAAGAAGTACGGGAAGTATTTTGAAACCATTTTTATACGCGTCGATGTTGGATGCGGGAGAAATTCTACCGAATACTTTGGTTGCGGATATTCCAACGCAAATTGCGGGTTATACGCCAAAGAATTTTGATTTGACTTATGACGGCGCGGTTCCGGCACATCGAGCGTTGGCTCGGTCGTTGAATATTCCGTCGGTTTTGATGTTGAAAGATTTTGGCGTGTATCGATTTTATGACCAATTGCGTCAGTTTAAGTTACGTGACATTAACAAACATCCGAATCATTACGGACTTTCGCTGATTCTTGGCGGTGCAGAAAGTAATCTTTGGGATTTGACAAAAACCTATGCAGGTTTGACTTCTACCGTAAATTATTTCACGACAAATTCCGCAAAATACCGAACGAATGAATTTACAGAATTGAATTGGGTATTGGGTAAAAAGACGGATTTTGGTAAAGAATCGTATGATAAAAAAAATATTGGAGCTGGTTCCATTTGGCTGACGTATAATGCGATGAAAGAAGTTAATCGTCCGGAAGGTGATGAAGCTTGGAAATTCTATGATTCTTCGTTAGAAATTGCTTGGAAAACTGGAACGAGTTTTGGAAATCGTGATGGCTGGGCCATTGGAACAAATTCAAAATATGTCGTGGGAGTTTGGGTCGGGAATGCTTCTGGAGAAGGACGTCCTTCACTGACTGGCGTTGGAAGTGCGGCTCCGATTTTGTTTGATGTTTTTAATTTATTGCCAAGAAAAAAATGGTTTGCAACTCCGTTTGATGATTTGGAAGAAGCTGCCGTTTGCCAATTAAGCGGACATATTGCCGGAGAAAACTGTCCGAAAATCAAACAATGGATTCCGTTGAAAAGTAAAATGACGACGGTTTGTCCGTATCATAAAAGGATTCATTTGGATAAATCAGAACTGTTTCAGGTCAACAGTAACTGCGAATCTGTTGATAATATCGTGACGAAATCTTGGTTTGTTTTGCCTCCGGTGATGGAATTGTATTATAAAAGCAAGCATATTGATTATCAACCGTTGCCTCCGTTTCGAGCGGATTGCTTGGGGAATTCGTCTTCTTCTATGGATTTTATTTATCCAAAGGAAAACGGGAAAGTATATCTTACGAAGAATTTCAATGGAGAAATTCAGCCTTTTGTTTTGAAAGTGGCGCATTCAGATTTGAAAGCAAAATTGTTTTGGTATTTGAATGATAAATTTTTGGGAACAACCCAGACGTTTCATGAAATGCAGGTGGAAGCGAAAACGGGAAAATATTATATTACGGTTACTGATGAAAGTGGGAATGAGATTAGTAGGGAAATTGAGATTGTAAGGGAGTAGATTTGTAGCGCGAGTTTTAACGCAAAGATTCGCAAAGGTTTTTCGCAAAGTTTCACAAAGCTAGATAGAAAAACTCTGTGAATCTTTGTGACAAATTTTGTGAATCTTCTTGAAATTAAAACATAAAAAAACCGCCAATCTAACGAAAGGCGGTTTTTTATTAATCCTTAATTTCATTTCCATTTTTATCATAGAAATGATATTCTAAAAACGTGTAAGCGTCACGAGGTATGATTTTCACCCACTTCTTATGTTCAAAAAACCATTTTGAACGTAATGATGGAAAACCTTTAGTAAGGTATGCTGCCACAAAAGGGTGCGCATTTAGCACGATTTTTTTATGGGCTTTTATCATTCTTTCAACATCAGAAGTGATCTTGTCGACAATCAAAATCGGAGCTTCGATTTCCCCATTTTCATTGTTTGGGTCTTCTTCTCTGGTTTTGATATTTACTTCTGGTCTTACTCTCTGTCTTGTGATTTGGACTAATCCAAATTTACTCGGAGGCAAGATTTTGTGTTTGGCTTTATCATCGCTCATTTCGTCTCTCAAGAAATCGTAAAGCGTTTTGCGATTTTCTGGATTTGACATATCGATAAAATCGACAACTATGATGCCTCCCATGTCGCGGAGACGAAGCTGTCTTGCCACTTCTGCAGCGGCGATCATATTCACTTCCAGGGCTGTATCTTCTTGATTGGTGGCTTTGTTTGAACGGTTACCGCTGTTCACGTCAATGACGTGCAAGGCTTCAGTGTGTTCAATAATCAAATAAGCTCCTTTGCTCATTGATACCGTTTTTCCGAAGGAAGTTTTGATTTGTCTCTCTATGTTATATTTTTCGAAGATAGGCGTGTCGTTTGATTGATAAAACTTAACTATTGATTGTTTTGAAGGTGCAATTTCTTGCAGATAATCCTTCGTTTCGTTGTACAACTCTTCGTCATCGATATGAATTCCCGTGAAGGAATCATTAAATACGTCTCTTAAAATTGAAGAAGCTCTGTTGAGCTCTCCTAATACTTTTGACGGATGATGAGCAGTTGGTAATTTTTTACACATTGCAGTCCATCTGCTGAGCAGATTCTGCAAATCTTTGTCTAGTTCGGCTACTTTTTTGCCTTCTGCTACTGTTCTCACAATAACACCGAATCCTTTTGGACGGATTGATTGTACTAATCGTTTAAGACGATCTTTTTCTTCTTTGGATTCTATTTTTTGTGATATAGAAACTCTGTCAGAAAAAGGAACGAGAACAATAAATCGACCGGCAAGAGATAGTTCTGAACTAATTCTTGGGCCTTTTGTCGATATAGGTTCTTTGACGACTTGTACTAAAATGGACTGATTTGCACTAATTACATCAGTGATAACGCCATCTTTGTCAATCTCTTTCTCGAAAGGAAAGCTTTTTAGGGAGAAATCTTTTATTTTACCTGCGCTTACAAGTTTGATGAATTTCAATTGAGAAGCTAAATTGGGACCCAAATCGTGATAATGTAAAAAGGCATCTTTTTCGAAGCCGACATTTACAAAAGCAGCATTTAATCCCGCAACTGGTTTTCTGATTTTGGCAATAAAAATATCGCCTACCTGAAAGTTGCTTTTTTCTTCTTCTTTATGTAATTCAACTAGTTTTCCATCTTTTAATAAGGCAAAATCTACGGCTTCCGAACCAGATCTGATGATCAGTTCTTTATTCACACTGTAAATTTTTATCCGATATTGAGGTTTAGAGTTCAGGATTTAGCGTTCAGGGTTTAAACCTGCGCCTTACACCTTTTGCCTTGCACCCAAATAGAGGATGGATTAAACAATAATTTAACAGGTATTGTACCCGGAGAATTTCAGTTAACAGATGTCAGTTTTTAGTTTTCAGTGAACTGTTTGCCAGAATCTGGCATCTGTAATCTGATATTCAAATTTCAATGAACTTTTTGTTATTCTTTAAAAAAAGAAAAAAGTAGTTAGACTACTTTTTCTTTTTGTGACGGTTAGCTCTCGCTCTTTTTTTACGTTTGTGAGTCGCTACCTTATGTCTTTTTCTTTTTTTACCACTTGGCATAGTGTCAAATTTTAGTGATTAATAATTAGTTTACTTTTGTTTCAGTATTCGTTTTTACTCCTTCAACAAAAACCTTAGCTGGTTTAAATGCAGGAATATTATGTGCAGGAATTTTTATTGTAGTGTTTTTTGAGATATTTCTACCCGTTTTTTCAGCTCTAGTTTTGATGATAAAGCTTCCAAAACCTCTTAAATAAACATTATCGCCTGTTTCCAATGAGTTTTTTACTTCGTCCATAAAAGACTCAACTGTTGCTTGAACGTCCCCTTTTTCAAGACCTAATTTTTCTGAAATTTTCGCAACGATATCTGCTTTCGTCATTTTCTTTCGTATTTTAATTTATTGTGTAAAATTTTGAGGATGCAAATATATGAATTAAAAAAACAATATTTCAATCATAAACGATTAAAATTTAATAACATAAACTTTTACTTTTGCTAACCAATTTTCTCTAATGATTTTTTCTAAAACTCTTATCCAGTGGTATTTGCAAAACAAGCGTGATTTGCCTTGGCGAAATACGGTCGATCCATACCATATTTGGCTGTCAGAAATTATGCTTCAACAAACAAGAGTGGCGCAAGGTTTGCCCTATTTTTTGTCTTTTACTTCTTCATTTCCAACGGTTTTTGATTTGGCTGATGCTGATGAAGAGCAGGTGCTGAAATTATGGCAAGGACTTGGCTATTATTCACGAGCCAGAAATCTTCATGGGACTGCAAAATATATTGCTCATGAATTGAATGGAATTTTTCCAGATAATTACAGCGACTTGTTAAAATTAAAAGGCGTAGGTGAATATACGGCAGCGGCAATTGCATCTTTTTCTTATAATGAGGCGGTTCCTGTTGTTGACGGAAATGTTTTTAGGGTTTTGTCTAGGTATTTTGATGTTGAAACCGATATTGCTTCAAGTGGTGCCAAAAAAGAATTTACGGCTTTGGCCAAAGAATTAATTCCGAAAGATAATCCTGCGATTTTTAACCAAGCTATTATGGAATTTGGTGCTTTGCAATGTGTTCCTAAAAATCCTAATTGCAATGTTTGTGTTTTGAATTTTGGATGTTTGGCTTTGAAATATGATAAAGTGAGCGAGCTTCCGGTAAAATTGAAAAAAACTAAAGTTACAAATCGATACTTTAATTATATTATTTTTTCTGATGAAAATCAAAATGTTGTTATAAGGAAAAGAATTGAAAAAGGAATTTGGCACAATCTTTACGAATTTCCATTAATTGAAACCGAATCAGATTCGGATATTTTGAACGTTTTTGAATTGATTTCTGAAAAATATGGACAAAAAAATGAGATTAAAGCAATAAAAGAATTGAATGAAAGTAGGATTATTCATAAATTATCACATCAGCATTTGCATATACGTTTTTTTAAGGTTGATGTTGAAGGGGTTTTGAATAATGCAATTACTTATGAATCAATGATTTTGCATCCATTTCCAGTAGTTATTTATAATTTTATTGAAAAAAAATTGATTTGATATTTTATATTTAATTGAAATTCCTATATTTGAAGGTTTACTAACTCCCCACGAAAATGAATGGTACATTAAATAAAGAACTGATCATCAGATCTGGTTCG
>Ga0181468_100199_pt1 | contig 11357 bp, 9 predicted proteins | sample InSIn1SAF170_2_FD_119080 | JGI IMG/M metagenome (GOLD analysis project Ga0181468, IMG submission 119080) | Clean room microbial communities from NASA Spacecraft Assembly Facility at Jet Propulsion Laboratory, Pasadena, California, USA -... ... | reverse complement strand
GGTGCAGGCATCGATTATTATGGAGTGGTCGATCCGCTGGCAGAAGACATGAAGGCCATTAATCAGGAGCTCGGTGGCCAGCTGATGGATGAAAGTGGGGAACTCAATGGAAAAAATTGCCTTACGTCGTGCTCTCGCCTTGTCCTATAACCAGAAAGAAGCCATCCAGCAGTTGTACAAAGGTCATGCCGATAAAGCTGAAATGATTTTGCCAGAGGGAGTGGGTGGACATGACCCGAAGTATAAAAGCAGTATTGCTTATAACCCATTACTGGCCAATAAACTGCTTGACCGTTTTGGCTATAAGAAAGGCGCTGATGGTTACCGAACCTTGCCAGATGGCAAACCTTTGATACTGAAAATGAATTCAACCAGCTCAAGCTCTTCGGTGATTTCTGCAGAGTTATGGAAAAAGAATCTGGATGCGATCGGGGTGCGAATTGAGTTCAAGGTCAGTAATTTTGCTGACAATTTAAAAGAAGCCACCCAATGCAAACATATGATGTGGGGTGGAGCCTGGATTGCGGACTATCCTGAAGGGGAAAACTTTGCCCAGTTACTGTATGGGCCAAATGCGCAGCAAGGCAACCTGAGTTGCTATACCTCAAAAGCCTATGACGCATTGTACCAGACCGCGATGAAACTGCCGCCGCAGCAGCGGACGCCATATTATGAGCAGATGAACCGTCAGATGGAGGCCGATAATCCATGGATTCTGCACAATACCCGGATACGTAACTGGTTGATTCATCCGCATGTACAGGGCTTTAAGGCACATCCGGTGACCAGAGCAGTTTGGCAATATATGGATATTGAACCTGTTAAAAAATAACTTGAGAAGATTAAGAACCAGTATGAATGTGAATAAAAATACTTTAAAAAAACTGGCCAGTGGGGTGCTAATGGCTGGTTTGATGATGGCAGGGGGCGCGTCCACATGGGCTAGCAATCCTGCCAACCCGAATAAGGTTTTAAAAACAGTATTTCTGGCAGCTGAAACCGGTTTTGATCCGGGTTATATCCATGACCGTTATTCAGCCAAAATTAATGCCGCGATTTTTGAAACCTTATTTACCTATGATTATCTGGCCTCGCCAGCAAAATTAGTGCCATTGACTGCGGTCAGTCTGCCTCAAGTCAGTGCGGATGGCCTGACTTATACCATCAAAATCAAAAAGGGTATTTATTTTGCCAATGATCCGGTCTTTGGCGGTAAAAAACGTGAACTGACTTCGTATGACTATGCTTATAGCTTGAAACGTCTACTGGACCCAAAGCTGCATTCACCGAACAGCTGGTTGCTGGATGGCCGAATTAAAGGGCTGGACGCATGGATGGCCCTAACCAAAAAGAATGGCAAAGCCTATGAAAATCCGTTTGAAGGTATTCAGACCCCAGACCGCTATACCTTGGTATTAAAGCTGAATAATCCGGATCAGAACTTTCCGATGTTGCTGGCACACGGACCTGCCGCTGCAGTAGCTCGTGAAGTGATTGAAAAATATAAAGATAAGGCGGGTTGGGTCATGAATAAGCCAGTGGGGACTGGTCCTTATGTGCTCAGCCGCTGGACACCCGGCTCACGGATTATCTTAAAACCAAATCCAGATTATCGTGGTTTTGTTTGGGACTTTAAAGCCAGTGGTGCAGAAGATCAGGCTATTGTAAAAGCCATGCAGGGCAAAAAAATGCCTCAAATCGGCACTATTGATGTGCGTGTTATTGAAGAAGCGCAATCCCGGATGCTGGCATTTAAGAAAAATGAACTGGACCTGCTCGAAATTGAGGGCGATATCGTCGTACAGGCCCTCGATGGTGACAAATTAAAGCCTGAGCTGGCTCAGCAGGGAGTGAAGCTGTCACGTATTTTAGAGCCCTCCATTAGCTACCATTACTGGAATATGCAAAACCCGGTCGTGGGTGGTTTCGCGCCAGAAAAAATTGCCTTACGTCGTGCCATGGCGATGGCGTTTTCTGTAGAAAACATGATCAATGTATTACTTAAGGGGGATGGAGCAAAACTGCACATGCCTATCCCCCCAGGAGTAGCAGGCTATTCACCGTCCTATAAAAGCAGTATTCCCTATTCAGTCAAAGCAGCCAACATGTTGCTCGACCGCTATAACTACAAGATCGGTGCAGATGGCTGGCGGAAAACGCCTGAAGGTAAACCTCTGGTGATTGAACTGATTACTGGGAATACCAGTCGGGTCCAGCAACAGGGTGAGTTCTGGAAAAAGACCCTGGACAGTATTCATATTCGATTGACCAGTAAGGCCATGCCATTTGCTGAAGGCATCAAGCTGGAAAAGCAATGTAAAACCATGTTCAAGAGTTCTGCATGGATTGCCGATTATCCGGATGCCGACAATTTTATGCAGCTGTTCTATGGCAAGAATGTCAATGTCACCAACAATGCCTGTTTCAAGCATCCTGAATTTGACCGTCTTTACGAGCAAACCCAGAGCATGCCGCCAGGTCCGGAGCGTGATCTGCTCTATCGCAAAATGACCAGGATTCTCGAAGTCAACATGCCGACCCTGATGCTCTATAGCACCTACCGTAATGCCTTGACCCAACCCCAAATTATTGGACATAAGTCACATCCGATTCTGTCTTCAGAATGGATGTATATCGATATTAATACGAAAAAGTAAGAAAAAATCTGGAGATGAATATGAAATCAAAATCTTTAAAATTAAGTACCTTATGTTTAATGATGATGGGGGGATATCAAGGTTTAGCGGCAGATACCCAAGTACAGCTGCTGCCATTGTTCAAGGCTGCAGAAATTCCGTCTTTATGTGATGCCAGTCTGGCTTCCATGCAAAAAGATATCCAGATATTTGAAAATAAGAAAATTAAAAATAAAGCCAAGGCAGGGCCTTATCTGGCTGAATGGGATGAGTTGCATGCCAAAGCCCGGGATTTCGGTGCTGCAGTAGGACTATATAGTAATGTCGATCCGGATCCTGCATTGCGTCAGGCAGCCGATGACTGTGAACTTAAAATCAGCAAATACCAGACCACCCTGTATCAGAATCCTAAACTGTATGCCCAGTTCAAGAAACTGAAAGCCAGCGATCCGATTGATCAGAAATTTTTAGAAGATATTCTGGAACAGTTTGAGAATACCGGGGTACAACTTAGTGCAGAAAAACAGAAACGACTGAAAGAAATTATTGAAGAAAGTACCAAACTGGGGCAGGATTTTTCCAAAAATGTGCGGGATAACCCTGAAAAAGTTGAATTTACTCCAGCTGAAATGAAAGGCCTGCCAGAAAGTTACATCGCAAATTTAAAGAAAAATGAAAAGGGCAATTATCTGCTTGGCTTTGATTATCCGGAATACCAGCCTTTTATGGAGCTGGCAGAAAGTGATGAAGCACGCAAACGTTACCAGACTGCTTACACGCGTCGCGGGACCGAACAAAACCTGCAATTCATGAAAAATGCCATTGATCTGCGTTATGAAATGGCACAACTTTTTGACAAGGAAAGCTATGCCCATTCTGCGCTTGAATTCCGCATGGCCAAAACTCCGGAAGCAGTGAACGGTTTTCTGGATGAGGTTTATGCCAAAGTTGCACCTCTAGAAAAGCAGGATGTAGAACAATTACGTCAGTTCAAGGCTGAAACTTTAAAAGTTCCATTAGAGAAAGCAGAAATTACACGCTGGAATCAGGGTTACTGGAGTGAAAAACTGCGTCAGGCCAAATACAAGGTAGACCAGGAAAAATTGCGGGATTATTTCCCGACAGAAGCATCGCAAAAATGGTTATTCGCTATTTCTTCGGAACTCTATGGCATTGAGTTCAAGCCGGTGAAAGTTAAGGCTTGGCATGATGAAGTGGAATATTATGCGGTACATGACAAAGCTACGGGCGAATTTCTGGGCGGATTATATGTCGATAAATACCCGCGTGAAGGCAAATATGGGCATGCAGCTGTCTGGGGAGCTTATGGCGGCAGTACCCTGAATCAGCGTCGTCCGGTATCGGTACTGGTGACCAATTTTAACCGTAAGGGCTTGAACAGCAACGAACTGGAAACCTTTGTGCATGAAATGGGGCATGCCTTGCACGGGATTCTATCGAAAACCCGTTATACGGAGCAGTCTGGTACCTCGGTAGAGCGTGACTTTGTTGAAGCGCCGTCACAGATGTACGAAGAGTGGGCACGTCGTCTGGAAACCTTGTCAAAAGTAGCAGATTACTGTGAGCCAGCATGTCCTCGGGTGGATGCTGCCATGACCGAGCGCTTAAAGAATGTGAAGAATTACGGTCGAGGCCTGCATTACGCCCGTCAGGCTTTATATGCCCAATATGATATGGCCCTGCATGGTAAAGATGCAAAAAACATTGAGCCTTTAAAACTCTGGCAGGATATGGAAGGTAAAACTGCCTTGGGTTATGTCAACGGTCAGCAGTTCCCGGGACAGTTCGGACATCTGATGGGCGGCTATCAGGCAGGTTACTACAGCTATATGTGGTCTGAGGTCATTGCCCTGGATATGCTTTCCTCCTTTGGCGATCAGCTGATGGACAAGAAAGTCGGTGCGCATTATCGAAATACGGTTCTGGCTCAAGGTGGACAAAAGCATGGCGAGCAAATGGTGAAAGACTTCTTGGGTCGTGATCCGGACAGCAAAGCTTTCTTTAATGAAATATCTGGAAAAAATTAAGGAAGGCAAGCGATGCTGGCATATATTATTCGACGGCTTTGGCAAATGATCCCGACCATGCTCGGGGTGATTTTGCTGATATTCCTGCTGTTTAACTGGGTAGGTGGAGACCCTGCCTATATTCTGGCCGGTAAAATGGCCAATGCGGAACAGATTGAGAACATCCGTCAGCAACTGGGTGTGGATCAACCGTATTACGTACAACTCTGGATCTTTATCAAGCAGATTTTAACCTTTGATTATGGAGTGAGCTGGAGCACCGGGGAGTCGGTGGCACAGATTATTACCACCCGTTTGGGGCCCTCACTGACCATTCTGATTCCACTGACCATTCTGCAAACTATTATTTCTATCATTCTGGCTTTGGGTGTGGCTTCGGTTCGTGGTTCTTTGACAGATCGCATGATCATGATGCTGTGTACGATCGGTATGTCGATCAGTATTCTGGTGTACATCATCGTGTTCCAGTATTTCCTGGCTTATGAATTGAGCTGGTTCCCGGTACAGGGCTGGAGCGATAATTTCGCTGATAATCTTTTCAAATACGCCTTGTTACCTGTGCTGATTATGTTGGTGGTCAGTATTGCACCAACACTACGCCTGTATCGTAGTTTTGTACTGGATGAAGTCAATCAGGACTATGTGCGTACTGCGCGTGCCAAAGGCCTGGGTGAAAACCGTATCATGGGCGTGCATGTCCTGCGCAATGCCTCGATTCCGATTATTACCGATGTGATGGCAGGACTTCCGGCACTGCTGATCGGTGCTTTCCTGATCGAGCGTTTTTTTGGTATTCCTGGAATTGGCCGTGAAGTTATTATTGCGGTAGAACGTTCCGATTTTCCTGTGATTAAAGCCATTACGGTCTATGTCGCTGCTGCGACCATGATATTCAACCTGATTGCCGATCTGATCTATAAATGGGTCGATCCGCGTGTACAGTTGAAGTAGGTGAATTATGCTGAGTGCGATATTTAAAAAAGAACAAGCGGCTGAAGCAGCACCTGAATCGGCTTCAACAGGATTATGGCAACTGGCCATGCGCCGTTTGAAACGTGACTGGATTGCCATGTTTTCCCTGTATGTAGTGCTGTTTTATTTGCTGCTACTGGTGCTGTCAATGAGCGGCCTGATTGCCAAAGACTGGAATAAAGAAGTAGCGGTCAGCTATGCACCGCCGAGTTTTATCAGTGCAGCGCCAGTTCCGGCTGCATCTGATGCAGAACAGGGTACAGAATCTGTTGCTGTACCGGTCAATCCAGTTGATCCCTTAAAAGATGTCATTGCTGAATTAAATGCTGAAATTGCTGCTGAGCAGGGTGCAGGTGCAGGCATCGATTATTATGGAGTGGTCGATCCGCTGGCAGAAGACATGAAGGCCATTAATCAGGAGCTCGGTGGCCAGCTGATGGATGAAAGTGGGGAACTCAAGCAAAGTCTGGTCTTCGGTGCCGATAAATGGGGCCAGGATGTTTTACAGAAAACCATTAAGGGGGCTGAAACCTCGATTCTGGTTGGACTGATTGCAGCCTTTGTCGCTGTACTGATTGGGACTGCACTGGGTGCAATAGCAGGTTACTTTGGTGGTTGGGTCGATGATGTCCTAAACTGGTTCTATAATATCTTTACCTCGATTCCCTATCTGTTGCTGGTTTTGGCCATTGCCGCAGTGTTACAGCAGAAAGGTATTTTATCAATCATCCTGATTTTAGGTCTGACTGGCTGGACCGGGGTCTTCCGTTTGGTTCGTGCTGAATATATGAAACATACAGCACGTGAATATGTGCTGGCTGCCAAGGCGATTGGCGTGAGTAATATGCGTCGTATGTTTGTCCATATTTTTCCCAATGTCAGCCATATTGCCCTGGTACAGATGTCTATTCTGGTGGTGGCATTTATCAAGTCCGAAGTCATTTTGAGCTTCCTTGGTTTTGGTGTGCCTATCGGGGTAGTGTCATGGGGCAGTATGCTAAATGAAGCACAAAGCGAGCTGATTTTGGGTAAATGGTGGCAACTGGCGGCAGCCTCAATCGCCATGGCGGTATTGGTAACTGCTTTCTCGATGTTTACCGATGCACTCCGTGATGCATTAGATCCAAAACTGAAATAGGAGCGCAACGATGTCTGAAATCAATCCAAGCACAGCACCTGCGCTACTTCGCGTAGAAAATCTGCGAGTCAGTTTTAAAGGTGAAAATAAAGAATATATTGAGACTGTAAAAGGGGTTTCTTTCGAGATTCCGGCCAATACCACAGTTGCACTGGTAGGCGAATCGGGAAGTGGCAAGTCGGTCACTTCCCTCGCCACTATGGGCCTGCTTCCGGCAGAAAGCGCACGTATTTCAGAAGATAGCCAGATCATCTTTGAAGGGAAAAACCTGCTCAAGCTTAAAACCCGTGAAATGCGCAAGATGTGCGGCAAAGACATTGCCATGATTTTTCAGGAGCCAATGTCTTCGCTAAATCCGGTATTTACGGTAGGCATGCAGATTGCAGAAATCTTGCAACTACATTTAGGCATGAATAAAAAACAGGCGCGGCAACGTACCCTGGAGCTCCTCAAAGAAGTGGGGATCCCTGCGCCAGAAACTAAAATTGATGCCTATCCGGGGCAGCTTTCCGGTGGACAGCAGCAACGGGTCATGATTGCCATGGCTATTGCCTGTGAACCGAAACTGTTGATTGCAGATGAACCGACCACCGCTCTGGATGTGACTATTCAAAAGCAGATTCTGGACTTGCTGGAATCGCTACGTCAGCGTCGTCAGATGTCGATGCTGTTTATTACCCATGATCTGGCATTGGTTGGTGAAATTGCCGATCAGGTTATTGTGATGCGCCATGGGGAAATCCGTGAACAGGGTCCGGTTCGGGAGGTGCTGGACTGGCCTCAGGACATGTATACCAAAGCCTTGTTGCACTGCCGCCCGCAACTCTCGCAACGTCCGTTACGTTTGCCGATGATCAGCGATTTTATGAAACAGGATGGTTCAACCTGGCTGGAAGATATTCGTCTGAATACTCAGCTTCCGCAACGTTCACGTGGACTAAAGGGCGGAGAGGAAATTATTCTGGATGTACGGGATCTGCAAAAATCTTTTTATAGTCGTAAAGGACTGTTTGGCAAAGATGAGTTTCAAGCAGTAAAAGGAGTTTCTTTTCAGCTGGCCAAAGGCAAGACCTTGGGGTTGGTCGGGGAGTCCGGTTCGGGTAAAACCACCATTGGCTTGTTGCTGATGCGTCTGCAAAAGGCTACGGGCGGTAAGGCACTGTTTCAGGGTCGGGACATTCTGGACATGTCGGAACAGGAATTTACCCAGTATCAACGTAAAATCCAGATCATTTTCCAGAATCCCTATGCTTCTCTGAATCCGCGCTTTACCGTAGGGCAAATCCTGATGGAACCGATGCAGATTCACAAGATTGGTCAGGATGATGCCGAACGCAAACAAATGGCTCTGGATTTGCTGGAACGGGTCAGCTTGCCTGCTCAGGCTTTTTATCGCTACCCGCATGAGTTTTCCGGTGGTCAGCGTCAGCGGATTGCAATCGCACGTTGCCTGACCTTAAAGCCTGAGATTTTGATCTGCGATGAATCGGTCTCGGCACTGGATGTCTCAGTACAGGCGCAGGTGCTGAATTTACTGCAAGATTTGCAGGATGAATTCGGACTCAGCTATATCTTTATTTCACATGATTTGTCGGTAGTGAAATATATTTCAGATCAGATCATGGTGCTGAATCATGGTGAATTGGTGGAAATCGCCAATTCAGATGAATTGTATCAATCTCCACAGCATGAATATACCAAGCGTTTACTCGGTGCCATTCCGCAAGGGATTCCACAAAGTGCCTGATGCATAAGGCATAAAAAAAGTCAGGCAATGTGCCTGACTTTTTTTATTTATCTTAATTAAAACTTTTTAAAGCCTTTGTTGATACCGTATGGACGACGCGGCGCATTTTCATCACGCTCTTCACGACGACCAAAGCCTTGATCCGGACGGTTTTCACGACGCACAAACTGAGTGCCATTCTGGTTTTCAGCTCTGTCACGACGACCATAAGCATTGTCATCACGACGCTCACGGCCAGTATTATTTTGTGGTTGCTCATCACTGTCACGACGTTGCTGACGCAAGAAACCGCCACGGCGTGCAGCCATCGGCTTGTCCTGCATACGTTCATTACGGCGTTTCGCCATACCAAACAAACCAGTACCTTGACGTGGTTTCAATTCCACAGCTTTGGTCAGGTTGTCGATATCGTTTTTATCCAGTTCAATCCAGCGACCGGTACGCAGTTCGCGTGGCAAAATCACACTACCATAACGGGTACGCAGTAGACGGCTGACTTTCAGGCCTTGTGATTCAAAGATACGACGTACTTCACGGTTACGACCTTCTTTTACTACCACCTGGAACCAACGGTTGATCCCGTCACCACCGAGTTCAGAGAAAGATTCGAATTTTGCCGGACCATCGTCTAGCACCACGCCTTTGAGCATGTTGTTACGAATTTGTGGTGTAACTTCACCCATGACACGAACTGCATATTCACGTTCGATTTCATTCGATGGGTGCATCAAGCGATTCGCAAGTTCACCATCATTTGTGAATAAAAGCAGACCGGTCGAGTTAATATCCAGACGACCCACCATTACCCAGCGATCGCCCGGAATAGCAGGCAGCTGTTCAAATACAGTCGGACGGTTTTCAGGATCGCTACGTGAGCAGATCTCGCCTTCAGGCTTGTAGTAAATAATGACACGACGACGGATTTCGTCTTCAATCTGGAAGGCAACTTTACGACCATCGATGCGAAGCTCATCACCTGGTTCGATTCGTTCACCCACTTGGGCAATTTGCCCGTTGACACTTACACGACCCGCGGCAATGACTTCTTCCATATAACGGCGAGAACCCAAACCAACGCGTGCAAGCACCTTTTGCAACTTTTCACTCATGACAGCATAACCTTAGAAATAATTATCAACAGTTCACCTATTTATGACTTCGGTGCATTCGCATCGAGGGCCATAAAAGCTTCCTTGGCATCCTGCAGGGGAGGCAATTGGCCCAAACTATTCAGGCCAAACGCATTTAAAAATTGTGGCGTTGTCATTAACAACGCAGGTCTTCCAGGGAGTTCACGAAATCCAGACTCTTTAATCCAGTTCCAGTCAAACAGCGTACGCAAGTTTTGACTGTTATTCGTGACACCACGAATTTGTTCAATATCCGCTCGGGTCACTGGCTGGTGATAAGCAATCACCGCAAGCGTCTCTAGTAATGAAGGCGACAAGCGAGCCGGTCGCTCAGGCCAGGTCTGTGCAATAATATTACGATATTTTGCACGCACTTGAAAACGATAACCTTGTGCTGTTTCAATCAGTTCGATTGAACGGCCATGCATCAGCATGGAAAGTTGTTGTAAATACTGACGTAATTCCTGCTTGCTATAGCGATCTTGAAAAGCTTCTTTCAGACGAGCCAATGAAACCGCAGAGTCGCTGGCAAAAATAATGGCTTCAAGCTGCATTAATACTTCATGCAGATTATCTTCTGCAGATAACAGCGTATTTTGATCGAGTGTCATTGACTGGCTCCTTGAATTGCGAGCGGGGCTTCAATACCTGTAGCAATAATCTGAATTTTTTGTTGTCGGGTCAGTTCCAGCACCGCCATAAAGGTCACGACCATGCCCATACGGCCTTGGCTCGGTTTCAACAAGTCCTTAAAGCTGAGCACTGCGCCAGTTTCAATACAACTTTCAATATAGGCAATCCGTTCTTCCAGCAGTACCGGTTCCTGTTGCACCTGATGAATCACCGGTTCAGGACGGTTAAATATACAAAGCAAGGCATCACGCAATAAATCGCTTGAATAGCCTTCATTCGGCTGCTGGATGTCTCCCAGACTGATGGTAGTGGTTTAGGCACGTTAAGCACGACTTCTATTGTAGATTTATCCGGTGATCATCCAGAAGTGATTCGTCGTGGTATGGGAGATGTCAGCGCTTTTGAATAAATGACGCTTGAGAAATTCCTACAAATATTCGCGGAGTCAGAATGAATGGATTTATTTTACTTGCTCCTAAATCAGCATGAATTTTCTGCACAGGATTTAATCTATGTAGAACTGCCTTGGACACTGCAATCCAAGGCAGTCATGGTCGAAGCACATTTTCCTTCCCATCCCACTGTAAATATTGATCATACTGAGTACCAATTTTTCCTGACGTTGGCTCTAGTGAGACAGATATTGCAGATCTACTCCAACCAGAACGTATGCTTGGCAGAGACTTGCCAACGTATCATTGAATTTGCGACCAAGGAATACAGTCATCCCTCACTATGAAAATCTAAAACAGCATATGATGAGATGTTGCAGTTCTATTCTTTTCAATTCAGCAGGTATGCAGTGGCTGGCAAAACCAGTTTAGGAATCTGAACTACGTTCATAATGACGAACTGCAATGAAATTTGGGCATTGCGATAGCTTCTGTTCATGGTGCATGAGTTCCTCGCCCAGCTTATTTTTCAGATACACATGAAAAATGATCTGATCATCTTCCAGTACATTCAGCATCGCCGTACGTGCTTTGGGTTCCATGACTTTAAAGGAATTGATCGACTCACAAGACATGGCTTGCATATCCAGTTTAATCCGCT
>Ga0181468_100195_pt1 | contig 11445 bp, 10 predicted proteins | sample InSIn1SAF170_2_FD_119080 | JGI IMG/M metagenome (GOLD analysis project Ga0181468, IMG submission 119080) | Clean room microbial communities from NASA Spacecraft Assembly Facility at Jet Propulsion Laboratory, Pasadena, California, USA -... ... | reverse complement strand
AATCCAAGGTGATGATGATATCACGATCAAATCTGGGGGAACCTTAAGCCTGAAGGCAGCACAAGACATTAAATTAAATACAGATACGGGAGACATTAAGTTAACCTCCACAGGGGCAACCAAAGTAGCAGCGACTGGGGACTTTTCTGCCCAAGGAATGGGAGCAACTGTCATAGGGCAAACGAGTGGTAAATTTGATGGGGGGCTTTCATTGACTTTGCAGTCAAGTGGATCTGTGTCTGTGAGTGCACCCTCAATTAGTATTGGATAGGATTTACTATGACAGCACAACTCAGCCAAGCAACAGAAGACCAACTCGAGATTTCTTCATCCCTCCCAGCTAAAGATGGCATAATAGAGGTAAAAGATGAAAATAATGCGGTGCGCCAGCAGCTTATCTATAAGCAAGGTGTTTTAGAAGGAATCGCAAAATTTTATGATACGAATGCCAAGCTGACACAGGAAGTTTCTTTTCGGGCAGGAAAAATAGATGGTTTGATCAAACAATATGATCAAGATGGCAATGTCACCCGTATCTGTATTTAATTTAATGTCTTGTGCTGCCTTCAGGCTTAAGGTTCCCCCAGATTTGATCGTGATATCATCATCACCTTGGATTTTGAGTGCACCTGTTACCTTAATTGTTAGAGTGCCATCAATTTTAAGGCTATAATCGCCTGAGACTTTTTGGGTGAAATTAGCTTTATTTGTTAGTTCATCATCCTCTTTAATGGTGACAGTACGGCTTCCCTTTACATCCAGCGTTTGGTTCCCCTTATCCAAAGTAATAAGAAAATCTCCTTTTTTCAGGGAGATGATGTTATCCCCTTTGGCTAACTCCAGCAAATGATTCCCCTTATTGTCTCCTTCGGCATTAAGTTTGACTATTCGCGACCCCTTACTTAAGATAAGCGTATCATTTCCCCGCTGGTCGCGCTTGTCTCGCTTTTCCGCATGAAGTGTAACGGTTCTATCGCCTGCCATAATGTCAGAAGTGTCATCGCCATCATTAATCTTCAAAGTTCGATTATCTTCAATCACTGTATTCATATCTTTTTGCGCATGAATAAAAATTTCTTCCGCTCCTTTTTTATCCTCAAAGCGAAATTCATTATTCATATCGCCACCTTCTTTGGTGCTATTGGACTTGATCGTACTTTTTGTCGGCTCGTCTTTTGCGTAAGGGGGCATGTGATCACTGTTGTAAACACACCCTGTAATAAGGGGACGATCTGGGTTCCCCTCCAAAAAGGTAACAACAACCTCCATCCCAACGCGCGGTGTCCACAGCCCTCCCCAATTGCTACCCGCCCATAATTGCGCTACTCGAATCCAGCAAGAACTTTTCTCATCATCATTCCCACTTTGATCCCAATGAAATTTGACCTTGATCCGGCCATATTCATCACACCAAATTTCCTCGCCACTTTTTCCAGTCACTATGGCTGTCTGTGTACTTGGGATAATTGGCTTTGGTGTAATAATGGGGGAGCGATAAGCCACATTACTTGGAAAAGCTTTAAAATCATTTTTGTAAATATAATTCTCATGTGCTGAGGTCATATCTAAGGAATGAATAACCTCATATAAGACATAAGCATCATTTGCGTCAGGACGCGGGTGATTCGTGACTGAAAATGTATACATTGGCGCAAATTTAGGAGCCGTACTTGTTCCTTTCACGGTCTTTTGAAACCATTCTAATTCTTGAATCCGATATGAAGCCACATCATCTCCGCCAGCCGAATCAAGATAAATTCCTGGATAGCGATAAACTTGGCCGCCTGCCCCTTCGTCGGTTACTTTATTGTAAAGCTTTGTCGAGGCAGTTTTAAAATTATAATCAGCCATAGCAAAACGCTTTGAGACAACCTGTTGCGCCACACTCAAGTTAACAATTTCATTGTAAAGAGGCTCGCCAGAAGCAGAGTTCATTTGCCGCAGGCTTGATGATTCTGCTGCTGTGAGGGTCGAAGAATCATCATGTAAAATTAGTTTTTCCCCATTTTTTGTATGCTCAAAATAGTAAAAAATCCCTTCTTCTTCCATAAGACGACAGACAAAATCGTAATACGTTTCCCTATATTGCACGCAATACTCCCGTTCAGCATGCCCACAAGAGGTTGTCTTATCTTCAATCTGGGTCACCCCTTGTTCTTGTAGTACTGACTTAATGATTTCAATTGTTGTTTTATTTTGGAAAATTTGATGATCACAACCAAACTTCAGCAGCCAGAGTCTAGGATAAATTTTTAGTTGATAGAGGGCCTGCAGTCCTTTGTCATTTTCAACGCTTTGAAGCTGTTCAATTTCCCCGACAATTCCTCCAAAGTAACGTTTATTATGGCCATACTCAAACTCAACGGTAAAATTACTGCCAATAATATCATCAAAATTTAAGCCTAATTGCTGAGAGTGCATGTTCAAAGTAAAGCAATAAGGTTCATTGACGCGCTCGTATCCATACAGCTGATCTAGGATCAAGGCATTACTGTCAAGGGCCGTAAATACTCTGGCTTTTTGATTTTCTTGCGTTATTAACATTGGTTTTTGGCGCCTTCATGTTGATTTGGGATAAGTTATCTCGGCAAATTCCAATGTAACTATAGTTTAGCCTCAAACAAAATAAAATTTTAATTTATTTGTTAGATTGTGATGCAAATCTGACACAACTTTTTCTTTTTGAATTGAATTTATTACGCATATGTTTGCCGAAGCTATTTGTTTAAGGTTAGATTGAATATGGGAAATTTAGTTGAGATTCTCAACATTTAAAACTAGGAGTTAATAATGAAGAAATTAGCTTTGGCTCTCGCAGTCACTTCTTTCGTAGCTGGCACAGCTTCTGCAGATATTCGTACAGGTTACTACGTCGGTGCAGGTGTTGGTGCAAATAGCACAAATTATGGTGATAGCATTGGCCGCCATGGCATGGAAGGAACCGTTTATGGTGGTTATGGCTTTGTAACAGGTTGTACATACCTTGGTGGTGAATTAGGTTACACTTTTACAGGTGCTAAGGCTGTAACTCGTATTGCTACCTCTGAACGTCGCAATGTTTTCAATGCGGCTTTGCTTATTGGTCAAAAGTTTACTCCAAGCACAATGATTTATGCTCGCCTCGGCTTAAACTATGCTCAATTCAAAATCGACGACAAGATAACAGGCGAAAATGAAAGCAAGCGTAAATTCAGCTTTGCTCCAGGTATTGGTCTTGAAACAGCTGCAACAAAGAACATTCGCGTTCGTTTGCAATATGTTTATGACTTAGGTACAAAATTTGATGCCGCTGGATTTAAAGACGTTAAAGGAAAAACACAAGCTGTTACCCTTGGCGCTGCTTGGCTCTTCTAATTGGACTTAGATAGTCTAAAAAAGAGGCCTTTGGGCCTCTTTTTTTTATATGCGGATTTGCAAATTTTTCTGTACTTACTAGCTATTGTCATACCGCGCTACGACTGGCATCCAGAAGTATTAAGGCTTATGTTATAGTTAATTACCCTCGAAAGTTTACACTTTCTATGCTGACCTTTGACTTATTTTCTTCTATTTAAAAAGCGTTGGATAAAGTTAATTATCTGTCTTTTTTTAAATTTTGAAGTTGAACTCAAAACTGCACTATAAAATGTAAACCCCCAAGCCTAATTGGCTATGAAGATGTTTGGAAATCCATCTGATTGAAAAAAGCCTCTATCAGTGTTGCAGTTTCTATGGACATATTGCTAAATATCAGCCGCAACACGGAATGAATAATAGGAAATTGCGGCGCAATACTTGTTCCATAAAATGGCAAAATATTGAGGAAGCAGCCATCGAACTCACCTTATGTTAGGTTAGCTTTATACTATCCTTTCTTCTTTAACATCTTAAAAACAGGCTCGCAAAAATAATCAGATTCGCGAATTGCCTGTAAGGTATCAACCGCAATAAGATATCCTTCTGACAAAGCTTCCTCTTTAGACATGACTTGCCCATCAAACCTCTGAATATGGATAATATCCTTTTCAATTGCTTTATCATCGAAGAATAGACTTAAGGGTTGCCGCTCTGATAAATAAAAAGGCTTGCCAAACGTTCCTGCGTGCTTATGTGTATGCCAATACTTCCAATCATCCTTCCAGGCTTGGTGCCGTCCTGGAAGTAATGCCCGGGCAATCTCTCGTGCCTCCAGCAGCTGCCTCCCATGTAAATGCAGCACTGAACCTTCGAAATGCCCGACGTCACTGATAAAAAAATTATGCGCTTCTAGCTCGCGCTTGACGGCTGGAATATCATCCCCGAAAGAGCGCAACACCAAAGTAAAGGGGATCTGCTCAGCTTTTAACTCAGCTAGAAGTTTGAGGAATGAAGGAAACAGATGACCATTGCCCTTTAGCAAAGTATCTCGCAGCATAATAAAATCTGCCTGAACTTTTTCATGGATCTCCGGGTGATTTTGTTCAAGATAGATGAGGAAACCAGCATATTTTTGTTGCCTTTGTCGCTTTAAAGCTAAATCAAGCTTCTCATCCCCCTTTAGCAAATGACGACGGACAAATCTTGCATAAGTAATTGGCTCTGGCACCGATTCATGCCAGCGTGCTGTGTATCGCTTGGCTAATTCCTGTAGTAAAGTCACCTCAATTGTTTTTTCTTGTGCGGTATCCAGGGCAACAATCGTTCCATTAATATCAAAAAATAAAACAAGATGATCCATCTCTTCCAATCCTTATCCGTCAATCCTACTGAAGCAGACTGCAAAAGTCGAAATTATGATATGTAGGTATGAGGCAATTTTTAGACAAAAACGAAGATAAGAGCTGAGTCTCTTTAAGAAATTTTTGCCTACGCGCCATGACCGCCCATAAATACAAAGACAGAAATCGACTTCTTCATTCTGCTTGGATATAATTATAAGAAAGAAAAATTTTTAAGATAGATTTAATTTGTGGAGTGGCGGGAGTGACGGGACTTGAACCCGCGGCCTCCGGCGTGACAGGCCGGCGCTCTAACCAACTGAGCTACACCCCCACACCAATTAGATACATCATTGTATATCGCACCAAACTTATTACTGTCAAGAAAGAATTTTAATTTTTTTGTAAGCTTGCTATTGTACATTCAAGCAATATAAAGGCGCTGATTCTTAAAGAGGCCCATGGTAAAACTATCTTTTCAAGTTTCTGATTCTTCCTTTTGCCAGGAAGTTGCTCAGCAATATCTCAGTCGTTTCGTTTCTGTCCCCCCGAATGAAGCTGATATCATCATTGCCATTGGGGGTGATGGTTTTCTTTTGCGCACCCTTCATAAACATCACCAATATAATAAGCCTGTCTATGGTATTCATTGTGGCAGCATTGGTTTTTTGATGAATTCCCCCACACTGGACACTCTTCTGGAACGGCTAGAGCATGCAACGCTCACCACTTTATATCCTTTAAAGATGGATTGCCTAACTCAGGAAGGCACCCTCATTACCGACTTTGCTCTAAACGAAGTCTCTCTGATACGCCAATCTTCACAAGCCGCAAAAATCCAAATTGAAATTGATGGTATTATCCGCCTTGATTCTCTTATTTGTGATGGTGTTTTGGTGGCAACTCCTGCAGGCAGCACGGCTTATAATCTCTCAGCTCATGGGCCCATTCTTCCCATTGGAACGAATCTTTTAGCATTAACCCCCATCAGCCCTTTTCGCCCCCGACGTTGGCGTGGAGCTCTTTTACCTGACACCGCGCAAGTCAAGTTTAGAGTCTTGGAAGCAGATAAACGACCTGTTAATACTTCTGCCGATGATTCACTAGTAATGAATGTCTTAGAAGTAAGTGTTCGCCAGGATAAGTCGCGCGGATATAAACTATTGTTTGACCCAGACCATAATCTTGAAGAACGAATTTTGAAAGAGCAGTTTTTAACATAAATGAGATTAAATGACTGAAACAATTGAAACAATTCTTCCTCCTTTGTGTAATCGATTACGCCAAGCGGGGATCCTTGAAGCCCCAAAAGAAGCAAGGCTTATTATTGCCCATGTCTTGGATAAACCTTATGAGTCTGTTTATTTTCACCCAGAACACATCCTCACCAAAGACCAATTATACACCATTGCGGCTCTCATTGAGCGTCGCTGCCAACAAGAACCCTTGGCTAAAATATTCGGGCATAAAGAATTCTGGGGGCTCCCTTTCATTGTCACGAAGGATACCCTTGACCCAAGACCTGATAGTGAAACACTCATTGAAGGGCTCCTTGCTCATTTTCCTGAAAGAGACAGACATCTTAAAATCCTCGATCTTGGCACAGGCTCTGGATGTTTAATTTTAGCTGCTTTAAGTGAATACCCAAATGCCATTGGCGTTGCTGTGGACAAATCATTTAAAGCACTACTTATTGCCAAAGCCAACGCCCTCAATTTGCACATGGCTGATCGCTGTTATTTTCTCTGCTCTGATTGGGATGTGGCGCTAGAAGGCCCCTTTGATGTTATTTTATGTAACCCTCCTTATATTTCAAAAGAGGAGGCACTGTCGGCCGAAACATTGTATGACCCGGAATCTGCCTTATTTGCCGACAAGGGTGGCCTTGCGGAATATGAACGCCTTGCCATTGCCATGCCAAGATTAATGACACCTGATAGTCAACTTTTTCTTGAAATTGGCTATACCCAAAAACCATTAGTGCAGCCTTTCTTTGAACACCACGGACTTCGTCTTATCGGAACAAGATGGGACTTGCAAGGACATGAACGATGCTTAATTTTTAGCATTCATTCTTAGAATTTTTTTTTACAATAGTCCCAGCAGCTTCCCCTATTAGAACCGCCTTCATTGGTTTTCCGGCAGAACTTTTCATGCGCCTTTCTTAAAGAATTTTCCCTATTTTAAGATCATGATATGATGGATATTGGCTACCCCTCAAACCCATTGTTGGAAAGAATCAAAACAGCTTGGTGTAGGCATTCTATGGGGTTTAAGCCCCCACTTAATCGATCAAGATGCCATGTTGTTTGGCATGCCATATTCGGTTTACGCAGAGACATTTGCACAGCGTCCAGGCGCCGAAGTTATCGATTATTTTGATATTAGGTTTGCTTATCCAAAAGAGTTACGTGTCTTCCTTTCTTCAAGTTCACTAGTTTTGTCCCTTGGGCCAAAATATGAAATTTATGGGCTTCATAGGGCTTTTGTAAAGTATGGATGCGACTCACAAGAGCAAGCACTAATCGATGGGTGATCCTCCTTAGATGCCCATTTTGATGAAGCGGACATAAAAGATTATGGTAACCTTGTGCTGATGAGGGAGACAAGAAAATAACGCAAAGCTATCCTTCACAACGGAGAAGTTATGAGGCATTCTTCCTGCAATTGGCAGACTCTATCCAAGAACAAGAAGCGCTACCCGTTGAAGCAAGAGAAGCACTCATGACAATTAAATTAATCCAACTCGCCAAGAAAGCTGTAAAAGTAAAAAAGAACTAATCGTTTCTTAAAAGAAAGAAAAATTCATAAGCATCCAAAGGTTTTAATAGAAACTATGTTTTTTACTAGCAATAATGCTGTTTTCTTGGTATGGTGTGGTCGAGTGAAGATTTCATACAATTAATTTAAAATTTAATTTTTTCACTTTACCCATACAAATTGAGGGTACGGACTCATTGACCAGAGAATTTGAAGCGATTTTTTCTAAGTCGCCGACAAAGATAGTTGGCTTACCTTACACAGGCGACTTAGAAAAAAGAGCCCAAAAGCGCAACATCAAAATTTTGGTCTCTTCAACTTGTGTAGGCATATTATTACGACAATATTAAAGCATGACATTATTTAACATGATGAAACGTTCTAAACCACGTTCAACCCAAGGAAGAACAAAATCTGGCCATAGCAATTCAGATTTCAAACCGAAAGCAACAAACGTCAAGCAAAACCTTGATAAATACCTAGGGCTCGCCCGTGAGTCGATGGCTGTTGGCGATCGAATTACTGCAGAAGGGTACTACCAACATGCAGAACACTATTTACGAGTAATGAATGAGGTTAAAGCACAACAACCAGCTGCTCAGCCAGCCTTTCCTAAGCCTCTTCCTGACGACGTGACAACCTGCGCCGAAGATGAGTTATCTGCAACGCAAGAAGTTGCTGCTGAATTAACTTGCGAGACAACTACATCTATAGAAGATGCAATTATTGAGACCACAGCGGCCTAAACTCTCATCTTCTTTGGGCATAAAGCTTCTATTGCTTGTGTGTTTTGTGCTATAATTTTACTAACCACACTGCTATTAAGAGGTTGTTATGAATCAAGAGCAATACACAAAACGTGCCCAAGGAATGATTCAATCGGCTCAGATGCTTGCCATCAGAGAAGGGCATCAACAACTTACCCCTTTCCACCTTTTAAAAATTATCCTTGAGGATTCAGAAGGCCTTGCCTCCCGCCTTCTGGCACAAGCCAATGTGAATTCCCGTCAGCTATTGAACACTACGGAAGAAGAGCTTGCTAAATTACCCAAAGTTTCAGGTAGCACATCAGGTCAAGTTTATCTTTCGCAAGAACTTGCCAAGGTTTTTGATTTTGCTGAAAAAGCCTCTACAAAAGCGGAAGACAGATATGTTACTGTTGAGATGTTGTTGTTGGCCTTTGCTTCTCTTGATCCTACTAAAAAAATCTTTCTTAAAGTAGGGGCTGAAGCGGGCAAGGTTAACCAAGCTATTAATGAGATGCGAAAAGGACGAAAAGCTGACTCTGAAAATGCAGAAGATTCCTTTGATGCTTTGAACCGCTACGCAAAAGACCTCACGAAAATCGCCCGAGAGGGAAAAATTGACCCTGTGATTGGCAGAGATGAAGAAATCAGGCGCACCATCCAAGTTCTTTCCCGCCGCACCAAAAACAATCCCGTGTTGATTGGCGAACCAGGCGTGGGGAAAACTGCCGTCGTTGAAGGGCTTGCCATTCGTATCGTGAATGGCGATGTTCCTGAAAACTTAAAAAATATCCAATTAATGTCGCTGGATCTTGGCGCCTTGATTGCAGGTGCGAAGTATCGCGGAGAATTTGAGGAACGACTCAAGGCTGTCTTAAATGAAATCGCCAGTGCCCATGGAAACATTGTCCTTTTTATCGATGAATTGCACACCCTTGTAGGCGCCGGTAAAGCTGAAGGCGCCATGGATGCTTCCAATATGCTGAAACCAGCACTCGCCCGCGGCGAACTTCATTGTGTTGGCGCCACGACTTTAGACGAGTATCGTCAGCATATTGAAAAAGATGCAGCGCTTGCTCGCCGTTTTCAGCCAGTATTTGTGGGGGAACCTTCTGTTGAAGAATCCATTTCCATCTTGCGCGGAATTAAGGAAAAATACGAACTGCATCACGGCGTGAGAATCAGTGATAATGCGATTGTGGCTGCTTGCACCCTTTCAAATCGATATATCAGCGATCGTTTTTTGCCTGATAAAGCCATTGACTTAATGGATGAAGCTGCGAGCCGGGTTCGCATGGCGATTGATTCCAAACCAGAAGAAATTGACGAGCTGGATCGACGCATCATTCAAATGAAAATCGAACGGGAAGCCTTAACACGAGAAAGTGATCCGGCGTCTAAAGAACGCTTGGCAAAGTTAGAGCAAGATTTAAAAGAGCTTGAGGCCCGGTCAGCTGAACTCACAACGGCATGGCGAGAAGAAAAAGAGGTTCTTTTATCAGCACACAAGATCAAAGAGCAGCTGGATAATTTACGCCAAGAGCTGGACATCGCACAACGCCAAGGAAATCTTGCACGGGCCGGGCAAATCCTTTATGGCCTCGTCCCTGACCTTGAGAAAAAGCTAAAAGATCTTGAGGAAACCCAGGATAATCGCTCGCTTCAAGAAGAAGTTACAGCCGAAGATATTGCCTCCATCGTTGCTCGTTGGACAGGGATTCCGGTGGAAAAAATGCTGACTGGTGAAAAAGAAAAGCTATTATTCATGGAAGATAACCTGAAGCAGCGCGTCATTGGCCAGGAAGAAGCAATCACCACAATCAGCCAGGCAATCCGCCGCGCAAGAGCAGGCTTACAAGACCCCAATCGCCCACTTGGATCATTCTTATTCTTAGGCCCAACTGGCGTGGGAAAAACTGAATTAACCAAGGCGTTGGCCGAATTCATGTTTGACGATGAAACCAACATGGTGCGCATCGATATGTCCGAATACATGGAAAAGCATTCTGTGGCCCGTTTAATTGGCGCACCTCCCGGCTATGTTGGCTATGAACAAGGTGGCGAGTTGACAGAAGCCGTCCGCCGTCGGCCCTATCAAGTCATCTTGTTTGACGAAGTGGAAAAAGCGCACCCAGATGTCTTCAATGTCTTGCTTCAAGTATTGGATGAAGGCCGCTTAACCGATAGCCAGGGACGTAAAGTTGACTTTAGAAATACCCTTATCATTTTAACATCCAACCTGGGGGCAGATTATCTAGCAGAACATGCTACCACAGATATAACCCCTAAAGTGCGTGATCAGGTCATGCATGTGGTACGTAATGCTTTCCGTCCAGAATTTCTCAACCGGCTGGATGATATTTTGATCTTCCATCGTTTAACACGAGAAAATATGACAAAGATCGTGGATATCCAATTGGCACGTTTACAAAAGCGCCTTGATGAACGCCATATCACGCTGAATGTTGATGCGGCTGCCAAGAAATGGCTGGGGGATGCTGGCTATGATCCTGTTTATGGTGCTAGACCCTTGAAGCGCGTAATTCAAAGATCAGTGCAGGATCCATTGGCCACGCAACTCCTATCCGGGGAAATTCTTGACGGACAAATTGTTTTGATTAGTGAAAAAAATGGAGAACTGACATTCATTACAAATGCTTGAAAAGTTAATTAAAGCATCTTTACTTTTGGCAAGTCCTTACTGAAAAGCTTGCCAAAAATTTTCTTTTTGTTGGGATTATGGCATTAAAAATGGCAATTTGAAGCTTCTGGCAACTATTTCTTATGGGAATTCTATTGTTTCGTTAATGTTGCTTGCCTTTTTTAGTCAAACGCAATTACCAAAAAATGTTCTTTGGTCTTGTTTTTTTGTTGTGATTGCCGGTGCGTTTGCTGTAGATAACAATATCAAAAAGCTAGAAGTATTTACAATAAGGCTAAATCAATTCCTTAGAAAAGTTATTCTTCAAACTGGCTCAGCCCATAATATAATAATATTCTTTTTAGGATTACCTTTGAGATAAAAGAATATAATCAACCAAGTAGAGATCAATAAGTCCTATATAACACCTGCATAGTAGTTTTTTAATTGTGGAAAGGTAAAGTCTGTCCCTAGAAATCAATGCATGTTATACCCAGGCTCTGCTTTTCCCCTTCTTGCTTATCAATTGCCATTTTCAAATTTTATATCGCGCAGCAAAAAGAAAATTTTTGGCAAGCTTTTCAGTAAGGACTTGCCAAAAGTAAAGATGCTTTAATTAACT
>Ga0181468_100194_pt1 | contig 11456 bp, 11 predicted proteins | sample InSIn1SAF170_2_FD_119080 | JGI IMG/M metagenome (GOLD analysis project Ga0181468, IMG submission 119080) | Clean room microbial communities from NASA Spacecraft Assembly Facility at Jet Propulsion Laboratory, Pasadena, California, USA -... ... | reverse complement strand
ATGTAGTCGTGCCCGTCTTTACCATAGTCGTACGGCCAACGATGTACTTCAGGTATTTCACCTGTCCAGTTTCCATGACCCGGACGAATAGGTGTTGTCCACTCCAATGTAGTTGAACCCCACGGATTTTGAGATGTCACCTTCCTACCCTTAAATATTGAATAGAAGAAGTTAAACAGGAACAACAACTGTGGGGGCGAACGAGAGTTTACACTAAAAGTAGGTGCTGCCTCACTTGATAGGGTTGCAGACAAAACATAAATGCCCTGAATATTCAGGGCATTACTTTTAAATTTAGAGGGTCTTAGAACAATGATGAGTAGAACGGAAAATATATCGGGTAGCTATAGAGTAGCTACTAAAGTGAAGGACTACTTTCAGCTTATAAAATTTACATTAAGCTTCACCGTAGTTTTTTCATGCGTTATATGTTACCTGATGGCGCCTGGCGTTTCATATAATTTAAAAATGGTAGTGTTGCTTTTTGTTGCCGGTATGCTTGTGACAGCGAGCGCCAATGCCATTAACCAGGCTGTTGAAAAAGATACTGATGCTGTGATGAAGCGGACAGGCAAACGTCCCGTAGCAGATGGACGCATGAGCCAGAATGAAGCCTACACATTTGCATTTATAACAGGGATATTAGGTGTTTTAATGATGTGGCAGTTTTTTAACCTGACTGCTGCTGTACTATCCGCCTTTAGTTTGTTTTTGTATGCTTTTATTTATACGCCCTTAAAAAAGGTTAATTCTATTGCTGTTTTAGTGGGTGCCTTTCCCGGCGCATTGCCTTGTCTTATAGGCTGGGTTGCAGGTTTTTTACCGGATGAGCAAATACTATGGGTAGGAGGTTTAATATTATTTGCAATACAGTTCCTGTGGCAGTTTCCGCACTTTTGGGCGATTGCATGGGTGGCACATACAGATTACAGCAAAGCAGGTTTTAAATTATTACCTGCCGAAAAAGGGCCTACAAAATTTACCGCCGTCCAGGCTATCATGTATTCTGTACTTATGATACCTGTTGGCATGTTGCCTTATTACTTTGGGCTGGCTGGTAATGTTAGTCTTATTATTTTAATAGTGTGCAACCTGTTTATGGTAGCACAGTGCGTAAGGCTGTATTTTGAAATGGACGTAAAGGCGGCGAGAAGAGTAATGTTTAGCAGCTATATATATTTGCCGATAGTGCTTTTAGCATTGCTTGCAGATAAAGTAGCCGCTTAGATAACAGGTGAAGGAAAGCTATAAGTACAAGTGAGTGACACAACGATGTATAATAGATGTACTGATGCTTGTCACATAAATGTGGTCAGGCACTTTGTAAGTGGGGTAGATGTTAAGGAATGACATTTGGTTTTGAAAATAAATATTTTAAGAGATGATGGCTACAGTGGGTGAACAAAGAAGGGGGATGCATCCATACAAGTTTATCTTATGGATTGCAATGGGCAGCCTGGTAATGATGTTTGCTGGTTTTACCAGTGCATATGTAGTAAAGCGTAACCAGAGTAACTGGCTTGAATTTAACCTGCCTATTACCTTCTGGTATTCAACGGCAGTTATTTTGCTTAGTAGCCTTACTATACATTTAGCAACAAAAGCTTTTAAGGCAAGAGAAATGGGAAGATACAGGACGTTGATGGTAATAACATCGTTTCTTGGCTTACTATTTATCGTACTTCAATGGCTTGGTTTTAAATCGTTAGAGGCACATGGCGTAAAACTTATAGGTGCAAATAGTAACCCTGCAGGATCGTTTCTGGGTGTGATAACAGGTGTTCACATGTTGCACGTTTTAGGCGGGGTTATTGCTTTAGCTATAATGATGATAAGGGGGTTTAGCACCAGGATGAAGAGCTATAGCAGTATATCTATTGAGGTGGCTAGTACATACTGGCACTTTGTGGATGGATTGTGGATCTACCTTTTTATCTTTTTTAATTACGTAAGTGTATAGGGTAAGAACCTTTAAAAAACTTTTGCTTTTTAATGTTCAATTGAACAGCGTCGAATAAATTTGCATACCAAACTTAAATAGAGACAATGTCTACAACAGCAGTAACGACAGAACAAAAATGGTGGAGCGGGGGGAAGAGCCCATTCAATGTGGAGTATGGTAAATTAATGATGTGGTACTTTTTAATGAGTGATGCTTTTACTTTTGGAGCATTCCTTATTGCTTATGGTACCATTAGATTTAGCAGCACAGGATGGCCTGACCCAAATGAAGTGTTTCAATCTTTTCCGGGTTTAGGCAGCGGGTTACCATTATTGTTTGTGAGTTTAATGACGTTTATATTGATCATTAGCTCTGTTACTATGGTGTTGGCGGTAAGAGCAGGTCATAACAGGAATAAGGCTGAAGTGGCAAAGTATCTTGCCTGGACTATTGTTGGCGGTTTAGCTTTTTTAAGTTGCCAGGCTTGGGAGTGGACACATCTGCATCATGAAGGTGCATGGTGGGGAAGCAACCCTTTCTTAAACCACGACGGTACCCAGTCATCTACCAACTTCACCAACTTCTTTTTCACCATCACCGGGTTTCATGGTTTTCACGTATTCTCAGGTGTAATAATTAATATTATCATGTTAATAATGACCCTTACAGACAAGTTTGAACAAAGAGGTCATTATTTAATGATTGAAAAAGCAGGACTATACTGGCACTTTGTTGACCTCGTTTGGGTATTTGTTTTTACCTGTTTTTACCTGATCTAAACTAGAATTTACTAACGACTTTCAATTATAATTATGGACACTACTGTAGCACATACTGAACATCACGAAGGCAATAAGAACGAGATACGGAATGTAACCATCATTTTATCTGTACTTACAATAGTAGAGCTTTTATTTGGCTTTGCTATGTATAAATGGTTCCAGGAAGAAGGCTTTGTCAGACATTTTATCAAAGGTGTGATAGTGATACTTATGATAGCAAAGGCTTTCTATATTGTATCTTATTTTATGCACCTTGGTCATGAGATTAAGAACCTTATCATGACTATTGTTGTTCCCCTATTTTTATTTGTGTGGTTTATAATAGCATTTTTATATGATGGTAATTCATTTAAAAATAACAGGATGACTTATGACAGATACAAGCAGGAGAAAGCCGTTAAAAAAGTAGATAAAGAACAAAATAACGAGAAGGAAGGCCAGCATGAGCCACCGGAGAAGAAAGAGACGATGGAATAATGTAGCCTTTATATTTTATTGATAAAAACTTATTAAACCATCGCGTAAGAGCGATGGTTTTTTACTAAAATCAGTTGTCTGAAATGAATAAAAAAGCTTTAATGGCTTTGTGTCTTGCAATTCTAATCCCTGTTATTTGCTACTTTGCTGTAAAGTGGACGAGTGATAAGGCGATAGTGATGCCAAGAAGATTTTATGTTGATACTGTAGTTGAAAAAACTGTTGACGGAAAAACCAGTACGGATACTGTATGGCATAGAACAGCAAACATAAGGCTGGTGAATCAGTTAGGAGATTCAATAAACCTGTACGATATTAAGAATAAGGTTATAGTCGCAGATTTTTTCTTTACAAGATGTCCTTCAATTTGTCCTACGCTTACCAGGAATATGGTCAAGCTTCAGCAGTCCTTTTCGCATTATAACGAGGGTAGAAGGGTTATCGACTCTTCTATTGCACAGTTTGTTTCCTTCACTGTTGATCCGGAAAGAGATTCTGTTACCGCTTTAAAGAACTATGCTGACAGGTTTGGTGTTAATCATGATACCTGGTGGATGTTGACCGGGCCTAAGAAATCTATTTACGATTTTGCATTAAACGAGTTGAAGCTTGGGCTGGTTGACGGGGAAGGCGTTGACTCTTCTTTTATACATACCTCCAAATTTGTTTTGCTCGATAAGGATTATGTGGTGAGAGGATACTATAATGGCCTGGATACCTTAGAGCTTTCTCATTTAGCGGAAGACATAGGTTTGCTAATGCTTGAAAAGGATAAAAAAGAGAAGCGAAATTTGTTTAGAAAGTAAAGGGTAGCTGTTTTAAATAATCAAGAATGTTAGAACCTGTTTTAGAAAGAAATGATAAGAAGGCATATTGGCTTATCGGAATTTTTTCAGTTATAGTTTTTGCAGCAATAGTCGCTTTAGGAAGGTTTAAGCTCCAGGTAGACCTTGGTTTCAATGTTCATGTATTTGCTGCAATTAATGCCGTTATAAATACTGTTGTTGCAATTTTACTTCTAGTTGCTTTGGTAGCGGTGAGATCAAAAAACTATTTGCTTCATAAGCGATTAATGTTTGCCGCACTTATCTTGTCTGTCATCTTCCTGTTATTTTATATTGCTCATCATTTAATGGCGGAAGAGACAAAGTTTGGTGGAACTGGAACTATGCGGTACGTGTATTTTATTATTCTCATTACTCATATACTTTTAGCAGGCATAATTCTTCCGTTTATATTATTTACAGCTTACCGTGCTCTTACCGCCGACTGGCCTGCACATAGAAAGCTTGCGAGGTATACATGGCCTCTTTGGTTTTATGTTGCAGTTACTGGTCCTGTAGTTTATTTAATGATTAGTCCTTATTATAGATAATCCAGCGTTGGTGCTATACTCGCACTCTGATACCAGTTATTGCAAAAGGCACCTCATTGGCTTGGGTTGCAAGCGAAGGCGCAGCAATTTCAAAACATTGCGCAGCAGTTTTGAAAACAAGCCAATTCAGTGCCGTTGCAATAACGAGCGCCATGCGGCGTGAGCAAAAAAGACAAAAAGCTAAAGGGTCGAACTCTACTGTGCGAGAATTCGGCAAGCCCAGCCGGACAATGAGGAACACCTCAGTCGGAGCACTCTAATCATTGTCTCTTAAAATACTGATAAATATACCCTTAAACACACCTCCTTTACCTATCCACTAATTTTCAATTCATCTTTTTATAGTAATATTATTCACCCTTATCAACCATGGGTTATAAACTACTTGCATGAAGAACATTTACGCTGCTTTATTCTTTGCAACACTTACTGCCTTCTTTTTTCCCGGTGCTTCCAACGCCCAGAATATGGATAGTGTTATTAATAATTACTTCGAGCAATATCCACAACAAAAAGCCTATGTTCAATTCGACAAAAGCTTCTATCGCGCAGGTGAAACGGTATGGTTTAAAGCCTATTTATTACAGAGTGGTCTGGCAGTAACATCAAGCAAAAATTTTTATGCTGAACTGTTAGATAATAACGGGGTTGTGCTGCAACGTAAAGTATATCCTTTAGTGGCAGCATCTGCAGGTGGACATATCGACCTTCCTGCAAATTTACCCGGAAGTAATTACAGGTTTAGAGCTTATACCACGTGGATGCTCAATTTTGATACATCATTTGTGTTTCAAAAAAACATACCGGTTATAGGTAAAAAATCAGATGCAAAACCTGCAGAGCAAAAACGCCCTGTTTCACTTACTTTTTTTCCTGAAGGAGGCGACCTCGTTAGCGGCCTTGAATCTGTTGTAGCATTTAAAGCAAATAACGATGTTGGTGTACCCGAAAATATTAAAGGAAAGGTTGTAAACAGCAAAGGTGAAACGGTGGCAACGCTAAAGGCAGATCACGATGGAATGGGTTCATTTACGTTAAAGCCATTATTAAACGAGAAGTATTCGGCTACATGGACAGACAATACAGGTAAAGAATATACAACTCAACTGCCTGAAGCAAAAGCACAGGGTATAGTGCTGCATATAACAAGTACAAAAGATAAAAAAGAGTTTAGTATACAGAGAACCGACTCTGTTCCTGCAAGTTTCAAAAGACTTCATCTTATTGCATTAGTTAATCAACAAACATTTGCAAGAGCAACTATTCCTTTAAGGGGAACAAAAAACAGCAGCTCTTTTTCTGTTGCTGAGGCTCCGTCTGGTGTAATGCAAATGACAGTTTTTTCAGACGACTGGGTACCGTTGGCAGAAAGAATCACTATCATCAAAAACGACTCTGATATCGTTCCGCTTCATCTCAGCACGCCAGTGGTTAATCTTGGTAAAAGAGCCAGGAATGTTATTGAGCTTTCTTTGCCTGATACCAACCTTACCAACCTTTCAATGTCCGTTACTGATGCTGCAATTGAAAACATTCCAAACCCGGATAATATCATTTCACGAATGCTATTGACGGGAGATATAAGAGGGTATGTACATAATCCTTCATTTTATTTCACCAACAATTCAGATAGCTTATCAAAATACTTAGACCTTGTAATGCTTACTCATGGTTGGCGTAAGTACAACTGGAACGATATAGTTCATAACATAAAACCAAAGCTTAAATACCCAACTGACTCCTATATAAAGTTGCAGGCAAAAGTATTAGGCATCACTAACTATAATCCATTACGTCCCGATGAAGAGCTGACAGTAATTGTACAGGGAAAAGATTCAAGTAAGCAGGTATTGTTATTACCAAAGACCGGTAAAGATGTTTTTACTTCAGAAAACATGATGTTTTACGATACGGCGCAGGTATACTTCCAGTTTAATAAAGACAGAAAGTTGAGTCAATCATCTACAACCATATTCAACAACGGTCTTTATCCTGGTTCTAAAAAAATAGAACTTGAACCACTACCCGCAAGAGTATTTGCAGGTTCAGATTCATTAGCCCTGGCACGAAGCAACTTTTTTGCAAACGAGGTTTTAAAGTATGGAGGAAGCTTTTCAGGAGGCAATGTACTGGCCAATGTAACAGTGAAAACACGGCAGAAATCGAGGGCAGAACAGTTAGATGAAAAATATGCACGTGGTTTATTTAGCGGTGGAGATGCATACAATTTCGATGTTATGAACGATCCAAGAGGTCAAAGTTCGTTCAATGCTTTGCAGTATATACAAGGCCAGGTTCCAGGTATACAGATAAACGATCCTTCAGGTGCTAATCCATCTGTCTCCTGGCGCGGTAGTGCAACGTCTATGTTTTTAGATGAAATGTCGGTAGATGCACAAACACTTGCTAATATTCCTATGACCGATATCGCCTACATAAAAGTTTTAAGACCTCCGTTTATGGGAGCTTTTGGTGGCGGCGCTGGTGGTGCTATTGCTGTGTATACCCGTAAGGGTGGCGACCAGGTAGTTACACCGGGCAAAGGTTTAGAAATGAACAGGGTAGCCGGGTACTCAGCTTACAAGCAATTCTATTCTCCTGATTATTCTAAAGAAGATCCCGCTAACACTGATGCCGATTACCGTACTACGCTATATTGGAACCCTTTTATTTTTATGGACAACACTAAAAACAAAGCCAAGCTTGAGTTTTACAACAACGACACATCTAAAGCCTTAAAGGTTGTGGTGGAAGGTGTAAACGAATTAGGCCAGTTAGTGCATATTGAGAAAACAATTCAATAAGAATGCTTGTTCTGTTTAGGCACTACAAAAGCAAAGCATGGCAGTAATACTAATAACAGGCGGTACAGGTTTAATAGGCAAAGCACTAACAGCATTGCTTATACAAAAAGGTCACGAGGTTATTATATTGAGTAGAGAAGCGCAACAAAGTGAACAGGCCCAACTTACTTATGCTACATGGAACATTGCTAAACAAACTGTAGATAATGCTGCCATTTCTAAAGCCGATTACATTGTTCATCTTGCCGGTGCCGGTGTTGCTGATAAAAGGTGGTCTAAAGCACGAAAGCAGGAAATAGAAAAGAGTAGAACCCAAAGCAGCGCTTTACTTATAAAAGGTTTAGAGCAAGTCCCCAATAATGTAAAAGCAGTTATTAGTGCATCAGCTATTGGGTGGTACGGTGCCGACGAAGATCGCCAGAAAGGAGTTCAGGCATTTACTGAGGACATGCCTTCAGATGACAGTTTTCTTGGTCGTACCTGCAAACTTTGGGAAGAAAGCATAGCACCGGTCGAAAGCCTCGGAAAGCGGTTAGTAAAACTACGGCTGGGTATAGTATTAAGTAAACAAGGCGGTGCACTTAAAGAGTTTATAAAGCCAATAAAACTAGGTGTTGCAGCAGTATTAGGCAGTGGTAAGCAAGTGATAAGCTGGGTACATATTGAAGATGTATGTCGCATGATTTTATTTGCAATAGAAAACGAAAGGGTAAGTGGTGTATACAACGCAACAGCTCCTATCCCTGTTACCAATCACGACCTGGTTATAGCTCTTGCCAATAAAATAAAAGGGCGCTTTTATATTCCTGCACAAGTGCCCTCATTTGTGCTAAAAATAATGTTAGGCGAGTTAAGTATAGAAGTTTTAAAAAGTGCTACAGTTAGCAGCGAAAAAATAAAACACGAAGGTTTCACCTTTCTTTATCCATCCATTGAAGCTGCAATACCCGCTTTAGTGTAAGCGAAATTTTTTATGTAGCCAGCATTTGAATAAGGATTATACATCCGTTGCGTCGCACTCTTGTACTATAAACAATTCTATTCGGCTTTTTAAAAGCTCACTTATAAGCATCAGCGTTTATACAATCAGATATTATTCTCCCAAAACTATAAACTACAAATATTAATAATTACCTTCATAGCAAAACTGCTTGCTATGTCAAAGCTCACTTCGTTCTGCACCTTTGCTCTTCTTCTTTTCACAAGTCCGTTAATCTCACAGGTTGTAATAAATCCTGCTGTTATGACTGCCGACGATAAAAATTGTGAGCTTAAAAAAATTGAAGTAACAGATAAATATACCGAGATAAGTTGCGAGTACACATACAGGTCTGAAGGTTCAAATGTTACTATCAATAAAGAAATGTATTTGCTCAACGATAAGGGAGACAAACGTTATGCCTTCGTAAAAGCTGAAAACATACCTGTTCACCCCGAGAAATATTATAGTAAAGCGGCAGGCGAAAAACTTGCATTTAAGCTATACTTCCAAAAGGTAGATGCAGGTACTCCCTGGGTAGACATAATTGAAAGAGCAGGCCGCCCCAACTACTTTAATTTTTATCATGTTAGTCTTCTTAAATCAAGACAACCTGTTCAGGATGTATTAGCAGGCACTACTATTATCATAGACTCGGTTACCCGGCAAGATGTTAGGCTGGTAAGCAAAGTACCTGATCTACTTACTGAACAGGAAGTAAAGCAAGTGGGCAAGGCTTTCGTTAATAGTTGGAACAATCACAATTTTAAAGACCTGCCTTCGTATGCTACTGAAGATGTTACATGGGTAGGTGGACATGGAAGTATATCACAAGGGCGCGATAACATGCTACGCAATTACCAGTCTATGCATAGAGCTGTCATGAATACTACTGCCATTACAGAAGAAACTATGACTGTCCGCTTTATTGCACCTACTGTTGCCATATTAAATCTTAGTTACAAACTAGGCCCTTATTATGCCTTCGATGGTGTTGATCATGGAAATAACAAGCGTGAAAACAGCAGGGAAGTAAGAACAATGACCATTGTTAAGCAAAACAATAAATGGCTGCTCACTGCCATGCAGGTAACATTAGTTCTGCCCGAGGTAGCTGAAACGAAACCAGCAACAGGTACACCTTATGTTAGTATTGATTAAGGGTAAGAATGTTACCATCATAGTTTAATAATCCAATAATAGGCGCATAAAAAAAGCACCACAAAGTGATGCTTCAACAAGGTAATACTATTTTCTAACCTTCGCGGTCAAAAACCTCAGCAGAGTCCTGCTCATCCTGTGGGCGCTTTGCAGCAAGTGGATCCTCATCTGGAACGGCGCCTTCGCCTACCATGCCTTCATTATGCATTTCACCATCGCCTATTGTTGAGTGCACTTCCTTTTTAGGGTCATCCACGGCATAGTAATCGGCTTCCGGCTTCTCCTTATCATTTTCAAATTCCTGTTCCGATTGTAAAGTACCATCTCCCAAAAATACTTTGCTTGTGTCCTGTTCAGCTTTTGAAGCTTCCCCAGGTATATTTTGTTCTTCGTTCATTAGTTACTTGTTTTAATTGTTTTCACAGATACTATAGTTGTGCCAAGGCATCATTTGGTAACAAACCATCAAGTCTTCGTGCAACTTTGTGTCCTTCGTGCCTTTGTGGTTCACAAACGTTCCTTCTTAAATTATAATTGGTTTTTAATTTTCCTTCAGCGGTTAATCTTTACTTTTCAGCCATGAGACCTATGAGTTGTTTTTTGCTGCTGCTATTTGTTGCTATCAATGTTGTTGGACAGAAAATTGAAAAGTTTTACGACTTCGCATGGAAGCCATCTGAACCTGTTTATGCACGCTTTTATGTGGCCATAGAAAAAAAGGATAGTCTTTGGCAGCGGGAAGATTATTTTATAAAGGAAAGATCGCTGCAGATGAAGGGAAGCTATCTTGACAGTGCATGTAAAATTGCGCATGGCAGCTTTAAATACTATTATGCTAACCGCAGCTTACAATATATAGGCAACTGCATACAGAATAAAAAGGAAGGACTTTGGCTAAGCTACCATGCCAATGGCATTATGAGCGACTCTACCGTGTATGCTAATGATAATCCAACAGGTACAAGTTTAGGTTGGCACTCCAATGGCTATCCGTCGGATTCTGCCGTATACAATGCAGACGGTAGCGGGGTAAAGGTTACCTGGTTTGATAACGGCGTTCCTGCATCTGCCGGAAGGTATGCGGCCGGTTATAAACAGAACGGCAAATGGCAGTACTTTCATAAAAATGGCCGGACAAGTGCAAACGAGGTTTACAACAATGGTGTGCTTATTAATAAAGAATATTTTAATGAAGAAGGCGTAAGAATAGCAGATACAACAAACAAAGACAGGGAAGCATCTTTTAACGGCGGCAAAGATGCCTGGCAAAAGTTTATTTTAAAACAACTATACTTTCCGGATCAATACAAGATTGTAAACGCTGATAAAATAGTGGTAGTTGTTGATGCTGTAATAGACGAAGACGGCAAGGTAACGGATGTTAACGTAGCTGTACCTTTCCACCCCGACTTTGACAGGATTGCCGTTAATGCTTTAAAAAAATCTCCCAAATGGACCCCCGCTATGTCACACAATAGACGGGTTCAATACAAAATAAGGCAGGCGGTTTACTTTGCACAGGAGAGTGATTGATAAGAATAAATGGCTCAGTCTTGCGAAGATCACTATCCGTTCGCCTCTCTAGCTTAGCTCTGTTACTTATGCAAGTACTTTTGTAACAGAATTCTAAATGTTTTACACTCTAGTTCAAATTCTTCCAGCTCAAAGCCCATAGACTTATTTAAAGGTGAGTCAATTTTGATTTTATAATAAAGCTCTTTTATCGGATCATTAAAATTAGTAGCAATTTTATGAGAGACCTCAAGAACATGATACCAAGATGCCCAAGCAGCTACGTCACTTGGAGTAAAGCCGGAAGCCGATTACTATGCCGTGGATGACCCTAAAAAGGAAGTGCACTCAACAATAGGCGATGGTGAAATGCATAATGAAGGCATGGTAGGCGAAGGCGCCGTTCCAGATGAGGATCCACTTG
>Ga0181468_100150_pt1 | contig 11475 bp, 20 predicted proteins | sample InSIn1SAF170_2_FD_119080 | JGI IMG/M metagenome (GOLD analysis project Ga0181468, IMG submission 119080) | Clean room microbial communities from NASA Spacecraft Assembly Facility at Jet Propulsion Laboratory, Pasadena, California, USA -... ... | reverse complement strand
GTGTCTGAAGCATTCACCATAGCATTACGTTGGTGTGCAAAGTTTGTACTTGGATTTACCCAGCCATTCGCGCTTGAACTCTTCATCTTGCTGAGCGAACCATGACTTAAAAGTGGTATTAGCACTTACTTGCCCGATTTTCCCTTCTCTTTCAGTTTTCGGGATGTCTCGAACCGGCCTTGAATCGCTTACAAATGGTCTTTTGCCTGACAGCTTTCCGTCTGCATCAACTCCAATGAGAACGCTGCGGCAGTTATAATGCAAAGGCGGTTTTGGATAAGCCTTGTTGATGTCATAGACATTGGCATCTAGTGAGGCGCATTGCTTAGATGTTCTGCCATCCAGTGTTGCAATGAATTTAAGATGCGTAAAACCCAAAGCCTTGTAGGTTTCTTCATAAGCCGCATTCGCCACATGGCTTCTCACAGTCCTTACTTGCCGTTCAATCGATTCACGCGATGATTTAAACAATCCATCTTTATAATCTAAGGATTTCTTGCCTTTAATCCGCTGAACAATCTGCTGATTGGTCTGACCTTGTGAAATACCATCACGAATGACGTACTCTACTTTTTTACGCAATGAATCGGCAATATCAGCAATCAGATAATCCACCAACTGACCGCCAGCAAAAGGCGTTTTTCTTGCTGTTTTATAAATCTCAGCACTAGCGACCACCACAGCAGCATCACCAGCAAGTTTTGCTGTGTATGCAGCTTCATATATCGCCAAATCCAAAGCAGACTTGTGAAACTTTTCAGACAAGTCCACATCAATCGAAGTGAACCACTCATCAAGAATGGTTTTGATTTCTTCAATGAGTTTAGATGTCTTTGCTTTACTACCAAAATTAAACGATTTAAGCGCATTTCGTTCTGAATCGGTTAATTCTTCAAGCAGTTCTGATAATCGCTGTAATTGAGTATTTGAGAGCGAATTAAAGCGCTTGATTAGCTCATTAACTGATTGTGATGACGCTCGGTACAGATATGCCTGATGCTGAGTCAGCGCATCAAGTAAGGCTTTTTGCGCTGATGTGTTCATGCTTATGCATCCATAGTGCCATCATTCCGCTGCTCAATTTTCTTTACGATGTCTTCCCATTTGTCTTCTGGGAATGTACCTGTCTGCTCGTAGTGATACCAAACATACATTGGCAATTCACCAGCAAGGCAGGCTTCGTAAATCAATTTAGAGCGTGCTGGATCGTATTTTGGCTTATTAAAATCTTGAGCAATCGTAAAGCTAAGCTCATCCACCTTTAAATCATGCTCAGGGATAACAAACTTTGCACACCAACGTAATGCTATGGTGAATGCTTCAGACACGTTGGCCACGACCAACGACAAAACAGAATGTTGCACCGAACTATCATTGTCTGCCTGTGTAGCAGTCTTATTGGCGGAACCAACCTCGATCAAGCGTGCACCCAGCTCTTTCATCTGATTCCATTTGTCATTCATACGCTCATAGGCCAAACCATTCTTTTCTGCTTGGACCATCTTCGCATCTGTTGGAATTCCTGAACGGCTACCGACACTGGCACCAGATTCTTTCACCATGGCATACTGCTCTGATGTGATGCTTGGGAAGCACAACGTAGGCTGACCAACAATAAATGCAGACTCTTCCACATCCGCAGTACTGGCATAGTATGAAAGCTCCATTGAAGCTAATTCATACAGCGGAGCAGTTCCAATCTCATCTGAATTATCCACGGCGCCACAGAACGTAAAAGGAATGTAGTCCCATGGCTTGCCGTGGTAGTCAGTTGGAATAAACTTCTCACCTTCTACCCATTGTCCTTTCTCATCCTTTGAGTGGATCTGCACTGTATAAACATGCCCATTAGCCGTTTCTTCCAACAGCAAAATACGATACTGATCATTTGACTCAACAGTAAAGCCGTTGCGAACCTTCACTGTTTCCAACAATTTTACAAAGCTAAGCTTTTTTTGATTGCCAACAATGATGTAATCCCAATCCTTGATTGCACCCGCTTTTATAATATGAATCATCGGAAAAGCGCCTTTTGACTTTTCCTCTTCCTTATTTTTGCTGGGTACTACTGCTGGGTAGTCAACGTAAACCCCACAGCGATAGTTTTTATTTACCAGTCGTGTCGCACGCTGTGCACATTGCCAAATTGAACGTCCAGCACCATCGGCATTGCGTTCTAAATATTCCAGCGTACGTGGACGATTGAATACCGGTGTTTTCCCAAATGCCAATCCGATATGACTGGCAAGCGTTCGACTTGTTACACCTGGAAAGATTGCACGGAGCAAATATTCCCCATATCGCCCCTTACCATCTAAATCTTTAGGGGATTTAAATAGTGTAGGTAGTGGCAAATAAACTTCACGTTTTTCTTTAATTACTTCCTGACCACCACAAGCATCATCCAACTTATTCCAAGTCGCAATGTGCTTATCATAGTCAGCATGTGTTGCTGTAATGCTCATATTAGAATCCAAACATTGGTAGGTCGATGTGAGTGACTTGAGGGGCCTCATTTAACTCGTTAAACCCATCACTACAGCCATCCACTTGGTCGTCATGTTTGCCATTGGGAAAGTTGCGTAACTCATCAACGAGCGCTTTGTTCCAATCACCGCGAAGCATCTTCACGTTCCCGATGTTGACCTGTGCTGCAAAAGGTTGTGCACGAGTAATCTTGTCACCTGAAACTGTTTCAGCTTTTACTCGGAATCCAGAAAGCTTCGTCACAAAGTTTTTAGCCTGTGATTTACCTGCTTGACCTGGATCTTGCGGCAACCGAATCATTACTGATTTACCATCCATCTGAGCTGTCTGAATAATTGTATTTTCGACACCATCAGGCCCCCATCTGCCGCGCACCATATCCACGATGTAAATGATGTTTTCTTTGGTCTTGAGCATTCGTGGACCAGCCGTCCAGTCACCTTCGTTTTCAGAAGCAGCCAAATCCCAAGCGCGGACTTCTTTGATAAATTCCGCAGGCATCGCATCAACAATTTCAATTCGATCAGGTTTAAAAAAACCGCCTGCTGGCGGTGATGGTAATTGTCGATACTGACCTGAGAACACATAAGGCGCCGCATCCTCCATCACCTTTAGGCGTTCAATTGAATGCTTAGCAGGCCATAGCGCTGTGCCATCATCTTGAATCGCTGGCAGACATAAGTGTTCCCATTCTTCACCATTACCGCCAGCAAGCAACCAACCTGCAAGATCTTCTTCATGTAAGCGCTGCATGATGACAATAATTGGTGTATCAGGTGAATTTGTCCGCGACTCAAGCGTGTTTTGAAACCACTCAATAACGTTACCGCGAATTGTGTCAGAGCTTGCTTCACTGGCTTTGTGTGGGTCATCAATGATGATAGCCCCACCAAATTCCTTTCGGATCTTACCAGCACCAAAACCCGTGATCGTACCGCCTGTACCCTGTGCGTAGCAGACACCGCCCGCTTGAGTGCGCCAATCATCTTTAGCCTTACTGTCATCGCGTAGCTGAAATTCAGGAAATACGCGTTTGTATGCTGTTTCCTGTACCAAATTTCGCGTCTGAAATGCGTTATTAGCTGCCAATGTCGCAGAGTAGCTGATATGAATAAACTCACAATCAGGCACCTTGCCAAAGCACCAAGCCATGAAATTAATCACAGCCAATTCAGTCTTGGAATAACGTGGTGGAATATTGATGATTAAACGCTTAGTTTCACCACGGAATACTTTCATTAAAGCATCGCAAACCACACGATGGTGCCAGTTATGCATCCACTTGTACTTGCGGCGCTCTTTGAACATGTACCGCGAAAAGAAGTACAGGTCTTGCTGCGCTTCAATTTGGATCGCAAGCTCGCGCGCTGGGTCAATAATCATTTAACGCCTGCTCCCTTGCTGTAAGGTAGCTTTCAGTTGAAACATTAGAACTCACAGTCTCTATTGGCTTGCCGTCTTTGCCTGTGATCTCTTGTCGATTGGTAAATTGACCACCCAAGTCTTGTGCTGCTTGCTTCATGATGTTTAGTGACATCACGGTATTTCTGGCATTTTTTTCAAGATGCTTTTGATACTGCTTTAAGCGGTAATACTTTTGAGTAATCGGAATATCAATCAATCCAGCATCAAACTTCTCACGGGTCTCATAAAAAAGGTCGACAAATTTCTTGGAAAGATTTTTACCGCGTTGTTTTGTGGGATCGTATGTTGAGCATTGTACTCGATCAATTTTCACCCCAAATTCTTGTGATACAAGCTCCGCTACTTCTTGTGGGGTGTCACGGCACGCAAGAGCTTGAACTATAAATATTTTTACAGGCTCTTTTAGGGCTGCCATAACCACCTCTTTGTATCACTACGTATCACAAAATAGGCAAAAAAATTTAAGCCAATTTTAAAAGACAGGTACCACAAGCGTGTGCAATTTTAGCTTTTCCAATTGTTGGCCCATCATTAGCAAGGTCTACCATCTTCTGCACATCTTCTGATGCACCATAGCGTTGAACCACACCATGAAACTCTTCTACATCGTGTGGTCTTAAATAGTATTTATATTCACCCGTTGAAGGACTTATTAAGTAATTCCCATCTTCGTCCCGCTTGGCACCAAGGTGGTAAAGCTCATGCTCAATCAATGCGCAAAATTCTGTATCGCTTGCCTGCGATGCAAACTTTGCATCGATAGTAATGATGAAGTCTGGTACACAGCCAAACCAATCAATCATTTGTTTTTCTTGTCGTAACTTTCGCCAGCCACCTGCCATAGGCGAAAACTTCTCAGTTTGACCCAATACAACTCTGTCAGCTTTGATGAATGCAGAAGATGCCCATAGAACTTTAAATAAGGTGCTAGACCACGGCGATATATGAGCGTGATCAGGGTTGTAAAGCTTTCCATCACTGGAAATGAAAGTATCGATAATCCATTCTTCTAGTTCTTTTGCTGGCTCAAAATCTACATTATCTATAGGGTCAATATTTAGAAGTCGTTCTGGTGGTTGTGGTCTTTTCATATATTGTGCCCATTAAAAAACCACCCGAAGGAGGTCTTTGTTTTACGTCAATCTTGATAGCACCACTTCAAATCATCCGGCACAGTTAAATGCACACCCAACTGAGCCACAGCAAAGTCATGCACGTAATTCAAATACTCAGTCATTTGCTTAACGCTTAACTTGGTTGTGCTGCAAAGCCTTATCACCTGCTCTGCAATCACCCTGTATTCTTCACATTCATTCTGCTTTAAGATTGCAATCGCATTACAGGTCTCAGCAAAATCCTGATCATCACGACGATAGATATAGATCAGAAAGCGCTTCTTAAACTCGTAATGGAGTGAGTCTTTATCTTGACCAGTCTTTTTCTCTATCTGGCCGTACCACATCCACATAAGCCTATTCTGCGCAGTCGACCTATCATCCTGTTTCTGATCAATCACCACTCTTAACGGCTTACCCTCATTAATCGCATGAGTGTAATTGGTATGCATGTAGTTAATGGCTTTGGTGATGTCGGCATGACTCTGGATAGGAAACACGGCTTTTTGCATTTCCTACTCCTAGACTACTGAAACGAAGGTGGCTTGGGCCAATACATCCAATGAGTTGGTGGATTGTGGTTCCACTTACGCCACTTAACATTACTTCCATCCAGACGAGATTCCATAAAATCCACATCCACAGAATCCACTGTCTCGCCATCCCAGCAAATAAGAACCGATTCATATGTTTTGGGTAGTTGGTCTTTTGCGCTAATCCACTTCATCAAAACACCTCTCTATCTTCCACCACCAACATCCGATCCACTTTCACCAGCCACTTCTCAAACATGGCTTCACTCTCTGCTCGATTACCAAGTTCAAACCGATCAAATGCAGCATGGCAGGTTGCACATAATGGAATAGTAAACTGGTCAGAAGCCTTGATTCCTCTACCTTTGCCATGTTTTGCTGAATTACTGTGAGCCGCTTGTGAGTTTGGATTACCACACCTTACACACGGAAGCTTACGAATCTCAGCCAGTCGCTTAGGACTACGCATAAAGAGCTGTGCGTAAATTATTAATACGCTCTTTTAGCTTAATCATAATGCCGTCAATGGTGCGCATCTCATTCAGTGTTAATCCTGATCTACTGAGATTCTGATACTTAGACAGCTCAGCACTGCAAAACTCTAAGTCCTTTTTAGCTTGTACACGATCTGCCATAAATCCCAACCCTTCGGAATTTCCGAATAGTTCAAATAAGAAAAGAAAAACCCCGCCAATAATTCATATTGAGCGGGGTTTATGTGCCGTAATACGTTCGGCTAAGTGGAAAAGATTAATTAGAAGATGGTCGCTTGCCTGCTTCCAAGACAGGAATATTGGCTTCAGTTGGCACATATACAATTTGACTAATATTGCCCTCGCGTAAAGCTTCACCAAATGCACCAATAAACTCTTGCTGCCTGTACTCAGGGAACTCTTGTGCTGCTTTACCCATTACCTTGATTGCTTCTGCACGCAATTTCGCACTCTCAAGCTCAGCCTTGGCTGTCTCAATTGCAATTTGTTTGGATTGCTGTGCTTTTGATAATTGAGCCTGTCCTGCCATACCTTGCTGCCAAACTTTGTATTGTGGCCACGCAAACAAGAAGATCAGTATGATTGCTATAACGAAGACTGCAATCAATCCAATCAAGATATTGTCTGCACTACCTTTCTGAAACTTATTCATTTTCCACACCTGCTTTATTTTGGTAATAAAAAAGCCCGATCAAATTAATGAGCAGGCTTATATTTTTGATTTTGTATTATTCAACTTCTTTCAAACAATCACGACACACTTTGATTTCTTCATTATCAACCGTGTAGTCGATCTCAGTCGCACCATGAAGGCCGAATAAGCATAATAAGAATTGGAGCATGTGGATCTCCTTATGTGTGGAGTTCTATATGTGGGGCTAAATCCATTCCGATATTTGTAGTTTTAAAGGTTTCGAATTCGAAAGGTTTGAAATTTGGAGCGCCATGTAGGATTCGAACCCACAACCATTGGTATAGAAAACCCATGCTCTGTCCAGTTGAGCTAATGGCGCTTAAATAAGGATGTGGCAAATTACCACACCCTTGCCTTAGATTACGATATTGACCAGCTCGGCAACTGATCTACCGCTACTCACAATCACATCAACCTTACATGCACGGTTAACTTTACTTGCTTTCATTCTCTTTAAGGTCGGGTTGCCAAGCCCTAGCTGGAATTGCCTAAAACAACTAGGCGTTTACTCAAGGCATGTTCTGTAAGTCGGCACACTCACAGGATATGGTTGCCAAATTTCGGCAACAAAAAAGCCCATCGTTTGATGAGCTTTTAAAGCTTGGTCTCGGATAAACCGTAATACGACCAGTATAGTGAAACTATAGCTTAGTCTTCGCAAAAACGAAATACCTATGCCTTTAATTCTTTGTAAGTATTTTTCTTATACAACTCTATTGATTTTGATGCTTCATTAATTGCTGACTCGATCGCCATGACCATTAGCTTTTCGTATTGCTTCCATGTCATCCGATAATTATCAACATTCATTTGCATGGTATTAATCCCCGCATAGTACAAACGTCCTTGAGCAGTGAAGTTATTCTCAAGCTGGGGATCTAAAGAGAAATCTATAACCATGCGTGCAATTAAGTAAGCCAAGTGATTCATGGTGATTTGCTCAGGCTCCCGTTTCTTATCAGCCACGGCGTTTTGAAGCATGATATTTACCAGGTGCATACGCACATATTCATAATCACTTTCACACTTACCATCAAAGACAATTAATGAAGTAACCGACTTCGCCAACTGCGTATCCATTGTAGCAATGGCACCTAAACGATCTTCGTAGTTCAAAGGTTTCTCCCCAGTGCCATGTGCTTGTGGCTCAAAGTTTGGCGACTTTGCAGTAATGCCATGAGTCAACCATTCAAATTGTTCAAATTTATCTGCCATAACTGCATTCATCCCAAATCCCCTCAAATCAAACTCAAATCTAAAATTGTCATGGTTCCCCAGTGAACCGCACCAGTATCAATCCAATAGCAGTTGTCACGCTTGCATGGCTTCTGGGTAACCGTATGCCCCATGATTACCGCATCAACTCCTGAAACATGGGTGTATTGCTTTTTCTCGTCATTCAGTCGATCGCGCCCCCATATCGCCAAATCAACAGGACTTCTGCCATCTATTTTTTTTGAAAAAGGATTGGTAAGAACTTGCTTAAACTCATCCCAGTTATTTTGTTCAATATGCCCATGAACAAATCCATATTTTTTGCCGAGATGTGAAACCTCTAAAGCAATAGGTAATGCAGAAAATGTTTTAGCAATTTGAAATTGATCCTCAACACTCAGCTCGTAAAACCATTCTCCTCCATTAGAAATATGGCAACGCTTAGAAGGAACATCACATCGCCCCCAAATACACAAATCCTCATGATTACCGCGCACAGATGTAAACCATGACTTAGACAGCAATTCGATACACTCGATATTTTGAGTACCACGATCCACCAGATCACCAACAGCAACAAGCAAGTCATTTTCAAAATCAAAACCGATTTCTTTTAAGCGACTCATAAGCAAGTTGTAGCAGCCATGAATATCACCAACCGCATAAAGCTTGCCTGTTATCTCTTTATCCCAAACCTTAACCATTGCCATTTCATCACCCTATTAAATTTAAAATTTGCTCAATCGCTTTGCCGCTTTTCACTTGCTCGGTGCTAAACCGTATTACCTGATAACCCATCATTGTTGCTGCGTTGTATTTCTCTAAGTCTCCTAAATAACCCTTACCTCGTGTATGCCTACCATTACTCCAGATCCCGCCTTCTACCTCGACCAATATCTTTTTGCCCTTTAAGTGGAAATCAGCTCTCCACATACGTGAAGGGTGAAATTTAAACTCCTGATCAAACTCGATATTTAAAGCTCTAAGTGCAGTTGCCAATATCACCTCACCCTCACTCTGTATCTTTTCACCTTTAAGCTTTAGGCGCTTAGATCCTCTTTTAGGTTTATTCGCACCGATCATCTTTTTGTATTCAGCAATTGAGTAAGTTGTCATCGCTCACCCAAACTAGGCACTCTAGTCGCTTTGACCAGTAAACATTCACACCCTGCCGCTTACGTAGCTTTCGTGCTCGCTTACTTGAGATTGGACGTTCAGCTGCAGTGATCATGCTGTTACCCCATACTTTTCAAAGAAAAACACCACAGGTTCAGATTTGATTTCTATCAATCCAAAACGATGTAAGTGACGTGCATGTGTGCTATCACGAAGCAATTGAACATCTCGGTAATGTGTTAATAGGCTTCGCCATGACTTAAGCGACATTGAGGACTTATTAGAATTACAAGGCACGCATGCTGGATTCATATTTTCAATTGTGTCCAAGTGCGGTTTTGTCATTTCGCCTGAAATTAACTTTCCGCCACCTACATGGATGATGTCGCGCTTTACCGCCTCAATATGATCTGCATGCCACTTATCACCCAGCTCACAACCGCAATAAGCACAATGGCCACCAAATTTCATTTTTAAGTCTGTGCGCTGCTGTTTGGTTAATTTCATTCCGTCACCCCAAACTATTCAATTTAAATGCTTCATTCACATGCGCCTCTGAAACTCTCGTATTGGGGCTAATATGATTGCGAATATCTGTTACATGGTCGGTTCGGTCGTGGTCAGCGATGGCTGCTCTCAGATCATCCAAGTAAACCGTGTTGTCTCTAACGCCAGAATCCCCCAAACGCCACGAGTAGCACTCCGCACCTTCTGGAGCTTTTTCCACGATCTCACGACACTTTTCTATGCCACCATAGCGCTGCACCAAGCCTTGAGCATCTACGCCATATTTTTCGATTAAGTTCATGCCGCTACTCCCAAACCTTGACCCATAAGCATCAACTTACGTGCTTTAAATTCCATTTCATGTCTAAAACTTTTGAATGTTGAGAAACAGGTTAAACAACAGTGATTTGTTTCGATTTCAAAATCCCCTTCGATGCTTTCCAAATACTTCTCAAGTTCAGAATTAAAGCCAAGCCATTTCTTTTTAAACCCACCATCCTCAACGTAAATATCTGAATCCTCATCGCCCAAAAATTGCCATAGGTGCATGGTTGTCGCAGTGGCAAGCTGAAAATCAACATTCACAGCTTCACCAGTCTCTTTGTTGACAGCATGAATACGGCTCACGATATGAAAGCTTTGCTCAGGCGGGATGGTCTGAGTTTTTAGAGCCAAAGCTAAATCACCCTTATGCGCATTCATCCAAACTTCCAGCGGTGTATGTGTTGACTCTTGCGGATCAACACCACCAAGTAAATGATGCATCTCAATAATGCGTTTCGCTTCATTCACTTCCCAAGTCATCTGGAATTTGTGAACTTTCTGCTTAACAATTTGTTTCGGGTTATATTTCTTATTGCGCTTTTTCATCCCTGTGCTCCAAATAGTTGTTTTGCTTTTTCTGTCAAAAAATAACGTGCATCGCTTTTGTGCCACCCAGCATCTAGCACCCGACTCACATACCCCGCACGCTCCAAGCCTTTTAAGTACCTTTGTGCGGTTCTCTGACTTAAATCAGGCATTACTTGTTCTCTTAACGCAGAAGTTGAAGCGACTGGTGTAGTTTGAATGGCCCGTAGAACTGCAATGACACGCTCAAAAATTGCAATTTGATTTGCTTCGGTTTTATTCTTCACACCCCACCCCCTACTTGCTCCACAATCGTCTTAATGGCCTTAAGTGTTAATTCGTGGTCATCACTCGGCACAACAAATAGGCTTGCAATCATTTGCACTTTCTTGGCGTACTTACGAGCATCATCACGATATCCATTACGCTCACGATCCAAATTTTCATTAAAGGCAAGCAGCTCGGCATGTTCTTTTTGAAGTTGCTCAAGATTCATTTCTAGGTAATCACTCACACCCCACCCCCTACTTGCTTGTCCATAAAACGAACCGCTTGCGGCAATTTTTTCTGTTCAGCCTGTAAAGCCGCCTTGTACTCATCGAAGTCATCAAAAGGATCAGGCCAATACTCAGAATCAGGCTTTTTGCTTAAACCATGTTTTTCATGCTCAAACTTATTTGCATTCTTAACCTCGCCACGAATTGCAACTTGAGCTTGTATGAACGCCTCTTTTGGCGACATTCCTTGCTGACGTAATCGGTCTGCCATCGCCAAGATGAGTTTTTGTTCATCATTCAAGCCCGCCTTTTGTGCAGGGGTTTTTTCCTCAGCAATCAAAGCTGTTTCGATCTGCTTTGGTGGCTCATAAAACGTCTGGCTTTTCCCTTGAATTTGAGCTTTCAAAAGGTTGGCGTTATAAATCCCTTTAAATTGATTTTGAGCTTCTTTCATCTGCCCCATGTTGATTAGGTATTCAACTTGGTCAAAAGCGTATTTAGCCAGGGTGGTAATCTTGTTTTTTTTTGCGGTTTTTAGTGTAT
>Ga0181468_100187_pt1 | contig 11573 bp, 7 predicted proteins | sample InSIn1SAF170_2_FD_119080 | JGI IMG/M metagenome (GOLD analysis project Ga0181468, IMG submission 119080) | Clean room microbial communities from NASA Spacecraft Assembly Facility at Jet Propulsion Laboratory, Pasadena, California, USA -... ... | reverse complement strand
TGGGGTGGGTGGGTAAATAGTGGCTATAATAGGAGGGAAAGATGTGAAAACCTCCGCCAAAGCATATATTCTCTATGTCATTCTGCATGAATGAATTATATATGTCATTACGCATCAAAACCTCCGCCTCCCAAAATGGCCAAATTAGTAGGATGCGTAAGCATGCTCGACTGTTAAGGATGCGTAAGCAGGCTCGACTGATAAGGCCGCCATCACCTTTAGGTGCTCGACCATTTTTTGACTTATTTGAGGGGCCAATAAGTAAATTGAAGAGAAAGATGTGAAAACCTCCGCCAAAGGACAAGTAGTTGAAGGGTACTCAAGTTGTATGGGCAAAGATTGAACCAAGCGATGGCGGCCTTATAGTCGAGAGTTCGGCAGGCTCACCCTACCGGGCCTACCGGGCCTTATGGTCGAGCCTTAAAGCGCATCATTAGTTGGGGGAACGAGCTTACAGATATGATTTAGGAATGAAGACAACCAGCCAGCATTGCTAGGCTAGGAAACCTTGAAATGCTTATGGAAGTAGCACAGGAACCACCCTTGGATCGTACGCGTGGAAACGACTTGTTTCATTGCCTATTATTTATTATCACGCTTTTATGTATGGGAGGGATGGGTCGGCACCTTTAGGCCTGGATAAATGGAATGGTTGTGCTACAACCTACCGCTACCAACCTTTATATTGACTTTAACGACTTTAACGAAACCTTAGTAATTGAACTGGCTGCTTGCTTAGGCACCTTAGACCTTTCAGATTTACCTTTGCCTATTTACCTTTACTTAACGAGCATCCACCAGAGAAATCACTTTACATACTGCCCTGCCCTAGGAATTCTTCCGGGTATCACGTATTACCACCTATTGGTATTGGTCTGGCGCCGAGCCTTATAAATTACCCTTCCTTCTCTTATAAGCACCGGATGGATGGTGGTCGATTAGCGGAGGACTTGTCGTAGCTCCCCATGCTTTCACGATTGCTGGATGGCATGGCTGGCATGAAAAACCTTCTTACCTTTATCCCGTCACCCTAAGACGATAGAGATAGAGTGCTGCCCAATTTCTGATGCTGAAGCCAGGAATACTAAGTAGGTGGGATCATCGGAAGACCTGCCCCGGATAGATTAGAATAAACAGCCATAATAACTTAAGAGACATGGATGGATGAGATGGGTCAGCCGAGGACTTATTGTCTATGCTCCTGCGAGGATGGAGGGGTCCCGAGGAGGCCGGTTTTCCCTTTTAGCAGAGATCGTTGAATTGCCGGATTGAATTGGATTCATTATAGCCAGAAAGAACCGCAGATATAACTTCTTCAGCTGATATCTCGTTTAACTGCCAAATGGCTATGCTCTATCAGAGAGCCTCGTTGGAGGATGGACGGGCTTCAGACCTAGAATTAGAATATGATGCTCAGACAGCCAGGAGAATATGCTTTGTTTATCACACTTGCAGGAAGAAATCTTCAGAGGTACAGGATTTATTATATCCACTCTTTACTTACTATTTGTTCCTCCACCCTAGTCCTTGGAGTGTTGCCCAACATGAAGCCAGGTAGCAGTAGGGGATCAGGGGACCCATATACCTTACTACTACCCACCCGCCAGAAATACTGACTTTACCAGCCCTATACCATGAGGGCTTTGGAGGGACAGTTATCAGACCTTAGAACCCACGGATGGATCGTTGGATCGTGGGATGGAAATCGGAATCAACATGGGAATGGCCAGTGGGATTGGGATTGGGATCATTTATTAGCCCTTCCCTTAGACCTAGTAGAACCGTCACTAGAACTTTCATATACCTGAGAGTTGAGCTTTTACCTTACCCTCTTTATACCTGAATCCTAGGAGCATGGAGGCAGCCCAACCTCTAAGCCAGGAACACTCAAGTAGCCAGCCAGGGGCATGCTATGACACACTCCCGGAACTTACACTGTCACTCGCTCGAACCTATCTACGCACACCATCGCTAGCACCATCATACTGCCCCGTCCAATAGCTATGGGAAAGAAAGCTAGTGCAAGCTAACGAACTCTACTAACTGATTCACTGAGACTGACCTACCCCCATGCATTGGAACAAAGCTGTGGGAACCATTACTCGCTCACCCCCAAGCAGCTGGCAGTAGCATTGGCGGTTATAGCATTAGTAGCTGTGGATAGCGGTAGGCATGGGATAGCAGCATTGGATAGCGTTAGTAGCGGTGGATAGCATTAGTGGACGGGGATATTGGCTATCGATAGAAGCAGTAGACGGGGATATCGGCTAGCAATAGAAGCATTAGACGGTGAGATTGCTTTTGAGAGTGTGCGTAGGTAAGATCGACAGTGTAAGCTTTCACTTCCTTACTCTTGCTCATGCTCCCTGACTCTTTCTCCCTGATGCTCCCTGACTCATGCTCCCTGACTCTTGCTCAAGGGGTACTTAATATCCTCCCCCCTAGCTAGCTACCCCGACTAAGGCAGGCTACTTGCTTCCCCCGGCTACCTACGTCGACAGAAGGCATTGTAAGGACTTTAAAGGAAGGAGGAGGGTAGACTATCAGAAAGCCAAACTCGAATCAGGAGCAAGGGGAACACGGGAACACGAAGATGGGAAGGTCCTGAAGAAGTAGGCCCTTCCTTATTTCCTTTCCCCCTCAGAGGTTATAAGCTTGATTTCTTTTATGTCTCTTTGTCGCGCTCGCTATAGTACGTTAGGGGTGAGTTAGCGGGGTGTATATCCGTATAGTAATACAGATGGCTCCATAAAAGTCCAGGTCTTTTGGCCCAGGAAAGTCTTGACGTTGGAGAGTGACTTTCCCGGGTAAAGCAAGCCAGGAAGTAAGTAAAGGCCTAGAGGCATTGGACCAGGCCAGTCTTCGTTCCATCCATAAGGCATGGCAAGGTCCTTACACGCACGTTACAGATAGGCCTTTGATACAGTCCTCTCTTAAGGCTGTCAGATTGAGCAGTAATAAAAGGTTTCAATAACGTACGTAATTTATATAGTTGAAAAAGAACGTAATTGATTGGGTTATATAGAGTTTCCCACCCAACCAACTGGCGTTACATTTTCAAGAACTAGCCCTGGAGTTGGGGGGAGGGGTTCTTCTATGTAATATATGAGTTGTTTATTCCATCCATTAGTTGTTTATATATTACTGGGGAGCCTATATATTCATTTCTATTTCATTTTAGCACCACTTCCCGGAGAGAGACAGAAAGTCTTAGTATATGACCGGAGAAAGCCTTAGTATCTGAGGATACAGCCTTAGCCTTATTCTATTACCGGAGAGATACATATAGCCTTAGTATATGACTGGATTCAAAAGCCTTCTTCTCTGATTGGTCAAGCGAGTAGACAACCTCACCCTTATCCTTATCCTTTTGATGCCAACTACCTCTCCTACGTCGAGAGTTCGACAGGCTCACCCTAACCCTTATTCTCCTTCTGAACTCTCATTCTGGATGAGTGAGTTGTTAGCATGACGACGACCCCCACAGCATGGTGTCTGCGGAGCCCGGAATAAGAAAAGAGTGATCAGACTGGTAATGCATATAATAAGGACCGGCAGGGGCTCGACCACTATTTACCCACCCACCCCAATCCCCGGGGACCGGTAGGGTGCGTAAGCACGCTCGACTAATAAGGATGCGCAAGCAGGCTCGACTGTTAAGGATGCGCAAGCAGGCTCGACTGTTTTGGTTACTTATTTGAGAGGGGCAATAAGTAAACCCTAACCTTTAGGTGCTCGACCAAAAGGGAGAGGCCGCCATCACCCTTTAGGGGGCTCACTATTCATATGGTGAGGAGAGGGGCTCACCATTCCGATGGTGAGGACCCGGTAGGGGGCTCGACTAAAGGGAGAGGATTTCATTCATTCAGTAGTAAATAGGGCTAGGCTAGAGTGAGGTAGTGTGTTATGGGAGGACCCCATTGGGGCACGAAAAGGCTAAAACGCCGAGAGGCTTTTCTTTTGTCAATTCTTACTGAAAAAACAACAATTTGCTGAGGCTCATTACTATATAAAACCCCATATTTCTGGGTTTTTTTACCCAGACCTGAAAGCGACGAATTACTCTTTGCTTAAGCTTTGTGGGTGGATGGACAGGGTTATACATATTTCCTTTTTTTAAGGATCAGACCTAGACAGACACTTACTTAAGAAGGTCCTACCACACCACGATACAGCCCCTGATTAGAGGGAGGACCAGGTGAAGCCTACGGGATGACTTTCAGTTGGATTTACAGCAACTGTTGTGGTGGGATCGTTGGAATTGCCTTACTTACTGAGAAGTTATGTGTGTTTTTATATACGTAATTAGGAACCTTATTCCTTCCCGGACTTACTATTAACTATTTATTATCAATATTGGGATTTTATGGGTGCATCAGGTAACCGAACTGCAATGCTTTTTGACAGGGGAAAAGGGCGCTTCTGGGAATACAACTGCGATGGCCAACTGCGATGCTTTTTGACAGGGGAAAGGGTAAGGATAAGGGGAAAGTGATCGAATTCTATGAGTGCGTCCCTATGAATGAGTTTATTAATATCCCGCATGCACTGAAATCAGTGAAACGAATAGAAGGTTATTACTGTTACACGTGTTTGAATCTTCTTTATTAAGGTTGTCAATTACTGCTTGTTGTTCCACCAGATTGATCAGCGAAGATCGGATCGAGGCATTGGAGGAGGGAGCTAGTTATCCTCCTCGGAGTAGGAACAATGGGAACAATGATGGACTAATGGCAGCTAGGATAGGCAGATACGGATCTCGAGGGACAGATCACTCCTAGTTCGGCAGCACCTCACCCAAAGCGGCAAGCCCAAGCTCCGTCAATACGCACGCCACTGAACGAACACACGGGGATTAGGGAGAATGAGGCGAGTAATAACTAATGGACACACTAGGGGCATTAACTAGGGGCATGGACTCTAACGACTAGGCTAGGGAGATGGACTGATAACACCGGGAAGGGACACATCGTTCGAACACTTGGCAGCACCGGACTAGTTCTGCAGCATGAAAACCTTCCAAGCCTCATCCGAAAGGCCCATTCACACGTTCCGAGCACATATTATATATGTAATTACGTCATTCTCTCCCTATCGGTCGAGCAACTAAAAAGTTCCTAAGCCATTGGCGTTGCGAAGAGGGGCCGACTTAATGAAGTGGGCTAAAATATACGTGGGATAGACTTTGAGAGAGTGGTGTCTTCTCTTTATTCTCTAGTTACCGAAATGATACGAGTACTTGAAATTGACTCTGAATTTAGGACCTCTTCTGTGGAATTATGTCTTCACTTGCTTCGCGCGGGGCTATATCGGCTTCCCGTCTTCCAGAGACTGGCTTCCCGTCTTCCAGAGACTGGCTTCCCGTCTGACAGGGGCTAGACTGGAGCCGCCCTAGTTAGAGATTAGATTCTCCCCAATTTCAAAGTCTTAAGTCAATCTGCCCGACCTATGCTTTAGCATACTGTAAACAGCACATTCTCTTTCGAAGGAATGGCTGTAAAAAGAACCTTACCTGGGGGGGGGTACCCCGCCTACCTACCCGCCTACACTAAGTGAGTGGGTCATGGTACCCTTTAGATAGATAGGTTTGATTAGAGAAACTTACTCTCTCTATTATATGATTAGAGCTCTCTTACTTATATATGAGATTCTTGGGACATTCTGAAACGAGTTAATACGTAAAGGAAACACTTCATCGGTCGGAAGGAAGGAATCATACGATCGGGCGCCCTGAAGAAATAGTTTAGTGTGCTTGCTCCCGTTCTTTATCCTGAATCGATCCTGAAGAAATAGTTGTGAGTTGCGCTAGCCTGATCCTGCCGAGTTCTCGGAATAACGATCCTGGATAAATAGTTCAGTTATCAATCCTGAATACTCGATCCTGACTGGGAAATCTAGATTGGACCGGATTGGGCTTCCCTACGTAACTGCTATAAAACTCCCCGATCCCAATTGCAGGAATAAGGGTCTTCTCTCTCTATCACAATCTATCCATAACTATCTATCCATCCTACGCATTCCCCTTTGGACATGCTTTACAAATCAACGATCCACATAGCAGGATTCAGGGTATTCCTCTTTATAGAGGAGCTTATCCATTCATTCAGAAAAAGAGAAGGTCCGGAGGGTCTTGCGCTTCCTAGTGCAAGGACCGGCAGGGTGCGTAGCACGCTCGACTAATAAGGCCGCCATCGGCTCGACTGTTAAGGATGCGTAAGCAGGCTCGACTGATAAGGACCCTTTAGGGGGCTCGACTGATAAGGACCCTTTAGGGGGCTCGACCATAAGCCCCCCCCACCAAATAAGTAAATTGAAGAGGAGAGGATGCGGAGCACGCTCGACCAGCGCCCACCACCCAATAAGCATCAAGGAAGGCAGGGTGAGGTACGTTAGTGACTCGACTTATGGGAGAGGTACGAACGCTCGACTAATAAGGCCGCCATCGCCCTTTTTATAAGGAAAGAGGGCACTCATAAGAGTCCCATACCAGACCAAGGATTTCCTTGCCCCCGGAGGGACAAGCGGCTTCGCACCTTTTTTTCATGTAATAGGAGAGGCAGCAAAAGAAAAGCCCGCAAGCATTTGGATTCTCGCTTAGATCAGCCAGGACTAATGATCCAGGGTATATTCAGAAAGGATAAAGGAAGGGCCATCACACATGAAAGGATTAGAAGGGAGAAGCGCCTTACTTGGTGAGCTGTTAGCTCTAGGCTTCGGGTTAAAGGCTCAACCTCCCTGACCTTGTCTCTATCAAGCCCCCCCCCTTCCAAGAAGACTCTATCTCTCCCCTCTCCCTGGCTCTAGCCTCTTGCAAAACGTCAGCATCAAAGCTCTCGAGCTCAAAGCAAATGCTTCCATCTCGCCAAACATAGGATGGTGTTCGTGCCAAGTTCTACGTGAGTGACCTATACTACGTGACCTATACTTCGTGCCCAATAGGTCGTCGTACCCACTAGTCCACATATCAACATACATGTTTCCTCATAGCTACTTATATAACATATCCGCTTATATCCGCTTCTTACTCTTCTTACTCTTCATACCGTAAAAAGACAATAGCTACGGCACGCTGCACATGATGGTTGAAATGGAATGGAATCAGAACATCTAGAACTTAGATTGATATCTCTATGCTTTAGTTAAAGCCTTAGTCTTCTGGACGTGCCCCAAGGCCATAGAGATTCCGGTGGTACTAACTAGCTCTAGAGACAAGCCATAGAGTGAAGCCAGAGTGTAAGCTTTAGCCCTTAGTTAGTTATTTAAGGTACTACTAGCCGGAGGACTGCCTTAATCTCCATGCACTATATACTGCCATACGGTAAATAGTATTCGTCTTTGTACCAGCCCTATAGTAGTCCCTAGTCCCTTGCCTACCGGTACGGACTTAGTATTAGCCCCATGCCGCCCTAAGAGAATAGCTTCAGTAGTGTCCCGGGTCTCATGTCTTAGTCCCCGGTCTCATGGAGTAAGGCCTTAAGGTCTCTCTTTCTTGCTTTCTGACTTTTTGATTAGCCTTATTAGTTATTGAACTATTAGAGAGTGAAGCTGGATAAGGTCTACTTTCATCTCCTTACTTGTGATGGATGCTTATTGAGTCATGACTCCTCCCTATTCCCATAAGTAGTGATAAGCAAGTCACTATGGTGTAATTGATTCCTAGCTAGTCCCATGAGCTACGGCGAAGAAGCTAGCTAGTTCCCCTGAGCTACAGCGAAGAACTTATTCTAGCTCTATAAGAAGTGTTCCATATGCTATTAGTCTAGAACTAGATGCTATTAGAATGAAATGAGATTTCTCTCTCTCCAGTCTCCATTCTTTTTATCCATTCTTTTCAAAAGAAACTAGTACCCTTCCTCTTCAATTTACTTATTGGGTGGGGGGGCTTATGGTCGAGCACCTAAAGGTCCTTATCAGTCGAGCCCCCTAAAGGGTCCTTGCACTAGGAAGCGCAAGCCCCTCCGGGACCTTTATCCCTGAGCGTAAGCAAATAATCATAAGGTCTTCTTAGCCCTAGTCATAGTGTAAGTTCCATAGAGTAATGACTTCTTTCCTGGCAACGACCAGGCTCTAAGCAATTGTGAAAACGTAGAGATCGACACGTAGAGATGCTAGTATCACTAGTATCAGAATAAGTTGTCATCTTGTCCAACCAAATAGATTCTATCTCTAATGATTGAACGTATATATGGCTTCACGTAGACTTCACTTCTATGCGGATTATAGCTTAGAGTTTCCCATAGGCATTGACTATAAATCAATCTCGTTTAGCGTTAATTGGAACTAAGGCTATGGAACTGACTGCTTAAGGCTTTTTCACTCTATGGGGAACTTACGGCAAGCTTGAACTACAGTCCATAGGGCTAAGACTGAAGCTAGTCTAGTTCATACCCATATGGATTGAACGTTTATTGTGTGATGTGCACCTATAGAGATGTATGGATTTTGATAGATGTCTATATTTCTAGAGATATAGAGGAGATTGGTACTGTACTTTCTTTCTTACTTGCCTCCGTCCTTTTTGTAGGTTCCATAGAGTAAGTCTTAAGCAGTATGAACTAGCACTATAAGACTAGCTCTTTTTAGTGCATCAGTAGTTGTGATTAGTAGTTTCCATTCTCTAATGCCTTAGGTCCATTTCTTGTTGTCTGTTGGTAACGTGGGTCCGTTTCCTCTCGTTCAACCCCGGCTCCTTACTCCCAGCAAGTATAATAAAGCAAGCAATCAACTTGTCCTTCTTCGACATCAACTGGGCCTTTCACTCGGCGACCACCTCTTGTAAATGACCACTTCTCCTGGGAATGAGACTGGGTATTGACCTCCTGGCACCACTTCCTGGCTATCGTTGACCCGGCCAGCATCATCAGCGGACTAAATAAGTTATCAATAACTAACTGCACATAGTTTCTTCGTCAAGCCTAACGTCCTAGCAACGCGTCCTAGCCAGCAAGCGGCGAGAGCAAATGAAGCCATCCCGCCAAACATGGATCAAAATGCTCAAAAGGCATACCTGCCATTTGTTCTTCCTTACTCTCGGCCAAATGACTGGAGCTTATAGCAAAGAGCTTCTAGCAATGATACTCCCGGCTTTGTCCATCCGTTGTACCCACCCCTCCCTGTAGATGTGTGGGCAATCAAGCAAGAACTCTCCGGGCAAGCATCACCCGGCCACCTCCCTGACTGGCATTCCCTCCCTGACTAACGTGACTGGCTCAACCTCCCTGACCTACCTGAATGTCTCTCTGTTATGGCCTATGAACCTAAACAGGTGTATGGGGACATAATCAAAATGAATAGAATATATGTCAGCTTGCGTTATATACGTAATTATACAACAATAAGCTAAGCAACTTCTCATGTTGCACCATCATTTGCACTAAGCTCCTTCCTCTTATTGCATATCAACATAAGTAGGCATAATCATAACAACATCCAGTGCTGTATGATGACCCCCTGTATAGGCCCCATCCCTTCCACATGTCTGTCTGCCCCCTTCCCTCTCCATCCGTCGGGGTTCAATCTGTTGGCATCGTCCGTAGGCCCACCGCTCTCAACTGGCCCTCAATCAAATAAATCCAGGCTGTTTGTTTTGCCATCCCGCTCCTTCTACTCCTTCCTCATCTCCCGGCATAAGACTAATGATCGAGCTCCTAAAAATTGATTGTCCTATGCTCCCCAAATGTTGAATCACTGTAAGTCATATTGTGCGTCTTCTTGTGATAGGCTAGGTTAAGCTTCTATGGCTCGTGGTAATCCCCGTCCCTGTGTTAGGTGAGGCTAAATGCTAAGAGAGAACTCTTCTTTCAGCCTTATTAACAAACTCTGTAGAGAAAGAGAAAGTACTATTAGCTTTCTCTAGTGCCTTAAGCCTTAGTCCATAGCCTTAGTCCATTCTAGAGTTACGAGCTCCGGCGAATTCGGGTGTTTACATAGGGGAACATAGCACAGCGAATTCTTTGTTTTGGGTGCCTCAACAATTCCAATATCGCGATTTCCTCCGCATAGTGATTGATTGATTTGATAGCCCACATCTTCCGGGAGGGGTAGAAGTGGTCCCACCGACGGACGATTCCACAGCCTCACCCACCGGACAAGGGGATAAGGCCACCCCACATAGCTGACTCACCTTCACTACGTGTCACATCCATCCAACAAGGGAAGAAGCTACCGGGGGACGAGAAGAAGCTACGGCACCGGAAGGGTCATAGCCACCCGACATAGCCCAATGAGGAGCATAGCACCTGCCCACCCTACCTGCCATAGCACCATAGCAGCGTATCCCCTCACAAGCCAACATACCCGATAGAAGAGATTGACAGAGGGTTTCCAATAGCCGATCAAAGAAAGCCAGAAGGTAGTCATTGACAGAAAAAGAGACTTTTCAATAGCCGATCATTAGCCGATCATTGTAAGTCGCTCAGCCAATAGTCGATCCAGGAGGCGATCCCAGGTGGCGATCACTCGATGCTGGTACTTTATGCAGCCGATACAGGTAGGTGGTGATGTACTTGATGAATGGTTGTGATTCACTTGCCTCTAAGCCGATGGGGATTATTAGACAATGGGCCGGGCTACTCGACTGGGCTCCGCTAATACACTGGGGCCTAATCACAGGGGCTATTCAATGGGTCTACTCAATGGGCCTAATCCACAGGGAGCGGAAGAATCCATGGAAGCTCTAATCCGCTATAATACGCTAGGCTAATACCCTAATCCAATGGGAAGAAATCATGGCGATACTCCTACAGTGATCCAATGGGAAGAAATGGGAATAATACTACAGAGGAGGATATCATCTACAGAGGCGCATACTCATACAGAGACACATAGAGGTACACGTAGAGAGAGGTTGGTTACACTATGAGGTGACACGTTGAGCTACGATGCATGGATGAGGTGACACAATTGAGGTTTCCACGATGAAGGAGGATGAGTATTCATTGAGCTACAACGTAGAGCTACACATACCGCATAGACACTCTGATTGCCAGGAAGTACGTAACACTCATACCCGCTAGTCAATAAGGAGTCTTAGTCGAAGGACCGGTAGGGGCTTGCTTGACGTTAGGAAAGCAAGGACCCGGTAGGGGGCTCGACTAAAGGGAGAGGATTTCACACTTCGCATTACTTATGATGCACCCATTTAGGATCATGCAACAGACACATGCCAACATACGGTAGTACGGGAGCCAAGTTAGTGAGTCACAGCCCCTAAGATAGATGGGGTTCATTGACGATAGTCGATCAGAGCCCCTAAGATAGATGGGGGTCCGAAGCCCGTGGTCGATGGATAGCCTGTGGTCAATCACTCGATGACAGATGTCGATGCCGGTAGTTTATGTCAAGAGTCGATGCCAGGAGTAAATGCCAGTCATGGAGGTGGCCGGGTGATGCTTGCCCGGAGAGTTCTTGCTTGATTGCCCACACATCTACAGGGAGGGGTGGGTACATCGGAATCAACATGGGAATGGCCAGTGGGATTGGGATTGGGATCATTTATTAGCCCTTCCCTTAGACCTAGTAGAACCGTCACTAGAACTTTCATATACCTGAGAGTTGAGCTTTTACCTTACCCT
>Ga0181468_100186_pt1 | contig 11575 bp, 10 predicted proteins | sample InSIn1SAF170_2_FD_119080 | JGI IMG/M metagenome (GOLD analysis project Ga0181468, IMG submission 119080) | Clean room microbial communities from NASA Spacecraft Assembly Facility at Jet Propulsion Laboratory, Pasadena, California, USA -... ... | reverse complement strand
GCGTCACAATAAGTATATCTCGTTCTAACAAGCTATCTGGAATCTCGAAGTAGTATTTGTCACTTACTTTATGCACCGTAAAAATGCCACTCCGTGAAATCGCCCCTGTCTTAATGAGTTTGTTGTAGGTGCTGGGTGCTGATAACTGCATGTTACCTGCCGGAACTGATGATGGGGTCTCAAGAATAGTCGTATCAATTGGAGCAATGAGAGGCTCCACTGCAATGGGCACAATAGGCTTTTGGGTCTTGACGGTATCGACCTTTTGCGCTTCAACAGTGAGAAAAGCTGCAAAGAGCAGCGACAACAATAAAACATGCCTCATACGTACAAGCCTTTACTGTGGCAAAAAACCGTTAACGGGAATCCAACGTGGAATTCCAACCCTCCGATATAATTAACAACCATAATTCGGCGCTCTGTGTTCCGTAATTAAGGAAACGCCTTCGGAAGCGTAGATGGTGCACTCAGGCGTCATTCCAATCCTCATGAAAAGACCTCGCCAAAATGGGCGACAGCCTTATCTGGTGGACTTAGTTGACTCCGAATTTAGCAATTAGTGGCAACTTTGGCCAACGCTTTTTGGATGAGCTACGTAATCAGCCAATTAGTGGCCTTTGCTGGTCATGAGCTCCGTATTTATCCACGCGGTCGGCCCATTTTCATGAAAACGCCCCTGGTAAAATGTGTGGACAAATATACCCGAATTACTGTTGGGTGAATAAAAGGCAGACAGGTGAACCAAGAGTGATCTTTTTATCGGTAGCATGGAGCATTCCGGTTTTTTGGTCCCGCTTAAAAACAATGACCTCGTCGCTGTTTTGATTGGCGACCAGCATGAAGTTTCCAGTTGGATCTATCGTGAAATTTCTAGGTGTCTTGCCCTGTGTGGACACCCGACCCGCATACCGCATGATTCCGGTATTATCAACGGTAAGTATTACAATTTCATTGATATCCCCTCGCAACGACCCATAAAGAAACTTTCCGTCTGGTGAGAGGTGGATGTCCGCCGCATCGATCCTACCCGTGAAGCCGGCAGCGGGTAGTGCAAGAGACTGTCGCGGCGTGATCCTGCCCTCGGCATATGTATAAGCTGTAACCACGCCAGTCATTTCCTGAATGAGGAATGCGTTCTTGCCTGACGAGTCAAATATGAAATGTCGGGGGCCACTCCCGGGCTCCGCTGTAGCAAAGGTCGTGGCGTTCAGCGGCTTGTCGCTTGCATAATTCACGTCGTAGATGTTTACCTTATCAGTTCCTAAATCCGGAACAAAGAGGTGGCGGTCGTCTTTGGATAATACTGCAGCGTGAACGTGAGGCTTTTCCTGATTGCTTTTGACACTGTTGCCTTCGTGCTGGATAGTTTGTCCCGGACTCCCGAGCGAGCCATCATTCATAATAGGAATTGCCGATACACTTCCACCTCCGTAGTTTCCAACGAACACAAATTTACCTCGATCGTCAGTAGAGATGTAGCACGGACTACTACCTCCGGAAGGAGCTGTATTAAGCAGGGAAAGCGCGCCGGACTCACTGTCAAAACGAAATGCACTCACTGTGCCTTCATTTGTCTCATTAACACAATATACATGCTTTCGATCGCGACTGATCGCCAGAAACGAAGGATTAGCAACGCCGGTCACTTTAGATTTCGGCGTCAATTCGCCCGTCGTCGCATTGAAAGTATACACATAGATACCCTCACTTTTCCCAGGCTTTGTATAGGTGCCGACTAGCAAATTGTAGGTTCTGTTTTTTTTGTGCCAGCGCGGCGCTGGCGAACGTGAGGAGCAAGAGTATTCCCAGGATTTTCATAGATGGCAAGGACGTTTGGAACTCAAAAGTTGAATTACCTCATCGGGCATCACAATATCAAACCATTCTTCAAATAAAGACTATGGGATGAAAGCGTGACTCTTGTGCGAAATATGAAGGGGAGGGGCAAGGCGTCGTCGTGGTGGCTCTTAAGCCGCCGACTTTGACCACGCACTAAGGAAGCGTTGGCGTGTCAACAATCCAACGAGATCATGAACAACGCGCGTCCTGTAGCACAATAAAATAAAAGGAAGGAAACTAAAGTGTGTTTAGCGTCGCATCAGCAGTGCTTCCGCACTGACACAGGGTCTCTGCTGAGCAGTAGCCAGTAATTGAAGACTGAATAAATCTTAGTTCAGTGCGTCCCGTTTTGAAACACGCACGCTCTTGGCCGTAGGAAGAAACTGCGGGTCCACTGAGTTAGCAATGGCACCCAGGGCATCTAATTCCATCAGAATCAGTGAAATAGCGTTGGCTTCTTTGGCTGAACCTGCACCGGTCACCATATAACCGACGATTTCACCTTCTGAATCGTAAGCAGGTCGAAATTGGAGATTGGGATGTTCGGTGTACGCTTCATGCAGCTTGCTGCCCAACGTGTTAATAGCTATTTCAAGTTCCTGATAAGCTGCAGTTGAATTTACGGTTACATCGTGTCCTGACAGCACCGTTGCCGCCGGCAAAACTTGTCCTTTCGCACTCAACATTGACACTCCAAGCACACACACGGCGATCAAGCTTTTGTAGACAGTGGTTTTCATTCTTTTCTGGTTTTAATCTCCTTCCTACCTTCGATTCGAAAACACGTGCCAGCTGTGGCATTCCGCCTAAAAAATGGTGTCCTGGCGTTTGCGATGTTGCCTTTTGTGGACATTTTGCCGCACCTATAGATCTTGTGCTACAGGCTTCTAACGGCACCAGCTGACGATAACATGACAAATGTAGCTGCCGAACTGCATGGGGTGGATGACGGAGATCATGAATGTTCGAGATTTTTGCATACGTTTCCGGACTGCCCAAAAATTTGGGTCAGTGAGAAGCCCTGCAACCAGGGCATTGGAAAAATCCCAAAAGGGGCCGGTCAAATCCCAAAAAAATCAGGAACTATCTTCCCGGGACACGGATCTTTTTTACATAGATTAGCTTATTCGGGATGTGAAGGTTTCGAAGTGAGCGAAGTCCGTACCCCGAATCGAAAATCCCGACCACCTATGATCCTCAATATCAAAAGAACAATTCCTCCGGGGTTGGCAAATGCCTGTTTATGTTTAATAAGCCTGGCTTTGCTGACCGGATGTGTCAAAAATTCAAATGAAAGCGCGACCGAAATGCGCAGTACACGGCTTTTTGACGGGAAAACACTGGAGGGGTGGCATGAAGATGTCCCCGACATGGACAGTGACTCGACACTTAGAACTCCTTTTATCATTCGCGACAGTTTGTTGGTAAGTCTTGGAACACCGGGAGGTCATCTGATTACTGACAGTTCGTATCACAACTACATACTTGATGTTGAGTATAGATTTGCCGGGACACCGGGTAATTGTGGCGTTCTGGTTCATGCATCTGCGCCGCGGGCCTTGTACGCTATGTTCCCCAAGTCCATTGAGGTTCAAATGATGCATGAGAATGCAGGTGATTTCTGGTGCATTGTTGAGGATATTGTTGTGCCTGATATGGAAAAACGTCGTGGACCGCGCGAGAACTGGGGAATTACGGAGGGAAAAGAGCGTCGCGTACAAAATCTAACCGACGGATCGGAAAAGCCTCTGGGGGAATGGAATGCGATGAGGATAACGTGTCTGGGTGATAGCATACAAGTTATCGTCAATGGAGACCTCGTGAATTTTGGGTACGACTGCACTGCCAAGCACGGCCAAATCGCTCTTCAGGCTGAAGGCTCAGAGGTAGAATTTCGAAAGGTACTTTTGACGCCTATCAGGGCCTGGCCAGACTCCTCCAAGCAGGCAAACTGAAGTATGGATTACGGATTTTTCACAATCCTTATAACTTTGCCGTCAAAACCAACAATATGCTATTGGATTTTGAAAAACCTATCGCCGAGCTGGAGGCAAAACTTGTTGACATGAATCAGTTGGCCAGTGACAGCGATAAGGAAGTGCAAGCCGCCGTCAAAGCGCTTGAAAAAAAGATCCTTGATCTTAAGAAGGAGACTTTTGAAAATCTGACGGGATGGCAACGCGTCCAGTTGTCGAGACACCCGGATCGTCCCTACACGCTCGATTATATTTACGAGATCACTTCCGATTTCATCGAGATTCATGGCGACAGGACAGTTGGTGATGACAAAGCAATGATCGGAGGTTTTGGCACAATTGACGGACATACGTTCATGTTGATTGGCCAGCAAAAAGGTAGAAATACCAAGCAGCGGCAACTTCGGAATTTCGGCATGGCTAATCCTGAGGGTTATCGAAAGGCGCTTCGATTGATGAAGATGGCCGAGAAGTTCAATAAGCCGATTGTTACCTTCATCGATACACCAGGTGCGTTTCCCGGACTGGAAGCAGAAGAACGTGGGCAGGGCGAGGCTATCGCCCGCAACATCAAGGAAATGTTTATGCTCAAGGTCCCTGTGATTTGTATTATCATAGGAGAGGGTGCCTCTGGAGGTGCATTGGGAATTGCCATCGGCGATCGCGTTATCATGCTTGAGAACACCTGGTATTCGGTGATAAGCCCTGAGTCCTGTTCATCAATATTATGGCGGAGCTGGGATTATAAAGAGCAGGCTGCGGAGGTATTGAAGCTGACGGCAAAGGATATGCTTGCGAACAAACTCATCGATGGAATCATTAAAGAACCCTTAGGCGGCGCGCACGTTGATGTTAAATGGATGGCGCAGGAAGTAAAAAAAGCCATTCTCTCTTATACTGGGGAACTGCAAAAATTGAAGCCGGAAAAGCGGATTGACCTGCGTATCGAAAAATTCGGTGCGATGGGAGTTGTGAAGGAATAGCCCGACCGTTGTCGGCAAACTATTGACATAAAACCACGCGTGAATCTCTACGTTATTGACACGGGATTTTTTAAACTTGATGGAGGCGCTATGTTCGGGGTTGTACCGAAGTCAATTTGGGAGAAAACTAACCCGGCGAACGAACGCAATTTGTGTAACTGGGCCATGCGTTGTTTGTTGGTTGAGACAGGTGGCAAACTTGTCCTGATTGACAATGGTATTGGCGACAAACAGGATGCGAAATTTCTCGGCCACTACTTTCTCAGCGGTGATGCAGGGTTACATGCTTCCCTTAAGAAGGTCGGCTATGAGACGGCCGACGTGACAGACATGTTCCTTACGCACCTGCATTTTGATCATTGTGGTGGAGGGGTCAAGAGGCATGGTGACGGCTTTGATCTTACCTTTTCAAATGCGCGCTATTGGTCAAACGAAGACCACTGGCAGTGGGCAACGCAGCCCAATCTGCGGGAACGGGCAAGTTTCCTGTCGGAGAATATCCTGCCGATGCAGCAAAGCGGTCAGTTGCATTTTATAAAGCAGGGATCCACACCGTTTAGCGGCATAGATTTCCTTTTCGTCTCAGGTCATACTGAAAAAATGATGATCCCACGTATTCGTTACAAGGGCAAGACCATTTGCTTTATGGCAGACCTCCTGCCGTCTGTCGGACATATTCCTTTACCGTATGTTATGGCCTACGACACCAGACCGCTGCTGACCCTTGAAGAGAAGGGCTCATTTTTGAAAGAGGCGGCCGATAACGGATACATCCTTTTTTTGGAGCACGATCCACAACATGAGTGTTGCACACTGAAACACACCGAAAAGGGCGTGCGCCTGGATCAAACATTTAGTCTCCGCGAAATTCTGTAGCTTTTGTTGTGAAGATCGGTCTTGTATTATCAGGCGGTGGAGCAAGGGGCATAGCACACCTCGGTATTATGCGTGCATTGGAAGAGCACGGGGTAAAGTTCGATTGTGTGTCCGGAGCGAGTGTGGGAGCTATTATTGGCGCATTGTATGCTCAGGGCATGAGTCCGCAGGAAATCTTTGATTCCATTTTGCGCATGCGGATTTTTAGAACATTGCGTCCAGCCTGGACGTTGCGTGGGCTGTTGCGCATGGAAAGCATTCAATCCTTACTGGCAGAACTGATACCGCACAATACTTTTGAGGGTCTCCGATTGCCACTTACAGTCGTTGCCACCGATCTGGAGGCAGGAAAGGCCTGCTACTTTTCCAGCGGATCGCTGATACCTGCATTGCTGGCATCCAGTTGCGTACCGGGCATGTTTAATCCCGTCGAGTTAAATGGAACAACATACGTGGATGGCGGTGTAACTGACAACTTTCCAGTGCAGGCGATACGCAGTCAGTGTGATTTTATTGTCGGATTGCATTGTAATCCCGTAGTCCAGGCTCCTCAGGCGAAAAACTTCCGCAAGGTGCTGGAAAGAACCTTGCTATTGGCAATTAACTGTAATGCTACCCGTAGTAAAAGCTCTTGTGACATGATTTTGGAGCCACCGTTATTAGGATCGTTCAGCACCTTTGAGCTGGCTCGCGCGAAGGAGATGGAGCAACTGGGCTATGCGTATGCAAAATCCTTCCTGACATCAGAAAGGATTAGAGTTCTGAACGTATAGGTTAACGCTGATGCGTGGTGGATATGCATCCGTACGGGGTTGAAAGTCACGGTCAATATTCTTTAACTTAACTACCATTACAGTTTCATTTTTTATTCAGTTACCATGCAAGACTCGGCGTTCCGCGATGAAATATTAACGGGTATTCCCGACACTCTACCCTCGACTCATCCGCGTGATAATGCGATAAGTCATGCGCCAAGGCGCAAAGACATATTAAACATCGACGGCAAAAAGCTGGCTGTCCGTAATGCACTGCGCTATTTCCATCCAAAGCATCACTCCATACTGGCTGGGGAATTTAAAAAAGAGCTCGATGATTGGGGTCGAATTTATATGTATCGATTCATGCCTCGCTACAAAATGTTCGCACGGCCATTGAACGAGTACCCTCATCGATCCACACAAGCCGCGGCTATAATGCTCATGATTCAAAACAATCTTGATGCGTCTGTGGCGCAACATCCGCATGAGCTCATCACGTATGGAGGCAACGGCGCGGTGTTTCAAAATTGGGCCCAATATCGGTTAACGATGCAGTTGCTGGCTACCATGACCGACGAACAAACTTTGCATATGTATTCGGGACATCCCATGGGGCTGTTTCCATCGTCGAAGGATGCACCACGCGTCGTGATCACCAATGGAATGATGATTCCCAACTATTCGCAACAGGATGACTGGGAGCGCTTCAACGCCCTGGGGGTGACGCAGTATGGCCAGATGACGGCCGGGTCATATATGTACATCGGACCGCAAGGGATTGTTCATGGAACAATGATTACGATTCTGAATGCCGGGAGGAAGATTAACACCGCATCTGGTGGACTGGCAGGAAAGCTCTTTGTGACTTCCGGACTAGGGGGTATGAGTGGTGCTCAGGCGAAAGCGGGTAATATTGCCGGATGCATTACTGTTGTGGCGGAAGTAAACGATCAGGCTACGGAGAAACGGCATGCACAAGGATGGGTGGATGAAATCATTCGTGACTTGGATAGCCTGCAGACGCGAGTTCGCGCGGCGGTGTCGAAGAAGGAAGTGGTTTCTATTGCATATGCCGGAAATATCGTTGATGTATGGGAAGCATTTTACGACAGCGGAATCCGGATTGATTTGGGATCGGATCAGACGTCTTTGCACAACCCCTGGGCTGGGGGATACTACCCTGCAGGGATGTCGTTGTCGCAGTCCCAGCAGATGATGTCGCAGGATCCGGAAGCCTTTCGCGAGTGCGTACGAGCATCTCTGCGGCGTCAGGCAGCTGCCATCAACCGCCATGCGGAGAGGGGCACGTATTTTTTCGACTATGGAAACGCTTTTTTACTGGAAGCAGGCAAAGCAGGCGCTGATGTATTTGCTGCAGATGGCGAAAATTTCAGATATCCATCATATGTACAGGATATTATGGGTCCATTGTGCTTTGACTTTGGCTTCGGACCTTTCAGGTGGGTGTGCACATCAGGTGATCCGCGTGACCTCGACATAACGGATAGGCTGGCTGCTGAAGTGCTGGAACAAATGCTTACAACGTCCATCCCGGAGACAAGACTGCAGTTAGAGGATAATTTAAATTGGATTCGAGGGGCAAAGGACAACCGGCTGGTCGTGGGCTCGCAGGCGCGGATTCTTTATGCCGACGCGTTAGGTCGTATCAAAATAGCGAAATCCTTCAATGATGCCATCCGCTCCGGAAGAATCGCACCGGTGGTGTTAGGTCGGGATCACCATGATGTGTCAGGCACAGACAGCCCATATCGGGAGACGTCCAATATTTATGACGGATCAAGGTTTACATCCGATATGGCAATCCACAACGTCATCGGCGATAGCTTTAGAGGAGCTACCTGGGTCTCGATTCACAATGGTGGCGGTGTCGGGTGGGGGGAAGCTATCAATGGAGGTTTCGGTATGCTCCTGGATGGTTCTGCGGACGCCGAACGACGCTTGCAAAGTGTGCTTTACTATGATGTCAATAACGGCATCGCCAGACGGGCATGGGCGCGGAACGAAAACGCTTTGCTGGCGTTGAAGCAAACTCTGGCTGAAAACCCAGGTTTGCGTGTCACCTTACCAAACCTCGTGGATGATGCGCTGCTTGAATAGCAGCACAGAAGTACAAGAGCTTTAAGCACGTACGGATCAATAAAAAAAAAGAATATGAAACGTAAACACAACCCGATCATTGTACTGCTTCGGTAATCATACTCTTCACCGCCGCCGCATCTGCGCAGAACAAGCCTTGGCACATTTTATTAGGAGGAGCGCTCGTGTGCGCTATTACTTCTGAGGTGAATAATGCTCGCAACAGTATAAAAAGGGCATAATAACTGTGAACGTGTGTACTTATTTGTCGCTCGAAACGTTAATTGGAATGAAATTTGAATCGACCGACATTGAAACTTAACTAAGTAAGTGTATGAAGAAAACTAATGTTCTTATAGCATTCTCCCTTGTACTCTTTTCAACAGCTGCGATGGCTCAGGAAGTGGGCATAGGCATCAAGGCTGGTCCAAACTTCGCCAAATTGGATGCTAACTCTTCCCTGGCCACGAACTATTCCAACAGAACGGGCTGGCATGCAGGTGCTTTCGTATTGTTTAGAGGTGAACGGGTAGGGTTTCAGCCGGAAGTGATTTTTTCCCAGCAGGGAAGCAAGTTTAATTACAGTGGCTCGCCGGACCTGGAGTCAAATTTCAGTTATGTTAATGTGCCGCTCATTGTTAAACTTTACACCGTGGCAGGACTGAATTTACAGGTGGGCCCACAAATAGGTTTTCTGACATCGGCTAAAATTGAACAGCCGAACAGCTCTGAAGATGTTAAAAATCAACTGAAGAGCACAGATTTTAGCCTTGGTCTTGGAGTTGGATGGGATCTTCCTTTTGGTCTTTCGATCGACGCGCGATACAACCTTGGCTTGAGCGACAACAGCGATGGCTTAACGACCGCTAGTGGTACTAAAGTAACCGACTTAAAGAACCAGGTTATCCAGGTATCCGCCGGTTTCAAACTGTTTAAGTTTGGGAACACGAAGTAGAATTTCGATCTGGTTGGCTTGAATGCATTATTTGGAATGCACGACCAGTAATAAATTTTGCTTTTGGAATACAACGCAAAATGTCTTACTGCACACTACAGTTTGAGGTCGGTCCTGCGAGGGCCGGCCTCTCTGTTTTAAATACCCAATTCTCAAACTGAAGTCGCATAGCCGCTGCGTTGGTTACGCAACTATTCCACAATGATGAGATAATAATTCTTCTTTCCGCGTTGTGCAATCAGGTATTTGTTTCTCAGCAAGGTGAAATCAGGTTTCGCATTGCCATCTACTATTTTCGTCTTGTTGATGCTTACGCCACCAGCTTGGATCATTTTACGTGCTTCGCCTTTCGAAGGAAACACCAGTCCATCTGTCGTGATCGAAAGTAAGTCTGTAACACTGGCACATTCACCGAATGCTGACAACGAAATTTTCTTCTGCGGTACTCCTTCGAATGCGGCCAACAACAGAGATTCATCCAGTGTAGTCAGTTCCTCCTTGGTAGAATTGCCGAACAAAATGGTCGATGCCTTGATGGCTGCCTCATAGTCCTCAACTGAGTGTACCCTTACCGTTATGTCGTGGGCCAGAATCTGCTGCAGTTTTCGCTCGTGAGGCGCCGCCTGGTGGGCAGCGACGATCGCCTCAATCTCTTCACGTTGCAGTTGTGTAAAGACGCGGATAAAATTTGCGGCGTCCTGATCAGAAGTGTTAAGCCAATACTGATAGAATTGATATGGAGACGTGCGCTTTGCATCAAGCCAAACATTACCGCCTTCCGTCTTTCCAAATTTTGTACCGTCGGCCTTCGTAATGAGTTTAGTAGTGAGCGCAAATGCGCTCCCTTCTGATTTACGCCGGATCAATTCCGTCCCTGTCACGATATTGCCCCACTGGTCTGAACCTCCCATCTGAAGTTTGCAATTCTTGTTTTGGTAAAGCCAGAAAAAATCATAGCCCTGAACCAATTGATACGTGAACTCGGTAAAGGAAAGACCAGATTCAAGTCGTTTCTGCACGGAGTCCTTAGCCATCATGTAGTTTACGGTGATATGCTTTCCCACATCGCGAATGAAATCCAAGAAACTGAATTCTTTAAACCAGTCGTAATTGTTGACCATTTCCGCAGCGTTCTTACCTGAGAAATCGAGAAATTTCTCCAATTGCCTTCGCACACAGTCAACGTTGTGTTGGAGTACTTCTTCGGACAGAAGATTTCGTTCAGCGGATTTCCCGGAAGGATCGCCAACCATGCCCGTTGCGCCCCCAACGAGCGCGTACGGCTTATGCCCCGCGCGCTGAAAGTTTAGCAGGGTCATGATCTGTGCCAGATGGCCGATATGCAGTGAATCAGCCGTGGGATCGAACCCAATGTATCCGGACGTGGGCTCTTTGAGCAATTGTTCTTCCGTACCGGGCATCAGGTCATGCAGCATGCCTCGCCAGCGCAGTTCCTCAACAAAATTCATTCTTCGTGGTCAAGTTGACCGCAAATATAGAAAAGCCCTCGAGTAACGCATACTGGATGCGCAGGTAAGCGCATTGGGAGAGAAAAGTAGACTTGACAGGTGGGGCTTGCTGGATTATGATTATCCGCAGCCACTCCCTCGCCGGTGTGGGCTCGGCGATAGGAGTGGTGCGGAAAATAATTGGGGCAACGCCTAATGGGAAGTCGCTGCTTCAGTAAGCACGTCCCTGTTTGCCATCGAATAAACTTCTTGAATGCTACCCTTATTCAAATCTAAGTACCAACCCAGCAATGAAAGATTTCGGCCGCTGCTCCAGGCGCGTTGCACAACGTCCAGCTGGCTCAGATTAAGCAATTGCTGACGCACGTTGAGCTCACCCAGCCTTCTTTCCTGATGGCGTGGCGTAAGTGTAGACAATTCACCAGCGCGTTGTTCGTACAGGTCGTAAATGTCTTCCATCCAACGTGCGCCATAGGCGCCACGTTCAGTGCCTGAAATAACGTCGCGCATCGCCTGGCAATGACTATGTCCACAAACGATTATATACGTAGCATCCCGGCTACTCACGAAAGACTCAACCGCTGCCATGAAACTCAAGTCATCCGCCTTGCATTGTCCGCCC
>Ga0181468_100185_pt1 | contig 11584 bp, 10 predicted proteins | sample InSIn1SAF170_2_FD_119080 | JGI IMG/M metagenome (GOLD analysis project Ga0181468, IMG submission 119080) | Clean room microbial communities from NASA Spacecraft Assembly Facility at Jet Propulsion Laboratory, Pasadena, California, USA -... ... | reverse complement strand
ATTTATACATAATGGTGAAGTATTATTAGGCGATGAAATCTCTCCTGATACATGCCGTTTCTGGGATGCTACAACAGGTGAAAAACTCGACAAAGACCGTTTCCGTCGAGATCTTGGCAATATTGAAGAAGCGTACAAGGAAATGTTATTCCGTCTTACTGGCGAACGCGCCTAAGGGGGCACAATGAACTACGATCCAGTTTTTGATAAATGGCATGAAGAGTGTGGTGTATTCGGTGTCTATGATAGAACCATTGATGTAGCACGCTATGTATATTGGGGACTCTTTGCACTCCAACACCGTGGTCAAGAAAGCGCGGGCATTGTTACGAACGATAACTTCTAAAGGAATGATATTCAATGTAAGTACTGTTTGATTACGATCATCTTCGCGACGAACGAAGTGAGTAGGTACGCCTTCTTTTTTCAATAACTCAAAGAAGAAGGAAGAGATTTTATTGTTCAATACGCCTTTGCCAAGGATGGTATCATGTTTCTCGCCGTTAAATGCAGTAGCATCATCTTTGTAATGAACGATGTACTCGTCTTTGTTATCTGTTTGATATACTTGTTTTGCTTTACCTTCGTACAATAATGTTAATGTTTCCAAGTCGATGTTAGCCATGATGTGTCTCCTTTTACTCTTATCTATTCAAAGATGTATAAATGATGATGTAAATGCTTCAAACGATTATAGTTTAATGGCACCTTGTAATTCAGCATTGTCCGCTAATACTTTTTCAGCCATATCTTTGCGATACTGTACATATCGGTCTTTCAATTCTTTGTTGAAAGCTGCTCCAATTTGGACTGCAAAAAGTGCTCCGTTTTTAGCACCATCTACAGCCATAGTTGCTACAGGCATACCAGATGGCATCTGAACTATAGCAAGCAAGGAGTCGATACCTTTTAAAGCTGTTGCATTAAGAGGAATTCCGATAACAGGCAATGTAGTGAAGCTAGCTACTACACCTGGTAAGTGGGCCGCTGCACCAGCACCAGCTATAAAAGCGATAGCCCCTTCATCTTCAAGTCGTGTAACAAAATCCTTTACAGCTTCAGGTGTACGATGAGCTGAAGCAATAACCATTTCATAAGGAATGTTAAATTCATCAAGTACGGCAGATGCCTTTTTCATTGTGTCTAGGTCAGACTTGCTGCCCATAATAATACCGACCTTCATAGATCCTCCTAATAAAAAAGCCCAGCCTAAACAGACTGGGTCAAATGCGCACAAATAGCCTCCGTAGACTTGCTTTGAGTTTGTTGATTTGCATAGTTCACGGTGCTACCTCCTTCTTGTACACAAATTGTAACACCTAACATTTACAAAATCAACACATTTTTCGAATATTATATAATTAATTATTTTTATTATTCGTTATATTCCGAACTATTTGAAAATATTGATTTTAATTATATCGACTTTATTCAACTTGGTTGATTACAAATCCCCTCTCAATTTGTACAAAAATATCCATGCAACAAACGCGCTATTTCGCATCATATATATATTTTCCAGAAAAACAAAAGAGGGTATTCTATCTATAAAGATAGAATACCCTCTTTTATTTAATTTCCGAACATTACGCTCATTAATCTATATTTGTTATTGATTAGTGAGTACCACTTTCAAAAGCAGCTTTCAACTCACCTACAGCTTCAGGTACGTAATCTACAATAGAAGACATTAATGCATACATTAATGCAGGTTCAAACGCATCATCACCACACATATATACGCAGTCCAAATATAGACTAGAATCTTGTTCATCAATATATAGTTTATAGTTTTTGTATGTCGCATTGTCACGGTTAATCAAAGCATTCAAGGCATTCATATTTTGTACAGTTACCTTTTCAGGGCCCAACACCAAACGAATAACACTGTAAATACTGTTATCAAGAATGACAAATAACGGCATATCCCACAACGGGGATTTAATGTAAGAACGGTATACAACCGTACCGTCTTCATCATCAAAATCCTTACGTTCAAAGGATGTGATTTCTTCGTCTTTTAAAAACTTATCAAATAATAACGCTTTAGGATTCATAACAACCTCTATTAAGCTAAACCAGCTACTTTAAGAATGCCTTTATGCACAGCATCTAAGTGTGGTTGAACAACTTCAAGCAATAAATTAACTACTACTGTAGGATCAAACTGTTCTGTCAAACCAGGAACAGATACATCCATATAGATGTTATTGTCTTCATTGCTTACATAGTATTTAGATACTTTATAATCTTGATTCAATGTGTTAAGTTCTTTTAACACAGCAGGAATCACTTTTTCATCAATAGATGTGGTTGTGATAGCTATGCGAGCATAGGAGAATGCAGAATCATCCACAACGATGAATACAGGCAAGCTATGCTCATGAACATCCAAACGGCCGTGATAAACGACTGTATGAAGATCATCTGTCATTTCTTCCTTTGTAAACCAAGAGTTACCACCTTTGTTTAGGTCAGCGATGAGTAAGTCGAATTTTTCTGCTTTTTGATTCATAATTCCCTCTACAAATAATCAGACTATTAGTCTTCGATAAATACACAACCATTGTCTTTAAATTCTTTAATACGAACTAAAGACTCTACACGATAACCTGCATGTTCAAGGCGTTCGCGACCAGGTTGGAAGGATTTTTCGATAGCAATAGCCATACCTACCACTTCATCACCTGCGTCTTCTACCAATTTAGCAAGGCCCATAGCCGCCTCACCAGATGCCAAGAAGTCATCGATGATTAACACTTTTTCACCAGCTGGCAAGAATTTTTTAGAAATAGTAATATCGTAGTTTTCTTCTTTTGTGTAGGAGTACACCACACTATGATATACATCGTCTACCATAAGAATAGATTTTTTCTTACGTGCAAATACTAATGGCACATCAAGTTCAAGAGCAGCCATCAATGCCAATGCAATACCAGATGCTTCAATAGTAACAATACGTTGTACACCTGCATCACGGTAACGATCAGCGATTTCTTTGCCGATTGCTTTAAACAATTGTGGATCGATTTGATGATTCAAGAAACCATCGACTTTTAGCACGCGATTATTGAGGACAATCCCCTCTTCACGAATGCGTTGTTTTAATAATTCCATGTGCTCTTACCTCCGCAGCATAACTATCTTTAAATTTTAACGTAAATAACCCCTTAGGGTCAACCTATATCAAGTAAAAGCCTTAACAATATGACTAATACAATAACTATCAAAGAGACTTAAAAACTTTCAACTCTGAATCATAAAATTCAACAGGTTTATAACAATATAATATAGCACAGATAAGACTAGCCTAAAATCAGAACCACCCGTAAAACGGGTGGTTTGCTCACGGGCTATAAGCCCGTAGTACTGGGCCAGCGTCTAAAGGCGCTGGCTTTCACTACGTTCAAGCCGCATAGCCATTGACTCGTAACATTCCCCTTAAAGGGGATATGTATTACTTGCTACCCTTAAAAGGGTCCTCATATTCTTTTACACTAAGTTTATCTTTCATTTGGTCATGTAACTCTTGCTCACGTATATATTTCTTTACTGTAGCCTCGTTTAAACCTACTGTACTAACATAATAACCCTCGGACCAAAAGTGTCTATTTCCAAATTTATACTTTAAGTTTGCGTGTTTATCGAACATCATTAGTGCACTTTTCCCTTTTAAGTATCCCATAAAAGATGATACTGATATTTTAGGTGGGATTAATACTAGCATATGCACATGATCTGCCATAAGCTCCCCCTCTATAATCTTGACGCCCTTATATTCACATAAACGTCTCAGTATTTCACGTAAACTATTTCTGTATTGATTATATATAACTTTACGTCTATACTTAGGTGTAAATACTATGTGGTATTTGCATAACCATTTTGTGTGCGCAAGGCTCTGTGTCTTTGTTGCCATATAAAATCACCTTTCTTTTGCATATAATGCGGCTTGAACACCTACATTATACTTAAGCAAGGTGATTTTTTTGTATAACTTTCGTTGCCGCACCCGCATAGCGGGTGGTTTAATGATTCGCGACTACGTCGCGAACCAGTCTAAAGACAATAATATAAAAAGACACACTTTCTGAAATCTCTCAAAAAGTGTGTCTTATAATTATAAGACCTTATCACGAGTGCTTTCACGATTAATAAGCAAGGATGTGAAGCGCGCAGCCCCTTCAGATTGAGGTACCAAGCGAGAACGGACAAGTACAATATCACGGGTCGGTACAGGAATATCTGTATCGATACGCACGATGGAGCCTTCTTGCATCTTTTGTTGCACTACATGGTTAGGCAACATGGAAATACCCATATTAATTTCTACAAGATCGAGCAATACATCGACGCTACCAAGTTCAAAACGAGGCTTACGGCATGCGCCATGTGTTACTTCATCAAAGAAGGTACGGCTTGCAGAGCCTTTATGTAATAATAAGATAGGCTCGTTAAGTAAGCGACCTTGATCAAAGAAGCCTGCCCCTTTATAGTCAGGGCCACCAACAAATACATCTTGAATGGTAGCCAATGTAGTGACCTCTAATTGAGGATTATCACGCAAGCCTTCATAATCATTAACCACCGCTAACTGAGCCTCTTTATTGAGTACCAACTCTACGCAATCAGGGGATGGACGATTAATGATATGCAATCCGATTTCACTTTCTTGCAATTGCCATTTATGGAAATAAGGTAATAAGAAATGGCGACATAATGTATCTGTAGCAGCAAGGTTTAAACTTTCATAAGCTTGGCTAACACGTTCTTGTAATTGAGTCACCCCATTATCAAGGATGGAGAACGCTTTAGCTACCGTATCAAACAATTCTTTACCTTCCGGCGTGAATCCTACAGATTTTGTAGTACGCACGAAAAGAGGCATATTCAGTTCCCCTTCTAATTGTTTAATGCTTTGACTGATGGCGGATTGAGACACACCTAGTTCTTTTGCGGCACGAGAAAAGGATAAATATAAGCCTACCCCTAAAAAGGTTCTATATAAATCTGCAGATACTGCCATTTTATTCACCTCTGTTATATACTAATAATAGTGTCTTACTTTTAAATATCCATATCATTTACTATATTATAACTATATACTCTCAATATATAATGAATATGTAGAAATCTTCATGAAATCCAGGTCCTATGACCTTCATGAACCTTTCATATTTATTAGTATTTCTAATCTTTTAATAAGTAAGATTATCTTTACTTATAAGTCTAGACCGACTATACTTAATTTGTCAATATCCCATAGGGAATTATATACATTACAGGAGGCTACAATGGCTATACAACGATTATTCGTAACAAAACGAGAATCTTTCAACCAAGAAGCACAACGCATGTTACAGACCTTACAACAGGAATTGTCTATGCCTGTTACAGGTGTTACCATTTATGAACGATATGATATTGAAAATTTAGATACCAAAGATTTAGAATCTGCGAAAAATTTAATTTTCTCCGAACCTCCTGTGGATACAGTATTAGAAGAAATTCCAGCTGTACAAGGTTTCGTATTCGCTGTTGAATATGTACCAGGTCAATACGATCAACGCGCCGATAGTGCTGACCAATGTATTTCTATGCTAACCCTTACATCTGGCCACGTTGTTCGCTGTGCCCGTGTATTTGCTATTGAAGGTACTTTCACAAAAGAACAAGAAAATGCCATCAAAGCATACTATATTAACCCAGTTGATTCCCGCGAAGCAAGCCTTGAATTACCTAACACGTTGGCTCTCAATTTAGAGGACCCAAAACCAGTGGCAACTATCGATGGCTTTACGACAATGAGCGATGCTGAGTTAGAAGGACTTATCAAAAATTATGGTCTTGCTATGACATTAGCGGACCTTCAAATGATTAGACAACAATATGCAGAGGTGGAACACCGGGATCCTACGATTACAGAAATTCGCCTCTTCGATACATATTGGTCCGACCACTGCCGTCATACCACATTTATGACAGAGTTAACGGATATCTCTATCGAAGCGAGTCGCTTCACAGGCCCTATTGAAGAAGCCCTCGAAGAATACATGGAAGGTCGTTCTGAGCTGTATACAACTAAGAAAAAAGCTCGTTCCCTCATGGACATGGCTACACTAGCCGTAAAAGAATTGCGCCATGCTGGTGGTTTAACAAATCTCGATGAATCCGATGAAATCAATGCATGTACTATCATCGTTCCTGTCGATGTAGACGGAAAAACTGAAGAATGGTTGTTATTATTCAAAAATGAAACCCATAACCACCCTACTGAAATCGAACCATTCGGTGGTGCTGCTACCTGCTTAGGCGGTTGTATCCGCGATCCATTGAGCGGCCGCGCCTATGTATACCAAGCAATGCGCATCACCGGCTCTGGCGATCCACATACGAGCCTTGAAGATACATTAGAAGGTAAATTACCACAAAAGAAAATTACGCAAGAAGCAGCTCGTGGCTATTCCTCTTACGGCAACCAAATCGGTCTTGCTACAGGTGAAGTAAAAGAATATTACCATCCTGGCTACGTAGCAAAACGCATGGAAATCGGCGCTGTTATCGGTGCAGCTCCACGCAATCAAGTACGCCGCGAAGAACCAGTTCCAGGCGATGTTGTAGTATTACTTGGCGGTAAAACTGGTCGCGATGGCTGTGGTGGTGCTACAGGTTCCTCTAAAGAACATACCGTAGAATCTCTATCCACATGCGGTGCCGAGGTACAAAAAGGCAATGCCCTTACGGAACGCAAAATTCAACGCCTCTTCCGTCGTGGTGAAGTAACTACACTCATCAAACGTTGTAATGACTTTGGTGCTGGCGGTGTATCCGTCGCCATCGGTGAATTAACAGATGGCGTAACTATTAATCTTGATTTAGTGCCTAAAAAATACGCTGGCCTCGATGGTACAGAATTGGCCATCTCTGAATCTCAAGAGCGCATGGCTTGCGTTATCTCCGCTACCGATGTAGATGCATTCAAAGCTTATTGCGATGAAGAGAACTTAGAATGCACAGTCGTAGCAGATGTAACCGATACAAATCGTCTAATCATGAACTGGAATGGCGAAACAATTGTAGATATTAGCCGCGACTTCTTAAACACAAATGGTGCAAGCCAACAACAAGAGGTAATTGTAAAAGCTCCAGCAGATCGTTCTTACTTCTTACGTGGTTCTTCTACTGCAGATAACTTCAAAGAAAAATGGCTTGCAGCCGTATCCGATTTAAATACAGCCTCTCAACAAGGTTTAGCAGAGCGCTTTGATAGTACAGTTGGTGCTAACACAGTACTCATGCCATTTGGTGGCAAATTCCAAAAGACACCTACTCAAGGTATGGTCGCCAAATTACCTGTATTAAATGGTGAAACTACTACAGCTAGCATCATGACTCACGGCTTTGTACCTGAATTATCCGACTGGAGCCCATACCATGGTGCTCAATATGCAGTGCTATTATCTGTTGCTAAGTTAGTAGCTCTTGGCGGTCGCCGTGAAGATGCATACTTAACATTACAAGAGTACTTTGAACGCCTTAACTCAAAAGAATCTTGGGGTAAACCTGTAGCAGCCCTCCTCGGCGCTTATAAAGCACAAAAAGAACTTGAAATTGGCGCTATTGGTGGCAAAGACTCTATGAGCGGTACATTTATGGACCTTACAGTTCCTCCAACGCTCGTATCCTTTGCGGTTGGTACAGCTCATGTAGACAATATCGTAAGTCAGGACCTTAAAGGCGTAGATCATCGCCTCGTATTCTTCGATGTGCCTCGCATGTACGACGACACTCCAGATTGGGATCGTTTCAAAGAAAATTGCGATACCTTGCAAGAACAAATTGAAAAAGGTCGTGTTTACTCTGCTTATGTAGTTGAACAAGGCGGCATCCCTGAAGCTGTCACAAAAATGGCCCTCGGCAATAATATTGGTGTTAAATTCGATAAATATGCTGAACGAGCTATTTTCCAACCTGCTCTTGGTGCATTTATCGTAGAGGTAGACATTAAAGCTGTTAACTATCTCTTAGAGTTACCAGGTTTAAAAGTAATCGGTGTAACACAAGCAAATCCAGTTATTGAATGGGCGGATCAATCCATATCACTCAAGGAGATCCAAGCAACTTATGAAGCTCCACTCAACGATATATTCCCTATGCATGCTCCAAATGGCTCTGGAGAAGCAGTAGCGTACATCCATGATCAACACGCTAAACCTCGCAGTACATCCTTAGGTGCCAAACCTAAAGTTCTCATACCCGTATTCCCTGGTACAAACTGCGAATTTGATGCGGCTCGTGCCTTCGAACGAGCTGGGGCCGAAACAGATATTGTAGTAATTCGAAACCAAACACCAGAACAATTAAAAGAATCTATCGACGTAATCAAAGCTAAATTAGCAGAATCTCAAATTCTTATGTTCCCTGGTGGCTTCAGTGCTGGCGATGAACCAGATGGTTCTGGCAAATTTATGGCTACCCTTTTCCGCAATCCATACCTTGCTGAAGGCTTAGAAAATCTCCTGTACAAACAAGATGGCCTTGTACTTGGTATTTGTAACGGCTTCCAAGCACTTATCAAATTAGGCTTGTTGCCAGGTGGTCATATTGAAACCTTAACTGCTGACCATTCTACTTTGACGTACAACACAATTGGTCGTCACTTGTCTCGTATGGTTAACACTAAAGTTATTTCTACAAAATCTCCTTGGATGAGCGATGCTAAAGCAGGCGAAATCTACACTGTACCTATCTCTCACAGTGAAGGTCGCTTCATCGCATCCCCTCAACAAGTGTTAGAGTTTAATAAAACTGGTCAAATCGCTACACAATATGTAGACTTTGATGGTATTGCATCCATGGATAGCCGCTTCAATCCTAACCAATCTGTAGCTGCTATTGAAGGTATTTATAGTCCTGATGGTCGCGTATTTGGTAAAATGGCCCACTCCGAACGCTGTGGTGCTGGTATTAGCCAAAACATTCCTGGCCAATTAGAAATGCCAATCTTTACATCTGGTGTAAAATACTTCAAGTAATTAGTTACCAATCTTATATGTGAAAGCCTACTCCTAGGAGTAGGCTTTTCCATATTGATTTTTTTCGTAAATATTAGTATTATAAGTTGATGACATATTTACAAAAATAATTTCATTTAAATCGATACATATATACGTAAGTGAGTTAAGAAAGGATTTTATTATGCATTGTGCTCAGAAAATGACCCATAATATCTACTGGATTGGTAGTAATGACTGGACTACAGAACGTTTTGAAAACTTATTCCCTATTCCAAATGGTGTTAGCTATAACAGCTATTTCATCGATGATGAAAAAACTTGTGTTGTTGACTCTGTAGATGCGGAAATTCGCGAAGAATACTTTGATAACTTGACTCATCTATTAAATGGTCGCGACCTTGATTACATCATCGTAAATCATATGGAACCAGACCATTGCCAAACATTATTGGAAACATTGGAACGCTATCCAAACTGTAAAATGGTTGGTAATGCTACAACATTCCGCATGTTCGAGCAATTCTACAATTCTCCAAAACCTGACCAATACTACACTGTAAAAGAAGGCGACGAAATTTGCCTTGGTAAACATACACTTGTTTCCTACACTATGCCTATGGTTCACTGGCCAGAAGTAACTTGTACATATGAAAAATCTACTGGTACATTATTCTCTGCAGATGCTTTCGGTACATTCGGTACAGTTAACGGTAACATCTTTGCAGACCAAACTGATTACGTTGCTACCTACGAAGATGAAGCTCGTCGTTACTACACAAATATAGTTGGTAAATACGGTCCTCAAGTACAAAATGCGATTCGTAAAGTTTCTGGTCTTGACATCAAACGCATTGCTCCACTACATGGTCCTATCTGGCGTACACCTGAAACTATCGATTATATCTTGCGCAAATACTTGCACTGGTCCAGCTACACAGCTTGTAAAAAAGGTGTTGTTATTGCCTTCGGTTCTATGTACGGTAACACTCGTGCTATTGCACAACAATTGGCAAAACAATTGTCTAAACGCGGCGTAACAGATATTAAAATCTATGATGTTTCCAAAACTAACGCTTCCTACATTATCGCTGATGCTTGGAAATACACTAACTTGGTAACAATTGCACCTACATACAATTTGAACCTATACCTTACTATGGAAAACTTCATTCATGAATTAAAAGCACTTAACTTCCAAAACCATAAGGTATCCATCATTGGTAACCACTCTTGGGCATCTGCTGCAATGAAAACAATGGTTGCTCACTTTGAAAACGACTTCAAAGACATTGAAATCATATCCGAACCACTTGATATCAAATCCTCTTTAAAACCAGAAGATCTTCCAAAAATCGAAAAAATGGCAGACGATATCAAAGCATCCATCGATGCAGCTGAAATCAAAGAAGTATTATAATATACAAACTAAAGACCGCCTGTTTAGGCGGTCTTTTTTCTTATACTTCAAAGGATACATATCTTACGTTTTAACAATATGTTGCGTAACATTTTTACAATTTAATTATTACTACTAACAGTAGAAACCAAGCTAAATTAATAGAGTTTAAAAGTCTTATGAAAGTCTAAGATTTTCACGATTTTTTGCTTGACATAAATCTAACTTTTTCATATACTATACAAGTACCTGTTACACAACAGAATACATGGAGAGGTGTCCGAGCGGCTGAAGGAGCATGATTGGAAATCATGTGTGCGGTTATCCCGTACCCAGGGTTCAAATCCCTGTCTCTCCGCCATAGTAAAAGCAGTGCTTATGCACTGCTTTTTTATTATATAAAACCAATAAAGGGTTATAGGACAAAACGTGTTGGTACTTTAATCCCAATCATTGAAAGATAATTTGTCATAGTTATGCAAATCACCCCAAGAAATGGCATCCCCCCAAGTTGGAATTATGCCTTGAAGTTGGGCTCTTTCATTCATAGAACTATATATTTTAGAAATACTTGCATCAGTTGGCATTACCTTAAGTATTTCTTTTGCAGAAAGCGGTCTTGGTGAGTGTAAATAACACCACCAAAAGACCGCTTTTATACGTTTTTCTACAGACATTCCTCGATGGTAACGCAATAAACGTCTGAGTTGTGCGTTTACTCCGCCTTCAATAGGGTTATTAGTCCTCGGACATTCTTTATCCAACACCAATGTTTCATCTAAATATCGAAACATTGTCTCTGTATTAATTAATACCACTAGAGAGTTATAGGCTTTTAGTAATCGTTCATGCGTAGCTCTTAAATTATCATTACTATCACGTGTCATTTCACTTAGAAACTCTTTAAAAGTCACTCTCCAATTAAATAATCGTTGAATCCATATTTTTGCATCTTCCTGTGTTTTTACGTTATATAAATCGCTTGCTAAATCTTTTAACATAATACCTGCTAATGTCTTAGGCCGCCTAGTAGTGTAACGATGTACTTGCCATACGGCATGAACAATACAACGTTGAAGCTTGGCGGTACGCCAAACTTTTTTTAATGCTTTTCTAAGACCAGGTCCACCATCAGAAACGACCACAATGGGGGTCGCTATTCGCTGCAAAG
>Ga0181468_100179_pt1 | contig 11646 bp, 10 predicted proteins | sample InSIn1SAF170_2_FD_119080 | JGI IMG/M metagenome (GOLD analysis project Ga0181468, IMG submission 119080) | Clean room microbial communities from NASA Spacecraft Assembly Facility at Jet Propulsion Laboratory, Pasadena, California, USA -... ... | reverse complement strand
CTGCAGATTTTTGGCGGCTACGGTTATCTTAAAGATTTTCCGATTGAGCGGATTTATCGCGATGCGCGAATTTGTCAGATTTATGAAGGCACCAGCGATATTCAGCGCCTGGTGATTGCACGCAGCCTCTAATTTTAAAAGGATTTATCTCATGCAATGGCAAACGATTTTATTAGAACAACGTAATGGCGTCGGGGTGATTACTTTAAACCGTCCGCAAGCGTTAAATGCACTGAATAACCAGCTGATTGCTGAAGTCAATCAGGCACTGGATCAGCTGGAAAAAGACCCGCAGATTGGCTGCATTGTGATTGCCGGTTCGGAAAAAGCCTTTGCCGCCGGTGCCGATATTAAAGAAATGGCAGATCTGAATTTAGTTTTTGCTCTTCCGTTAGTTGCATCGATGCTTCCTTCAATCTTCTTATTTAATCTATTAGCTTTATGAGTTTATGCAGTTTTGGATTGCTGTTTGTTGATTTCCTGATTGCGCAGTAAAAAGCGTTGAATTTTACCGCTTGGGGTTTTCGGCAATTCGGTCACAAATTCAATCAGGCGTGGATAGGCATGCGCAGACAAACGCTTTTTCACAAATTGACCCAGCTCTTCTTCCAGATGGCTCGAAGCTGTAAAGTTATTTGCCAGAATCACAAAGGCTTTAATCACTTCAGTGCGCTCGGGGTCAGGCACACCAATGACTGCTGCTTCAATCACGGCATCATGTTCCAGCAAGGCACTTTCCACATCAAATGGGCCGACCCGATAACCTGACGTTGTAATGACATCATCACTACGCCCAACAAAGCTCATACTGCCATCTGCATGAATTTCTGCGGTATCCCCAGTTAAGTAATACTGTCCGACAAATGGAGATTTACGGCTTTCTTCATAGCCAGAGAACCACATCATCGGAGATTGGCTGATATCCACTGCCAGGATGCCCGGGACGTCAGCCGCTAATTCATGACCTTGTTCATCTACAACGGCAATCTGGTAACCCGGGCTGGCAAAGCCTGCCGAACCTGAACGGACCGGATGTTCAAGGGCATGATGATTACACACCACCATCCCGACTTCGGTCTGGCCATAATGGTCATAAATCGGCACATCTAGCACCTCTTTAAACCAGCGGATCACTTCCGGATTTAACGGTTCTCCCGCACTGCTTACGACACGTAACTTGCCGCGCAGTTTTGCCATTTGAGCAGGATCGGCCGCCATCATCATGCGGTAAGCGGTCGGTGCACCAGCCAGATTGGTAATGTCATATTCCTTAACAATTTCGCAGACACTTTCCGCATTAAAACCGCCTTCATAAAACAAGGTCGAGTGTCCAAGCATTAAGGGACCAGTAATTGCGTAATACAAACCGTAGGCCCAGCCGGGATCGGCAATATTCCAGAATGCATCTTCAGGAGTCAGACCAATGGCATTTTGCATATAGCTTGCAAAAGCAATCAGCGCTTTTAACGGGACTTTAAGTGGTTTCGCCGGTCCAGTGGTGCCCGAAGTAAACATCAATAAAAATGGATCATCGACATTCAGGATCTCCAGCTCACAAGCTTCAGCCTGACGGTTTAATACCGTCCAGAAGCTAAGATCGTGCGGATAGCGCTCTGCCTCAGTTTCGGCATGTACCGTCACAATCGCCGGGCAGTTGCTGATCTCGGATAATTTGTCCCGATTCACCAGATCAGTCACCACCAGCTTGCTTTGCGCCAGCTGAATGCGATGCTCGATGGCTTTGGGACCAAAGGCAGTAAATAACGGTTGATAGACTGCACCAATCCGCCAGGTTGCTAAAATGGTAATAATCAGCTCTGGGGTACGCGGCAACAATCCAGAAACACGGTCACCTTTACCAATGCCTTGAGACTTTAAAAAGTTGGCAAACTGGCTGGAATATTTTTTGAGCTCGGCAAAGCTATACTGTTCTTTACGGCCATCTTTACCATGCCAGTACAAGGCAATGGCATCGGAATTGGCATGACGGTCACAGCATTCATAACAGGCATTCACTGCCTGCATTGAACCAGAGAGAAACTGACTTGCAACCGCATCTAAATCAAAGTTTTGAACTGTTGTTTGATAATTTAACATGTTAAACCTCAGCCTGAATTTATCGTTATTACTGACAAGGTGTAATTATTGAAGCGAATCCTTGCTCCATCTGAATCTTTTAAGTTTTAAGCAGGTGGCGTGGTGTATTGATGCATGATGCTGGAGAAGTCCAGATGGGCATCGCCTTCCTGACACAGTTGTTGATAGAGTTTTTGTACCATGCTGCCCAGAACCACCGGCTGATCCACCTGTTGCGCTGCATCGACGGCCAAACCTAAATCTTTGAGCATCAATTGTGCGGCAAAGCCATCGGTATAACCTCGCGATGACGGCGCATTGGCACAAATATCGGGCCATGGATTATAAATTTCAGAACTCCAGCAACGCCCGGTAGAACTGTTGATCACGCCTGCCAGTGCCTGCGGATCAATGCCCAGTTTAGCCCCGAGTGCCATGCCTTCTGCAACGGCGGTCATGGAAATGCCCAGAATCAGGTTATTACAGATTTTTGCCACCTGTCCTGTTCCCACTGCACCACAATGCACCAGATTTTTACCCATACAGCCGAGAACAGGTTTAACGGCCTCAAAGGTGGCATCATTTGCACCGACCATGAAGGTTAAAGTGCCATCTTTTGCACCTAAAGTACCACCGGATACTGGTGCATCACAGACGCGAATCTGCTTGGCTTGCGCTGCTGCAGCAACCTCCTGAATGGTTTGTGGATCAATGGTGCTGCTGTCGATACATAAGCTGCCTGCTTGAAGCACCTCCAGAATACCGTGTTCACCTAAATAGACTTCACGCACATGCTTGGCGGCGGGCAACATGCTGACCACGATCTCCGCCTGCTTCGCGGCAGCTTGTGGACTGTCGCAGACGATACCGCCCGCTTGTGCAAAATGCTGTAAAGCCACTGCACTTAAGTCATAACCAAAAACTTGATGACCCGACTTGAGCAGGTTTTGCGCCATGGAACCGCCCATGTTGCCTAAACCAATAAATGCAATCTTCATTCTGATGCTCCTTAACGCAGACTGATTGTGGTATTGACACCAGTGGTTTCCTGGTCATCTTCAAACCAGCGGCTGGTAATGGTTTTGGTCTGGGTATAGAACTGCACCGCCTGTTTGCCATAAGGACCTAGATCACCCAGTTTTGAAACGCGTGAACCGGTAAAACTGAAGAAAGGCACAGGGACAGGAATTGGAATGTTGATGCCCACCTGACCGATATCAATCTGGTTCTGGAAGGTACGTGCCGTATTGCCATTCTGGGTGAACAGTCCCACGCCATTACCAAAGGGATTGGCATTAATCAGCTCAATGGCCTGCTCTAAAGTATCGACATGCATGATCGCCAGTACCGGGCCAAACACTTCTTCTTTATAAATGCGCATATCGGTCGTAACCTGATTAAAAATCGTTGGCCCGACAAAATTGCCTTTTTCATAGCCTGGAACCTGTACATCACGACCATCCAGCAGCAGTTCAGCGCCTTGTTCAACGCCACTGTTAATTAAATCGATCACACGTGCTTTGGCACGGGTTGAAATCACCGGTCCCACATCGGTATTCGGTTCATGTCCGGCATTCACCTCTAAGGTTTTGGTTTTATTGACCAGTTCATTGACCCAGTGCTTGGTCTCACCGACCATCACCGCCACCGAAAGTGCCATACAACGCTGACCTGCTGCACCAAAAGCTGCACCGACCAAAGCATTTAAGGTCTGTTCTTTATTCGCATCTGGCATCACCACCACATGGTTTTTGGCGCCCATCATCGACTGCACACGTTTGCCATGCTGGCCTGCGAGGTTATAGACATGCGTACCGACCGCGGTTGAACCGACAAAAGAGATGGCTTTAATGTCACGATGAGTACACAGTAGATCGACCACTTCTTTGCCGCCATGGACCACATTCAGTACGCCTGCCGGCACACCTGCCTGAATCGCCAGTTCAACCAGCATCATGGTTGATAGTGGATCCTGTTCCGAAGGCTTTAAGACAAAGGTGTTGCCGCAGACAATCGCCATCGGGAACATCCATAGTGGAATCATCGCCGGAAAGTTAAACGGGGTAATTCCTGCACAGACACCCAATGGTTGCTGCAAGGTATAGGTATCGACACCGCGTGCCACACCCTCAATATACTCACCCATTTGTAATGAACCCACTGAACAGGCATGCTCCACCACTTCTAGGCCGCGCTGGATATCACCTTCGGCATCGGCTAGGGTTTTGCCCTGTTCCGCCGTTAAGACTTGGGCAATACTTTTTAAATTGGTACGAATCAGATCCTGCAGTTTCAGCATGATTCGCATACGGGCCTGAATCGGGATCTGGCGCCAGCTGGCAAACGCATTTTGCGCAGCCGCAATCGCTGCATTGACTTCTTCAGCAGTGGCAAAAGGCACTTGGCCCAAAACTTCCTGAGTGGCAGGATTGATAATATCTTGCCAATGGCTAGTTTTTGATTCGACAAATTCACCATTAATGAGAAGTTTTGCGGTGGTGAATCCGGTACTTTGCTGTGGATGAGAAATGGCGTTCATGGTCGCTCCGTGCTGGTTTGTTATTGTCGTTGTATTTGCCTTTACTGGCTTTTATTTAACGTATAATTTTTACGCTGTTTCAGCAGACTAACAAAGAACACTTTGACCACCAATAGAAATTGGTGCACGATGGTTGTGCAAATATGCACAGGAATTTAACAGGATGTTAAATAAAAAATGAAAGTGGATTGGGATCATTTACGTTTCTTTTTGGTTTTAGCGCGTGCTAAAACGCTCACCAATGCAGCACGCTTAATCGGAGTTGAACACAGTACCGTAGCGCGGCGAATTCAGGCCTTGGAAAATACTTTAGGTACGCAATTGTTTAAGCGTGAAGCGACCGGTTATGAACTGACCTCGGAAGGTCTGGCACTGGTGCCGCGTGTGGAACAGATGGAACAGTCCTTTATCCAGATTGACAAGCGCCACGACCCTTTGCAAGGTCGGGTCCGGATTGGTGCGCCAGAAGGTTTTGGAACTGCATTTTTAGCGCGGTTACTGGCTGAGTTTTCCCAGCATTATCCCTCCTTAACCATCGATTTAATTCCGGTTCCGAAGACCATTAAATTGTCACATCGTGAAGCCGATATTGTGATCGCGATTGACCGGCCCAAATCGGGTCCCTATATCATTACTCGTTTGTCTAATTACTGTTTAAAGCTATATGGCAGCCAGCATTATTTACAACAAAATCCGGAAATTAAAAAACTGGAAGACCTCCAGCAGCACCGTTTTGTTGACTATATTGATGATCTGGTCTATAGCACTGCACTCTATTCGCTAGAGCGTCTTCCCTTGCAGGTTAGTGCCTGTTTTCGCAGTAACAGTATTCTGGCGCAGGAGATTGCGGTTCGTGCAGGAGCCGGACTGGCCATTTTGCCGAAATTTCTGGTCAATGATAAAAGCGAACTCAAAGAGGTTTTGGGCGATCAGGTCAGTTTTACCCATACTTTTTGGATGCTAACACTGGTCGATCTGCAACATGAACCAAAAATAAAACTGGTCTGGGATTTCCTGCGCAAGCAGGCTGATCTTCAGCAAGACCTGTTAATGGGCAGATGAATATCAAATACAACTGTGCTGTATCTAGAGTCACCTCTTTAAGTTAAATCAACCGAATTAACAACGTATCGATACAGCAAATGAACGTATCACAACACTCCTGACCTCTGCGACTTGTTAAATTAACAGTCGATTATTCACGATGTTTAACCAGATACAGGAAAATAATATGAAAATCTTGATGGTACTGACTTCACATGACCAGCTAGGTGATACTGGCAAAAAAACCGGCTTCTGGCTAGAAGAACTGGCTGCACCCTATTACACCTTTGTCGATGCAGGCGTAGAGGTAGTTTTGGCTTCTCCCGCAGGTGGTCAGCCACCACTAGATCCAAAAAGTAATGAGCCGGATGCGCAAACCGAAACCACCAAACGCTTTGAAGCAGATGAAGTGGCCATGCAGGCTCTTGCCAATACACATAAGTTGAGTGAAGTCTTAAATCAGGATTTTGATGCCGTGTTCTATCCGGGTGGTCATGGACCGCTATGGGATCTGGCCAAAGACCAGAATTCCATTTCTTTAATTGAGCAAACCTTGCAGGCAGATAAACCTGTTGCGCTGGTCTGTCATGCTCCGGGTGTCCTGCGTGATGTGAAAGATTCCGAAGGCCGTTCTATTGTAGAAGGCAAAACAGTCACCGGTTTCAGTAACACTGAAGAAGACGGCGTGGGTTTGACAGACATCGTTCCGTTTTTAGTTGAAGACATGCTGAAAGAAAAAGGTGGGAAATATTCCAAAGCTGAGGACTGGCAGGTATACGTGCAACAAGATGGTCTGCTCATTACTGGACAAAACCCGGCCTCTTCTGCTGCAACGGCTGAAGTCTTATTAAAATTATTAAAATAGACGTGATTCTAAAGTTTGCATTAAACCTTTAGATCATTTTCTTTGAAAAAGAAAAACCCTGAATAAGGCAATATTATTCAGGGTTTAATTTATCTATTTATTCCCAGATTTAGTTCGCTTCAACTGTCGTTGAGGCAATATGCTGAGCCAGTAATTCTCTGAGTTTAAATTTCTGGATTTTTCCCGATGGCGTCATCGGAATATCCTCCCAGATTTCCAAACGTTCCGGAAGATATTGCATGGCCAGATTATGAGTTTTTAGAAAATCTACCAGTTCATTAAAACTTAACGGCTGTGACGGATCTTTCAGCTTGATGATTGCACAAGCACGCTCGCCCATTCGCTCATCTGCATAAGCGACCAAAGCTAGTGTTGCAATATTCGGATGCTTATAAAGTAGTGATTCAATTTCCGCGACCGGAATATTTTCTCCACCACGAATAATCACATCCTTCTTACGTCCGCAAATCCGAATATAGCCATGCTCGTCCTGATAGGCAATATCGCCAGTATCAAACCAGCCTTCGGCATCTGTATCATTTAAATGTGGACGTTTTAAATAACCGCCAAAATTTGAACAGGTGCGGATCATCAAACGCCCGGATTCATTCACGGCTTTGGTCTGACCTTTTTTATTCACGATCTTGATTTCAACACCAGGTAAAGCGATGCCATCCGTATTGAAAGAGTGTTCATCCTCATCTTCAGGTCGGGTCAGCGTCACTGCACCACATTCGGTCATACCCCAAGCGGATATGACTTTAACGCCCAGAATTTCCCGGGCTTTTTGTACCAATGGCCCCGGAATGGGTGCACCAGCACACAGGAAAATTTTTAGTGAATCAACCTTGTCATGCTGTTCCGCCACGGTATTGGACAGGTCATTCAGGAATGGGGTCGAGGCCATGGTGAAATTCACCTGATGCTGATGAATTAGATCCACTGCTTTGGCTACATCCCAGCTTGGGAACATGGGACAACTTGCAAGCTGATTTCTTTGATTTTTATGGCCAGGCCTTAAATAAGCTGGCCTTTGATGATGTGGTTACCCTGATTCATCTGCTCAATAAAGTAAATGATGGTTTAAAAAATATTCATCTGCGTAAAGAAACGGATCAGGAATAAACAAATAGAAATACAGCTTTAATTGAAGAATATAAAAAAGAGCCTGAATTCAGGCTCTTTTTTATAAATTGAAATTATGCCTTTTGTGGATCGTATTGACGGTCTTTAATGAATATCCCGGACACTGCGCCACACAAGAAATAGGCACCCCCCATAATCAGGAAGCCTAAGCCAATTGAACCACCGCTGGCTGCTGCACCAATAATTGCAGGGGCAAACATGGCGCCAATACGGCCTGCATTATAAGCACCGCCTACCGCAGTACCACGAATCGAGGTGGCGAAGCTTTCTGTCATATAAGTGGCATTAATCGCATATGGAATACCATACAGGAATCCAAAGAAAATCAGCAGATAGGCAATATTCTCTGGCGTATTGAATAGCACAATCACAGGCAGGAAAATCGCCGTTCCAATTGCTCCAAACGAAAAGACAGCGCGTCTACCCAGACGGTCTGCGGCAAAGCCCGCTAGAATTTTCCCGAAAATCATCGCCACATAAGTACCAATCATATAGCCGGCCATAGATTTAAAATTCATGTGCAATTCAGATTCCAGATATGCCGGCATCCAGTTATTTACGCCATAGTAGCCAAATTGCAGAAAACCGGCCGTAAATATCCACAAGATGAACATTCTGCGATTCGCAGGATCCGCGAAAATCTCTTTGACTGTGCTTTTTTTGGCGGGTTGCTGTGCTGTGATTTCAGCTGGGGCATATAGACGCTGCAAACGTGCACGCTGCCAGGATTCTGGCTCAGGAACCAGTTTCTGGATAAAAATCGCCATAACCGAGGGAATAATGGCAATAAAAAACAGGGTTCGCCAGCCATATTCTGGAATGATCCAGCCTGCCAGTACAGTGGCCACAATATAACCGACGGTCCATCCTGCCTGTAAGGTACCTAAAACCGTGGTGCGATATTCAGTTGGAACATATTCAGCCATGAGCGTATTGGCTGCAATATATAAAGAGCCTATGCCAAAGGCGGAAAGAAAGCGTAAAACAGCAAATTGTTCAAAGTTCTGTGCAAAGCCTAAGGCTGCGGTCAATATGGAAAATACCAGAATCGAAATGACTACGGTACGTACACGGCCCAGACGGTCACAGGCCCAGCCACCCATAAAGCCACCAATCGCCATACCTGCTAAGGTAAAACTGCCTAGTGTACCGGCCTGCAGATTACTGAGACCAAACTCTGCTTTCAGGCTATTTAAACTGAAAGACAGCAGCAACATGTCCGCGCCATCTACCAGTAAAGCCAGAAAGGCGAAAATAAAAGCAATTTGCTGCGTTCGTTTGGTCGTAGGTTTAATCTTTTCTAATTCTCTCGCTAAATCCGTCATATTTAAATCTCTGTTTTCCTATCCTTAGGTTATCATGATCTTTTATATTTAAAGCTATTCCGCTAATGAATATGCTTTAAGGCTAATCCGTTTTTAATTCACTTGATTGACTCCTTTTTTAATCCTGTCTGGGAGATCGCTTTTTCCTTTTTATCAGTGACCTCTTGTTCTTCGTTCATACTTATATTTGCATCAGGCTAAAGAAAATAAGATGAATATTCATCATTTTGGATGTTTTATTTTGTTATACGAAATTTATTATCATAAAGTTGATTGTTCTTTCATTTTCATATAGCTTTAAAAAGAGGGATAAGAACGATATGTCATTTGAATATGATCGAACAGGGAGCGTAATAATGGGTGCCTTAACAGGATTTCGTGTACTGGATTTAAGCCGGATTTTGGCTGGGCCCTGGTGTAGCCAGATTCTGGCTGATCTGGGTGCAGAAGTGATCAAGATTGAAAAACCGGATCATGGGGATGATACCCGTATCTGGGGACCACCTTGGCTTAAAAACAATCAGCAGCAAGATACCCATGAATCGGCTTATTACCTGTCAGCCAACCGTGGCAAGCATTCGGTTGCAATCGATTTATCTACACCTGAAGGTCAAAGTATTATCAAAAAGCTTGCTGAACAAAGCGATGTAGTCATTGAAAACTATAAAGCCGGTTCGTTGAAACGATATGGGCTGGATTATGAAAGTCTGAGTCAGCTAAATCCGCGACTGGTATATTGTTCTATTACCGGTTTTGGCCAGAACGGTCCGCGTGCGCAAGAGCCGGGCTATGATTTTATCGTTCAGGGAATGGGCGGCATGATGAGTGTCACTGGCGAACGTGACGATCTGCCCGGTGGTGGCCCGCAAAAAGCAGGTCTGGCCTTTGCCGATCTGACCACCGGCTTATATGCCGCAATTGCCATTCAGGCGGCTTTGTTGTCCCGTGAGAAAACCGGTGAAGGTCAGTATATTGATATGGCGCTGTTAGATACCCAGGTTGCTTCCCTCTCTGTTCTGGCCATGAATTATCTCACCTCAGGCAAAGTCCCCGGTCGCTTCGGAAATGCACATGCCAATATTGTGCCCTATCAGGTGTTTAAAGCCCAGGAAGGTGAATTTATTATCGCCTGTGGTAACGATCTGCAATTCCAAGCTTTGTGTCAGGCCGTTGGTCTGGCTAAGGTGGCAGAAGATCCTCGCTTCTTAAAAAATTCTGGACGTGTTACACATCGTGAAGAATTGACCACAGTTCTACAGGCTCATTTCTATACTAGACCGGCAAAAACCTGGGTGGATTTAATCCATGCGGTTAAAGTGCCGGTAGGAATGATCAATGACCTGAAACAGACTTTGCAAGAAGAACAGGTATTGGCACGCGATATGGTGATTCAGATGCCGCATACTTTACGTGAAGATTACACCTCAATCGGTTCACCGATTAAACTCTCCAAGACACCGGTAGAATATAAAAAGGCCCCACCTTGTCTGGGTGAAGATACTGATGCCATTTTGAGTCAATATTTAAGTTCTGCTGAAATGGAAGAACTGAAAAGCAAAAAAGTTATCCAGCAGCGATAAGCCTGCAAGCAGTAAAAAAGGAATCTTGCGATTCCTTTTTTATTTTAAAGATAATGGATTAGATCATTCCTTAAAAGGCCTTAGCGCTGGGCTGAACAGTACGAGGCAGCTCGCGACGCAGAATTTTTCCTACTGCAGACTTTGGTAATCCAGCCACAAACTCAATGTATTTAGGCAATTTATAACTGGTCAGTTGCTGCTTCAGATAAGTCATGACTTCATCTTGGGTCAGAGTTTCATCCTGTTTCACAATAAATGCCTTGGGTACCTGTCCAGACTTTTCATCATCAATACCAATCACTGCACATTCCAGTATTTTAGGATGTTTGGACAGCACGCCTTCCAGCTCATTTGGATAAACATTAAATCCGGAGACCAGAATCATGTCTTTTTTGCGGTCCAGAATGGTGATATAGCCTTGTTCGTCCATACAACCGATATCACCTGTCAGGAAGAATCCATCTTTGGTAAATACCTGTGCTGTTGCTTCGGGTTGCTGCCAGTATCCTTTCATCACCTGTGGACCACGTATGGCGATTTCTCAAGCCTGATTAAGCTCTACAGGTTCTCCTTCATCATTCAGAATCAGAATTTCAGTCCCTGCCAATGGCAAGCCAATCGTGCCACTAAATCGCCGGCTTAAAGGAGGGTTAAAAGTTGCAGTTGGTGAGGTTTCAGAAAGTCCGTAGCCTTCATAAATCTGGCAGCCTGTAACCTCATGCCATAACTCTGCCGTATTTTTCAGAATAGATGCTCCTCCGCCGGTTGTGGTTTTCAGGCTTGAATGATCCAGTTCACGAAAATGTGAATGATGCGCCAAGGCATTAAACATGGTATTCACACCCGGAAAAACGGTCGGTGGATGTTTCTGGTATTGATCTACCAAAGCATCCAGATCTCTCGGATTTGGAATCAGAACATTGGCGAAACCACGGCTTAAACCATAACTGAACAGGCAGATGGTAAATCCATAAATGTGATACAGCGGCAAGGCACAGAATACATATTCATTTTCAGTGGCATAGCGGTCACCAAAATGGCTGATAAATACGGTAGAGCTTAATCAGGCTG
>Ga0181468_100175_pt1 | contig 11774 bp, 12 predicted proteins | sample InSIn1SAF170_2_FD_119080 | JGI IMG/M metagenome (GOLD analysis project Ga0181468, IMG submission 119080) | Clean room microbial communities from NASA Spacecraft Assembly Facility at Jet Propulsion Laboratory, Pasadena, California, USA -... ... | reverse complement strand
TTCATAGTCAGCTTCCTTTCATCTTTTTTTACCACTATTCAAGCAAGCCTTGCAGGATATTGTAGCCAGGTATCCTTCCTCTCGTGGTTTAATGCTCTTAACTTACGGTTAACCATTAGCTCACTAGGTTCTCCAGCTTTACAATCAGTATGTAACACAGATAAAAACGTTGCTAATGATTGAGCTTCTTCCTCGCTCAATTGATTTTGCTGCTGGTAGAGAAAAGTGTAGTCTTTTGAATCTCCAACATCTTCGAGTACAAGAATGTGATTTTCTTCATCAACGTTAAAGATAGAAGGCATGGCAGTGCGTAGCGCTTCATGAGGTTTTACTTGTTTATAAAATTCTCCTTCAATAATTACTCTTTCTTCCGGCGCAGCAATGGTTGGATATTTCTCTACGTATGGGCGTGCCTGCTTCATTATGAGTGCCCGCTCTTGCAGGTTTATTCGGAGCACATAATTCATGTTTCCTTCACCTGGTTTTTCTGCGCTTATAACAGTTTCATCAACGTCTATTAGCTGCTTATCCCGTAAGTAAGAGGTGATATCGTGAAGGTTATTTTTATCTAAAAGCATAGTTTTTATTTGTGAAATGCATTTTCAGCAAATCCTTTTTCTCCAACATTGACAGCCGTCATTGCGAGGAGGGACGACGAAGCAATCTGCTCTTTTATTTCGAACAACTCCCTGTACATAAAGCGGATTGCTTCGTGCCTCGCAATGACGGTTGTAATATGTTTATTCCTCCTAAAACAACTTCATTAGCGACTCTTCAATTACCAAATGTAGGCAAAGCCGATGTTATGTTTTCCGTACAAGTGAGTGACACAACGATGTTAAATAGAATTCCAATTGCTCGTCCCTCAAAAAAACTACCAGATATAACGCAAACCAAACTGAAACTGACGGGGCGGTGCTGCTGCTCTTTTTATAAACGTATTTGAACTTCTTGGCCCTAACTGTATTTGATTACTTGCTGATTTTGTCACATTGAAACCAGTAAGGTTTTCTGTATTCAATAAATTATAAACATCAGCAGAAATCTCAAGCGCAGGTACGTGGCGTATTATTATTTTATATTTCAAAGAAAAATCGAACGTAGTCGCCGAAAATAAACGATCATTATTTCTTGTCTCACCCGGTTGGTAATCGGCAGGACCAGCATTGCCATAAGCATTTTCGCCGTTGCCATTTAAGTCAGTAACGCCACCAAATTTAGTTGCATCAGCATAACGGCTGGCAGGTTGACCACTTTGAAAAAGCATGGTTGGTGTAAGACTAAGATTTTTTGCGGGATACCAACTAAACAAACCACTTATCACATGGGTACGGTCATTGTCGCCGGGGGGCAAATTCGAGGTCAAAATTATTGTTGTCTGTAGCTCTCACATTAATACCTTCAGCATCGGTTTTAAATCTCGACAAGGAATACGAAATGCGGTAAGCATACTTATCGTCAACATTTTTATCTTTTTGCAATACGACATTAAGAGCGGTATACCTGGCCCTTCCCTTAGTTTCGGTCATAAATACATCGCGGCCGACACCTTTTATAGATTGCCCGTTTATCTGTGCTTCAAACTGTCCATTTACTGTTTTTATAGGAACTGGCCTGGTAAGATTTGCCGCGGTTGTAGTACGCACCACAGGATTTGCAGGATCGAGAGTGTAAGAAGAGGCAGCGTTAAGATTAGTTATTCTAAACAGATTATTTGTGTGGCTGTAAACAACGTCGACAATAAAGCTTAGGTCGTTCGTAATCCTTCTCTCATACCCTAGAGTAAATTGATGGGAATAAGGGTTTTGATAGCCATTAGGATTCTTGATGCGGTAGTTAGCAGCAGATTGTTGGGCCCTGTCGCCCTGTGCCTGCTCTGCGGTCTTCCCTTGCATATAAGCGGGAGCAGAACCCTGGTCGAAAAACGCTTTTAGATTACCAGGATGAGTGATCATATTGAGGTCTGCATTAGGATCTAAAATGCCTAGCTTTTGTAGCTCTGCAAGCTGCAGCTTGAAATTCGGAGAGTTATTGCTGAACTGCAGGTTGTCGCTTGTTACTGAGTATTTGATTTTATCGTAAAAGATCCCGTATCCCCCCCTGATGATATTGTTGTCATCGATCTTGTAGTTGAAACTGGTTCTTGGACCAATGTTGTTCCAATCGCCTTTGTTGCCACCAGCTTTTGAGAGATTGTCATAGTCGAAGCGCACACCAAGACTTACGTTCAGTTTATTATTTACTGCGATATTGTCTTCGAGATATGCATTGAAGACATTTTGCCTTACACCGAATACAGATTTATCAATATCCACAAGGTAGTTGATGACTTGTACGTCGGATGGAATATCCTGGATATCTAAGCGGCTACCAACATTTTTAGCTTTTAAAGCATCCATTTGAGCCTGGGTTAAACGTACCGTATAAAATCCGTTTGAGTTACCAGCACCCAACAGCTTGAAATCAGAAGTGGTAAATTCAGCACCAGCTAAAAAAGAGTGTTTGCCTGTCGTGTACCTGAACTTTTGTTGCAGTTGATTGGTGTATTCATCATCGTCGAAGATATAGTTGGCGGGGCCTATGCTTGCTATTAATGTTCCATTAGGAGCCTGCACGCTAGCACCTGGTTTGCCAAAGTTGGGATTGTCCCTATAGTTCCAGCGAAAGTATGATGTCTGAAAGTTAGTTTCTGCTTTTAACTTGCCGCTTAGCGTATAATCATTCTTTAAAGCAATAAGGTAAGTCCTGTTTTTTTGGGTAGATGCTGCAGAAGGAAACAATACACCACCCGTTAGTCCGCCGCCCTGTTGTTCTACATCAAAAGAACCAAAGTTTGCTCTAAGGCTGCTATGAAAATTTTTACTCCAGTTTTGATCAATCTTACCGGATAGATACGAGAATTTGTTTCTTCCTCTTACCGTTTCATTTACGCCTAATTGAGGTACTGTTAACAGGTTGTCCTTTGTATCAAATGTTTGCTCAAAGTTGAGATAGTAAAAGGTCTTGTCTTTTTTGATTGCTCCCCCAATACCCACACCCAACTGCTGACGTTGAAAACCATCTTTAACGGGGTTGCCATAAAGATCGACACCTGCAAACGCAGATTTACTGTCAATAATAGATCCGGCCCTGGTCAAGTAAAAAACTTCTCCCGAGAATTTATTAGTGCCAGAACGTGTAGTAACGTTTACTATACCATTGCTGGTATTTCCAAATTCAGCGGAATAGTTATTGGTAAGAACAGTTACGTTTTCAGTAAAGCCAAAAGGAGTATTGAATTTTACATTTCCCAAAAATCTCTCATTGTTGTCCATGCCATCTATCAGGTAATTGGTATAGATGCCGCTTAATCCATTGATTGAAATATTTGGTGCTTCATTATAACTTAAGGTAGAAAGCGTAACGTTTGGTAACCTATACAAACTTCTTGTAACATCACGACCTTCAATTGGTAGGGCTTCAATTTCGCGTTTGGTTACTATAGATGATACTGTTGCATCTTTAGTGTTTATCCTGTTTACCTTGTCTGTCACCAATACATCTGCCAACACATTGACCGTATTTTTTTGAAGCGAAATTTCTATGTTTTTATTGTTTCCTGCAGTCAGCTCTATTCTTTCATTGAATGCTAAAAAAGTGGTGGAGCTATCCACAGAAAAATTGAAAGCTCCCGGTTGAAGACCACTTACAACGGCAGTACCCCGGGTATTTGTTGTACCGGTATAAACCACACTGTCACTCTTCGATATTTTAAAAGCAATGTTTGGTAAAGCTTTTCTATTGGAAAAGGTCAAAAATTTTGATTGTAAAGAGCGACTGGGCAATTGACGTTGAGCTTATAATAAAGAGCAGACAAAATAAAGTAATTACTTTTTTCATTAGGAGTATTAAAAATAGATTAGTGTTAGCCACTTATATGAAGCGGCAAAAATGAATGCAGAGAATAACAGAGACTAATTAGGTTAATGGTGGGGCGCGTAAACCCGAGAGGAAGGATACCTGGCTACAATATCCTGCAAGGCTTGCTTGAATAGTGGTAAAAAAAGATGAAAGGAAGCTGACTATGAAACGGCTTACAACATGTGAAAAATTTAAAACCGTTGATACTTTTATAAGATCGCTGAAATTATTTATGTCTTTTAATGCAGGCAAAATGAGAAGAGAGGCTTCTACCGGCATAAAGCTGCGAAGATTATTATATAACTCCGGTGATTGCCAAGGTAGATCAATGAAGCCTCGTTGATTAAAAATCGCTTTATTGATTCCAACCAGGTAAACTCCACCTCGATTGTCCGGGCCCAGTACAAGTTTGTTGTCGGCTAATCCTTCAGTAGATGTTTTTATGTGCGAAACAGTAAGCTGTGGACAATCGTTACCGATTACAATCACACTATCAAAACCGCTTGAAAAAACTGAAGCTAAAGCGTTACTAATTCTTTCTCCAAAACTATTACCCTCTTGTTCAGTGCTGTTGATTTCAAAAAAAGGCAAGCCCGACCTTACAGCAGTTTTTCTTGCTGATTGAATAAGTAACGAAGAAAGTCTTTGATTGACCTTTTTGTTTTTGCCCTCTACAAAAGATTTAGAGGCTGCTTCGTGAGAAGCAGTTCGGGAAAAGAATAATAAAGCCGTTTTATGAGTCAAGAAATTAAGATTGTAATGTCATATACGCCGATAAGTTAAAAAAGGTTTAACAAAAGCTAAAAAAAGAAGTAGAGTTTTTACAACCTTTAATGAAATAGAAAAACCAGGACTGGGTTTGGTGGAATTTAACTGAGGTTGCAAGGTCTTTTATGGGACCAGCTTTTAATACCTTGATTGAACATCGTTGTGTCAGTCACTTGTACTTGTATATCTTTTTTAGGCTTTTTTGTTGCCCTTTCTAACCCACAACTGTAGCTTCAGCCACACCGCTCATATTACCGCTATTGCAACTTTTATCCGAAAAAAGCTTGCATCGCCATAACTGCAACGTCGCACATAATGTACTCCAACCATTTCTTTCAAAGGCTTTGGTTTTAATTTTGCAAGCTGGTTGTAGCAAACAATAAAAATAGTCAGATGAATATTTCAAAGCCATACGTCATTTGTCATATGCTTGGGTCTGTAGACGGAAGGATTAAACAGAATATCTGGGGATTTAAAGACCATCACAAATATTTTGAAGAAACAGCAGAAAAAATAGAAGCAGATGCCTGGTTAGTTGGGCGTGTGACTATGGAGGAATTTTCAAGTAAAAATGACTATTCTATTAACGACGATACTACCGATGTTCGTTATGAAGACTATGTTGCTGACCAACCTGCAAAGACTTTTGCTGTTGTAATAGATCCTTGCGGTAAATGCTTTTGGGATAATAACATGGTGTCAACCGAACATGTAATTGAGGTCCTGACTGAAAAGGTGCCTAGAGGATACCTCGAACACTTGAGAAGTAAAAAAGTCTCATACATATTTGGCGGAAAACAGGAGCTTGATCTGGAATTAGTCCTAGAAAAATTAAAAAGCCTTTTTAAGATTGAAACTGTTCGGATAGATGGTGGCGGACACGTAAATGGTTCATTTTTAAAAGCTGGTTTAATTGATGAATTTAGCCTTGTACTTGCACCCGTTGCAGATGGCACCATCGGCTCGCCAACAGTATTTGAAGTAGAAGAAGGCTACGGCAGCCGAAAAGCGACACAATTTAAAATTAAATCAGTTGAGCAGATTTACAACGACTTCTTATGGATACGCTATGAAGTTATCAAAGATGGCCATGGTGACAGGTAAACTCTTTAGCAACTTTTCCCTTCTATTTCTAATGTTTATTGAACTGCAAGTACACTCCTAGCTGCAAAAAGTTTTTATTTGTAGCTACCTTCTCTGCTGAAAAATCATATTGGTTTAACCAGCCAACCTGGACCATTACCGGCGCACCCACTTGGTAGCCCAGACCACCAAAAATCCGGTTGCGTTCAAAATGAGGTCCGATATCTGTTAAGAATATTTCATCATAGATTGCCAGGAACAATGCCCCTTTCTCAATGTTTGGTTTATTAATCGGTATCATAGGGAAAAAACGGTAGCGAAAGCGGCTTCTGTATTCCCCGCCGCGCCAGCGTTGTTCAATACGATACCTGTGCTCGATTTTCGCCCCACCAAAATAATTGTTCAAAACCAATTGTTCCCAAAGCCTGAATTCATGGTTAGCCATGGGAGTTTTAAAGTTGCCGCCGTTACTATAGGTCCCATACTGACCAACCCCCAGCAATAAAGTAACATTGCGATTGGGTTTATAACCCAATCCCGTTTTTAACTCATGGTAATAAAATTCCTGGTAAATCTTTTGTGACCGCGTTTGAACTTCCCCCCAAACAAAATACTTGTTTTTAATATAGTACTCAGCATTAACCAAATTCCAGGTACCCACTCTACTATCCTGTGCAAAAGCACATGTCGTAATAAAAACAGACAACACAACAAAGCTGAGTTTTACGAGTTTTTGAGGTAAAAACATCTTATATATATTTTTACTTTTTGAAATACTAAAACGATACCACTCCCCTTCTTTTCTGGTGCTGCAACAGTGCTGCTGCCAGGAGCACCGACATTGTGGAAAACATGAACTGCGCGAATTTGTCATGCGGAGCAATATTGTTTTGAAATACCGAAAGAGTCGGTAAAACTATGTCCCCTCTAACGGCTACCTCCCTTCCAATGATTGATGGTGAAATGGAATCTTACATAGTTGATTTCTAAATTAAAGGCAGGCTAAAAAGAGCGGACGGTACATGGTAGATTAAAGTTGAATAAACATGAATATCTCCTTTCAGATATCAGTTTATTTTTACAACTTAGATATAATATTTCAACCTGCATTTATGTATGACCTCCTTTATAACCACTTTAATAAATATGTCTCCCTATCGGAAGAAGAATTCAGTGAGTGTAGAACGCTATTTAAGTATAAGAAGTACCGCAAGCACCAGTATATTCTGCAGGAAGGAGAAATCTCTCGCTATGAAACGTTTATAGTTAAAGGTTGTACGAGGACTTACGAGGTTGATGATACGGGGCAGGAACATATTATCCAATTTGGTTTGGAAACATGGTGGGTTGGAGATTTACATAGCTTTTTAACGAATAGTCCAACCCGTTGCAATATTGACTGCCTGGAGGATACTGATGTGCTTCAGATACCAAGAACTGAAATGGAAAAGATGTACGACAAAGTACCAAAACTTGAACGTTTCTTCAGAATACTTATTCAAAAAGCTTACATCGCTTCTACCGACAGAATTTATTCTAACTTAAGTAAGCCGGCTCCGGAGCGTTACCAGGAATTTATTGATAAGTATCCGCAGATTGAACAACGTGTTCCTAACCATCAAATAGCATCATTTTTAGGTATTACTCCACAAAGTTTAAGCAGGATCAGGAGTCAAAGTATTTCGCGAAAAAAAAATGGGTAGCAGGTAATTTAGTTGAGTTAAAAATCAGCTGTAAAAGTGAGTGACACAACGATGTCGATGCCCGTACCTCCGCTTGATACCAAAACATCATAACTCCTCTTATAAACATTAACACTACAATCCTAATTGCAATAGATCAAAAGTCTATTGCAATTTTTTTTATGATAGGTCCTGCGCTTCGGCCGACTAGAATTAGTTAACATAGGTTAATGAAATTACTTATCTAAAGTGATCGTATCGAGGGTCTGTTGCAAGTGAAATTTGTATTGTGAAAAATGAATGGTAAGGCAACAAGTAATGAGAGATACAGAACTTTTTGCAAACCACTCCCTACATCACTTTAAAACTTAAAAACATAAAAATCTACAATTATGACACGTTTACAAATTGAACAATCACTACAGGAATTAAACAACCTGGTATTGACAGGGAATGCTATGGAAGCATTTGAAAAGTATTATCACGACGATGTGCTGATGCAGGAAAATGACAATGAGCCGACTGTTTCAAAAGCAGCAAACAGGCAGCGTGAAATTGAATTCTTCAGTAACGTAACAGAGTTTAGAGGTGCTGAAGTAAAAGGCCTTGGAGTAGGTGACAACATCTCTTTTGTTATCTGGAACTACGACTACTCACATAAAGAGTGGGGTGTAAAAAACTACAGCCAGGTTTCTATCCAGGAATGGAAAGACGGCCTCATCATCTCAGAAAAATTTGTTTACCCCAACTAACAAAAACCAAAACGAAAACAGATAAAAATTATCAAAAATGAAAAAGTTGATTTTCAATACAGACAGTAATAATTTGGCCGCAACCATTACCAGGACTGCCTTAGGCGTTGTATTATTTGCTCATGGTGCCCAAAAATTATTAGGCTGGTACGGCGGATACGGTTTCGACGGTACTATGGGTTATTTCACGCAAAGTGTAGGCCTGCCATGGATAGTAGGATTCGTGGTCATCATGACCGAATTCTTCGGTGCCCTTTCAATTATTGCGGGCTTTGCTACCAGGCTTTGGAGTATAGCGATACTGTTTCTCACAATCGGCATTATACAAACCACCCATTTACAATATGGCTTCTTTATGAACTGGTTTGGAACTCAAAAAGGGGAAGGTATTGAGTACTTTTTATTAATGCTTGGCCTGGCCGCTTCACTGACATTCTCCGGCTCCGGCAAATTCTCGATAGACAGCCTTATCACCAGAAAGAAATCTGAAAAGACTTACGAGGAGCTTTCTTACAGAGGAGAGCATACAGTTGCCGGCGCACTAAGATAAGGTCGAGGTCTACCATCGGCAAGCTTCGTTGACATCTTAAAATACAATCGCAGGGGCAATTATCTAAAGAAGGGCGACCGAAAAGAGAGGTCAATGAAGTTAGTTTACACCAATCCTAATAGTTACATAAGAAATTATAAACGTCATGCAAATAGAAGCACACATCATAAGGGCTTTTGCACATAACAACAAGGGAGGAAACCCGGCAGGAGTCGCATTAGATGCTGATGGCCTATCTAAAGAAGACAAGCAGGCGCTGGCCGCAAAGATCGGAATGTCAGAAACAGCTTTTGTTTCCCGGTCTTCTGTCGCTGATTTCAAGTTAGAGTTCTTTACAGCCAGCCGTCAAATCCCTCATTGTGATTTTCAAAGCTCATTATAATACACGAAATTTTCTATGAGTCCCCTGAAGGCGATATTGAAGGTGTTTGAAATAGATACAGATAATAAAAGGTTGAAGCAGAAAAACAAATTTCAATACACGATCCAAGGTGACAACCTTATAGCGGAAGTGTATGCTACGGAAGAGTTTACTGAAAAAAAATTGGTTATAAAAGCAACAATCCATGGATTGGCAGTGCAAGCAAAAGAAAAAAATATGAGTACGCTTTTACTGCCGCCATTGTTCCACTAACTGCAAAGACGTCGGCTGCATGGTCTTTAGTTTTAATCAATACTTATGATGTTAATAAAGACACTAGCCCAAAGATATTTGGAACGGCAAATGTAGAGGAAGAAGGTTATGCAACGAACGGAACAGAGTCTATAGCAATTGCCCCGATGCGTGTGGACAAGGTAGCCGGGAAAGAAACTAAAGTTTTAGGAGGAGACTTATTGGGCGGTTACCAGTTAAGTGTCGATAATAAGCCTATAGCTATGATTGATATTCTGAACAATTCAATGCAAATAGCAAACGAGATAGAACCGGCTAAAAAATAGTCGTATCATCTATTGCATCAGCATATTGTTAAAGAGGATGCAGGACGTCGCAAAGGATAAAACGAATTTGTAAAAGTTGTAAAGCAGTTCGTCCTGTTTTCCGGTTCTGATGAATGAGCGAAAAAACACTTGTTTTACTTTCGTTTCCGTGCAGCTATCGCTTTGTAAATCTTTTTGAATAAGTCATCTCATTTGCCTGTAAGTTTATGAGATAAGAACCGGGGACTAATCCTTTTAGGTTATCAATGGTAATTTTATTCTCTCCTTGTGTTAACTCGCGTTTTTCTTTCAATACAATTCTGCCACGAATATCATAAACAGTGATATCGGCGGTTTGCTGTTTGCCTGATTGTAGCACCAGGATCAATTGGGAAACTACGGGGTTTGGATACAATTTGATACCGGAACTTTTTTGAGCCCGTTCTAAGGAGATGACGTTTGAATGGCTGGTAGTGCCTTCCTTACTAACCTGTTCCAATTTATAAAACACCTTCTTTGCAACAGTGCTGCTTAGATCGTCGTTGTACTGATAAAGAGCAGAAGTATTTGTTGCCTTAATGGTAGTTACAGGATAAAAGAGGAGGCCGTCAGTGCTTTTGTTTAAGACATAATGGTCCATTTCCGTTTCGTTCTCCACTTTCCAGTTGAGCTTTGCGATATCGTTTTGTATAGTACCGCTAAACTTTACCACTGTCAAAGGAAGTAAGCCTACACTTCTCCAATCGCGATCGACGGCATTGCCAATAGATTTTACAAGGGCGACCAACGAACCGCCAGGGGCAGGGCCATTGTAGTTGCCACCGGGCCCCATATTGCTCATACTTACATTCATGTAGGTTATGCCATTGGTAACTGTACTAATGTCGAACAGATCAAACTTGTCCATGAGGCCGTCACCATCTGTATCGCCGGAAGCATCTATGGAAGCCTGGGTAATACCGGCGTTTTTCTTATCACCTTCCGCCGTGTCGGGAGCGCCGTCGCTATCGGTATCGAGGTCCATGTAATCGGGTATGAGATCAACATCGTGATCATAAGGAGTTAGACCGTTAGCCCCTATACCATTGTAAAGGTCGTAGACATTTGCGATTCCATCGCCGTCAGTATCAAGATTGGTGGGTGCGACATAACTGGAAGTAGATTGCGCTTCTATGTTATCTGTGATGCCGTCGTTATCACTGTCAATGTCATACACATTTGGCCTGCCTACCCCGTCTGTGTTAACCAGGTTTAGCGCAGGTAAAGCTTTAATGAGATTACACCAACCATTAACAAGGGTGCATCCTAAGGTCATCCCTCTATTGTAAGAGGCTACAGAAATACCGCTTTCAGTTGCATCGGTTAGGCCGTCTCCGTCGCTGTCGAGATCAATAAAGTTAGGTAGGCCATTGTTGTCTGAATTGGCGCGGTAAGGATAAGAGTCAGCTTTGCCGTCGCCGTTGATGTCGATATTCGAATATACCAGCACGTTGGCGAAGTTCTCTACTATCCTGTCCCCATTTGCATCGCCGTCACAAGCATTTGCGAGGCCGTCCGTGTCAGTATCAGTAAACCCATCTACCCGCCCGTCGTTGTTCGCATCTGTTCCAAACGCTTCAATAATATCAGGAATACCATCGTTATCGGCATCGAGATCGAGATAATTTGGAACACCGTCGGTGTCGAAGTCAGGAGCACCAAGGCCAAAGCCGGAGCCCGTTTCACCAGTATTGCTGGCATCTACGTTTTGACTTAAGCCATCAGCATCTGTATCTGTGTAGTTGTCTATAATGCCGTCTCCGTTCGCGTCTGCGCCTAAAGCTTCTATTACATCGGTAATGCCATCATTATCGCTGTCGAGGTCTAAATAATTCGGTATTCCATCGCCATCAGCATCGAGGGATGCTACAGTACCGGCGGCATTTAATGTGCCCCAATCTGCATCTTTATAGTTTGGGATCCCGTCATTATCATCATCCTTTGAAGGGTCACTTCCACCGGGGGTACAGCTCCATGTTGTCGCACCTTTGCCGCAAGCTTCTACATAATCGGTTATACCATCATTGTCGTCATCAATGTCTACTATATCAGGTACTCCATCTTTGTCGGCATTCTTTAGGT